>Ga0208901_1000439_pt1 | contig 20547 bp, 21 predicted proteins | sample AntAceMetag02UKF_FD_184764 | JGI IMG/M metagenome (GOLD analysis project Ga0208901, IMG submission 184764) | Saline lake microbial communities from Ace Lake, Antarctica - Antarctic Ace Lake Metagenome 02UKF (SPAdes) (version 2) | ecosystem: Environmental > Aquatic > Non-marine Saline and...
GATGAGCTGCAAGATTCAGGGATTGACCCCCGCCATCCATGAGATAAATTCTACCCGCTTCCTCATCAAAGTATTCCAAAACCTTGGATAGAACGCCTGCCAGAAGGTCTTTGACTTCTAAGGTGGTCGACAAGAAATTGCTTATTTCCAGGAGGATGGATAATTCCTTGTTTCTTTTCTTCAGCTTTGCCTCACTAAACTTTATAGATATATACTTCTCGTTAGATAACATGATTCCGTCTTCTCCTTTAGTTGATCACCCAGACCGCCTTTTCTCTGCCTGAGTGAAGCATCTTATTGCTGACACGTCCCATGAAAAAGTCTTATACTTTGAACAAACCTCGCCCGCCGACAACGATACTTCCATAGCCCCCTAATCCTCCAGCCAGGTGAACCCTTTCTTATTCAACATAATTCTAGTTGGAAGCAGTTTAGTGGCCATTCACAACATTGACGGGTTTAAGCAAGCCTTCCAAATCAGGCCTAATCAGACGGGCGGGCATTTCTGACTGCCCCGCTTTCCGCAAGGCTCGTATGATATCTTCCCTTGCCACAATCCCGACAACGATATCATTCTCGACGACAGTGAAGCTCTTGTGACCCGTGTCAATCATATGCTGGAGTACCCTTGTAAGCGGCGTTTCCGGATAAACAACACGAGGATCTTCGGTCATCACCTTGGAGATCTTTTGATCCATAATGGCGTTATAAAGAGGAATCTTGCTCTTTTCCGTGAACGCAAAGGTTTTCAGAAGATCAAGCTTGGTGATCATACCTATGAGCCGGCGGTTCTCATCAACCACCGGAAGCCCATTGAAATCGTGCTCTTCAAAGATGGCTTCCACATCTGATAGCGTGACGTGTTTGTCAACGGTTATGGGATCCGATATCATAACATCTCTGACTTGATAATACATAAATTCATACATGGTTATTTCCCCTTTTGTTCTTAATCTAACTTTCAATTATCATTAAAACAAATTTCCTATCCCTCGATTGGAGACGCCGACCGGTACAACATTGTTTCGCCGCGTACGGTGCCGACGGAACCATTTGTATATTTCAGCCAAAATAAGAATAGGCAGTGCGATCACAAAGATCAGACCCCAGTCGACCCAGCCCAGCGGTGTCGTGTGCAGGGCCTGCTGCAGGAACGGTACATAGACCGCGCATATCTGCAGGCCGATGGTAAATGTCCAGGCGAGTAACACCCAGGGATTGGAGAAGAAGCCGATCGTTTTTAGCGGAGCGCGCAGGGCACGGTAGTTGAACACGTTCATCTTCTCCAGTACGATAATCCCGGTGAAGGCGACAGTTTGAGCCAGCAGCACCGCCTCCCCCCGGCCGGCGGCAAGATAGTGGTGAAACAACCACAGGGTGGCCACGCCGATGTATCCGCCCAGCAGTAGGATCATAAGAATGCCTTCTCGATTCAGGATCGGTTCTTTGGCCTTACGGGGGGGGCGCAGCATGATCCCTTTTTCGGCAGGTTCCAGGCCCAGTGCGACAGCGGTCATGCCGTCGGTGACCAGGTTCATCCACAGGATCTGCACGGGCAGCAGAATGAGTGGCCCACCCAGGAGAATGTTGACGAAGATCGCCAACACCTCGCCCATGTTGGACGATAACAGGTAGCGTACAAACTTCTGAATGTTGTCGTACTGGCGGCGACCCTCCTCCACCGCGCCGATAATAGAGGCGAAGTTGTCATCGGTGAGTATCATGTCTGATGCGCTCTTGGCCACATCAGTGCCCCGCAGACCCATGGCGATACCGATGTCCGCCTTTTTCAGGGCCGGCGCGTCATTGACGCCGTCCCCGGTCATGGCGACCACCTGACCCGTTCCTTTGAGCACACTCACAATGCGCATTTTGTGCTCGGGCGTGGTGCGCGCAAACAGCACGTCTTGTTGGAGGATATTGCGCAGCCGGTCATCAGTCATACCTTCGAGCTCTCCGCCGCTGATAGCCTTTTTGGCTCGCAGGCCGATGGACCGGGCGATGGAAAGGGCCGTGGCCGGGGCGTCACCCGTGATCATGACAACGCGTATGCCCGCGCTGCGAGCCAGACGTATTGCCTCCGGAACCTCCACATGCGGCGGGTCGATGATCCCCACAATACCGAGCAACGTGAGTTCTTGTTCTATGTGTTCTTTATCCAGGGTAATATTTTGCGGCAGGGTGCGGCGTGCCAGCGCCAGCGTACGCAAGCCTTGTTCGGCCAGGGCCTCATAGACGGCACCGGCGGCCTGCCGATCCGTATCGGTCATCTCCCGTTCCCCGGCGTTGTCTGAAATGCGTGTGCAGCGTTCCAGGATCACCTCCGGTGCGCCCTTTACATGAGCCATAAAAGCCTTCGGGAGGTGCTCTATGACGGTCATGCGTTTCCGGCGGGAATTGAAAGAGAACTCGCTGACCGTGTGGGGAACTTCCTCCGGGTGCAGCCCGGCCTTGTAGGCAGCCACCACCAGGGACGCCTCGGTTGGTTCACCGATTTCGTTCCAGCCCCGTTCGTCTTTGACAATGCGCGCGTGATTGCAACGCAGCCCGGTCTCGAGCAGCGCCAATAGATCCGGCCTCCGGCGGTAATCTATCTGAGACCCGTTTTGCTCGAACTGGCCTTTCGGGTCGTACCCGACACCGGTTACCGCCAGCTCCCCGGACGGAAGCCAAATGTGTGTCACGGTCATCTCGTTTTGGGTCAAGGTTCCGGTTTTATCGGTACAGATGACGGTCGCCGCCCCCAGGGTCTCCGCAGCCTGTAAACGGCGCAGCAGGGCACGGCGCCGTACCATGGCGCGCACGCCCAGTGCCAGCGTGATCGTCACCACTGCGGGCAACCCCTCGGGCACCACCGCCACGGCCAGCGATACGCCTGTCATAAACATCTCCAGCAAGGGCTTGCCGAGGAGCCAGCCGGTAAGTGCCACCACGAGGGAAATGGCGATTGAGAATATGCCCAGCTGTTTTCCCAGCACCGCCAGCTTGCGTTGCAGGGGGGTGGCCTCTCGACTGATCGTCTGAGTCAACTGGGCAATGCGCCCGAATTCAGTGACCATACCGGTCGCTATTACCACACCATGGGCCCGGCCGTTGGTGACTGCCGTTCCCATCCAGACCACGGATGAACGCGCGGCAAGGGGGGCTTCTTTGTCTGCCGGCTCGATCCCTTTGCCGACCGATTCCGATTCCCCGGTCAGTGACGATTCATCCAGCCTCAAGTCGAGCGCCTCAAGTAGCCGCAGGTCGCCGGGAACACTGTCACCGATCTCCAGCATGACCATGTCCCCGGGTACCAGTCCTTTGGCATCAATATTCTGTTCCTGTCCATCGCGCACGACCTTGCAATGGGGGGCCAGCATTCGCTGTAACGCTTCGATGGCCCGTTCCGCTTTCCATTCCTGCACAAAGCCCAGCACGCCATTGAGCACCACGATGACCATGATAGTGACGGCATCAGACATCTCGCCCACGGCCACCGAGATGGCTGCAGCTGCCAGCAGAATGAAAATAAGCACATCCACAAACTGCCGGGCCAATACCGTATACCAGTGTACCTTGCGCCCGGTTTCCAGGGTGTTGGGACCATGCTGCTGCAATCGGTGTGCGGCTTCCTCAGTGCTCAAGCCATGCCGGGAATCGGTGTGTAGCCGAGTAATTACCGCTTCGGCATCCATATTATGCCAGGCCGGCGCTCCGGTCCCCTCGGTTGGTGAAGTTTTTTGCTGCGTCTTATCAGGCATGTGAGTGCTCCTTCGGTTGAAGTTCCCTTTGAGGCGATCTTAATTCTTCGCCCCAGCGACCCATCAGCAGGGCAAACAGTAAGGGTACGCTGATGGTGGAAAATGCGGAAGCCGCTATCAGTGCCGTAAACAGATGGACATCAATCAGCTCGGCATTGAAGAGCAACTGGGCGACGATGATCTCGGTCGTAAGGCGTGCATTAATACCAATGCCGATGGTCCACGCTTCCCGCACTGTAATCCTTCCCATTGGGACCATGATAAATACCCCCAACAGCTTGCCCACAAATGCGGCCAGAAACAGCAGGACGGCCAGGGCAGGTTCCCGGAACATCCCCTCCAGGTCGGCATTGAGTCCCACCCAGAAGAAGAATACAAGCCCTAAAAAACCATAGGTGCCCGACTTTATGGTTTGGGTGACCTGTTCGCCTACAGCCCCCATCCCGTTGAATACCGGACGCATCAACACCCCGGCAGTGATGGCGCCCACGACCATACCCAGGCCGGTGTATTCCGAAAGGCCGCCAAAGCCGAAAAGAATAATCATGGAAAGCAACATCAGGTTGCGCGGACGGCGTGGCATCAAGCGGGCAAGCAGAGCGATAAGCCGGCGGTGGCTGAGCCAGGCCAGGAGGATAAATACCAGTCCGCCCACAACGATGCCGGTGATCTCTCCCCCCGCCGCACCGGTCTTTTTACCGATCCAGACCGAGACAAAGGCCACCAGAAATACTTCGATCACATCGTCCAGAACCCCGGCGCCGATGATCAATTCGCCTACACGGGTGCGGATGAGCTTGAATTCGTCCAGGATAGGAACGATCACCGCCTCGGCGGTGGGCATTCGCGTTAATCCGATGACAAAGGCCATCAGCCAGCCGTAACCCAGCGCCAGCATGACCCCCATACCCATCAGGAACGGCACGGTGGTGTTCAACACGGTGAGCCGGATGATGTCTCCGCTCTGATCCCGCATCTCCTTCAGATCGATCTGAAGGCCGATGAAAAACAACAGGAACAGCACGCCGAGCTCAGCCAGGAATGCGAGAGGCATGTGGAATTCGGGGGAGAGCAGGCGGACCCCGAACGGCGTATAATGCACTGCCATGGCGACAAAGAGCGCAGCAAGAATCCCGGGGATGCGTCTGCGCTCCAGTAACGCCGCCAGCAGGTAGGTCAAAACAAAAAGCAGCGCCAGATCTAATAAAAGTTCACCGATTTTGAGTTCAGTCATTGCACTTCCCAAGCCCCTTATAAAAAGCTTCTCCTCTGAAGAACATGCATGGTTTTGATGTAAGCTTGAATTGTAAAGGGATACAGCATTTAGCATGCCACAAGTCCGGAATCCCATTAAATTACATAGATTCAACTAGTTAGACAACCATAGCTTCCGATTAATGCCCTGCCGGCCACACAAGTTAGAAAAATTGAGAGATTAATATTCGGAAAATTTCGAAAACTAAGGGCGGATCCGATACCAATTGAGAAATACTAACCAACTGCTTTGGCGCAAGCGGAAGGCATTGAAAAACATAATGAATATATAGTATATACAACGGAGTGGAAAGGAACCGACCATATCGTTTGAATTGATTAATCTTTCTTCGGTTTTCTCACAAGTAGGCCTTAAACTCTGGGGACGTAGATATGTGGTACAGCGCCATTAAGATTTCTTATCTCTTGTCACTGCTGATTGTTCCCATCATTATTGCACAAAAGAAAAACCCTGTCTCAGCGCTTGCGTGGATCATGGCGACTGTTCTGCTGCCGATCGTGGGGCCAATTTTGTATCTCATCTTCGGCACGGGCCATATTCAAAATCGGGGACATCAAAAAATGTTCTCGAATGCCCGCGCCCGAAAGACACTCCGAAAAATCGAGACTGGGTGGGCGGCCTCCGGAAAGCCCCGTACCGAAGAGCTGCCACATGAACTGGAAAACATTATCCGGTTGTGTCACAGGTCAAGCCTCTTCGACGCCGTTGCCGGAAACCGGGTCGATATTCTGGTAGATGCCGAAAAAACCTATCAAGAAATGGAAGACGCGATCCTCAAGGCCGATCATCACATCAATATGAATTTTTACACATTCCGTCCTGATAAAGTGGGCAACCGATTCCGCTCGCTCCTGATCAAGAAGGCGAAAGAGGGTGTTAAGGTGCATTTGCTCTATGACGCGGTCGGATCATTGGGTCTCAGCCTAAGGCACGGATTTCTTAACTCTTTACGAAAAAACGGTGTCTGTGTGCAGGAATTCTTGCCCTTGCGTATCTTCTTTATGCCCTGGTACATGAACCTTCGCAACCACCGGAAGGTCTTGATCGTCGATAACAAGATCGCTTTTGCCGGCAGTCTAAATATCGGCGAAAGCTTTTTAAACACCAAACGGCGCAAATGGCGTGAAACCAGCGTGATGGTCCAGGGGCCTGCTGTGGCCCAGCTTCAGTGGATCTTCTGCGAAGACTGGTATACGGCAGCGTTGCGAATGCCGGGAAATCCGGAGTATTTTGTTCCTTTTGAATCCATGGGCGATCACATCATTCAGATTGTGGCCAGTGGTCCGGATGAACGGGAAGATGCCATACGTAAGGCATTTTTTGTGGCGATCAGTTCAGCAAAAAAGTCAATTTATTTGACGACTCCCTACTTTATCCCTGATGAAGCATTTTATCTGGCCCTGCAGATGGCCGCCGCACGGGATGTGGATGTTCGATTGTTGGTGCCCCACAAATCCGATCATCATTTGGTGCTACTTGCCGGCCGATCCTATTACGATAATCTGCTGAAAAGCGGGGTACGCATTTATGAGTTTGACGCCGGTATTCTGCATGCTAAAATGTTGATCGTCGATGGGCAGCTGGCTGTTATCGGGTCGGCCAACGCGGATGTGCGCAGCTTTCGCTATAATTTTGAGGTCAATGTACAGGTCTATTCTGAAGAGGTCGCTAAACAGGCGGAGCAGGTTTTTTTTGCCGACCTTGGAAAAAGTGTGGAGTTGACGAAATCGTTTTTGAAACGACCCGCCCGACTACGTTTCGTGGAGAACGTATTCAGGTTATTCAGTCCACTGTTATGAAGGTTAGGAACGTGGTCGCCGAACCCTCGGATCTTGCCGAGGTTAATGGGGTGGGTTATGCCGGATGTCCGGATTTATCAAACTTGTATTTCTACGCCAAAGCATCAGGTCTGCGCATCAAGAGAAGCAACTCATCATGAATGAGACCATTCGTAGCCAGGCAACCGGGTAAATCCACACGATAGGGTTCCCCCTCAAGCGTGCTGCATCGCCCGCCCGCCTCGCTGATAATGAGCATGCCGGCCGCTGTATCCCAGGGCTTCAACCCCATGTTAAAATAGGCATCCAGCCACCCTGCCGCCACATAGGCCATCGCCAATGCGGCTGATCCCAAAATACGCACGGTGCCGCAATGAGGGGCGATCTGGTGCAGGTAGAACAAAATTCGCTTGCGCACCTCATTGCTATGCCCCCAATCCAGGCCCAACATCGCGTGACCGGTGTTCGCTACTCGACTGACGTGAATCGGTACGTCATTGAGCTTCGCCCCACCTCCCCTGTGGGCCGCATAACGTCTGATCGGAAACCGGGTCGTGGATCACGCCTATGAGGGGGGGGATCTCCCCTTCATCCGCCATTTTCAGGACTTTCGTTCGCTCCCTGGCGGATTTGCCGACCATCCCGTAGTGGTCTCGTACATTGGCGCCGTTGACGCTTTTAAGCAGGCCATTTTGGTATTTTTCTATGGCATCTTTAATGGATTTCGTTTGGCAGAGCACCACCTCGACGCCAGCTGCGGAAAGGGCACGTATTGCATTCGCTCCAATGCTCCCGGTGATGACCGCCTGAGCCCCTTTGGAGACTACAAATTGTGCCGATTGAACACCCGCACCTTGGGCCAAATCTCCACCGTCGTTGTCAAATACTTCAAAGCTCATATCAATTGTATCGACAATAACAAAATAATCGCACCGACCGAAGCGGGGATCAATCGGTGAATCCAGGAATATTCCGCATGAACTCACTACTATTTTAATTTTTTTGACCTCCCTTTTCCAACATCTTTCTATCCGAAACATTTTCGTATTTGAAAATTCAATCCCCGGGTCATAATCACATCCACTCCCTCATCCGAAAAGACATAACCGGGCCATTTTTTTTGAATCCTTTAAAAAATCGCCTTATTCCAGTTCTCCGGTTTTATGTTTGAAGATATTGACGAGGGTACGGTTTTCGAACTTCAGAGATTCCTTCAGATCTTTTAATGAATAATTGAGCAGCTTTTTTATTCCACTCAAAGACGAGGCCGGTTGCTGTGCAAAATATCGGGCTTTTTTCAGCGCAGCATATTCCAATGCTTCACAGGGGATCACCTCGTTGACAAGGCCCAGTTCCAGGGCCTCATGGGCAGTGATGGTTTTATTGGACAACAGGATTTCGCAAGCCCTGCCGTGTCCCAACCTTTTCTCAAGAAAATATGCCCCGCCTCCCTTAGGAACCAGTCCCAAGTCCAGGTAGGGCTTGTGAATAACCGTGTCGTCCGCGACCATTATGTAATCGCAGGCAAGGGCAACATGGAAGTCCTGTGAAATCATTTCTCCATAGCCGACGCTGATGAAAAACTGACTCGATTCTACAATTTTCATAATAAATTGATCGTAAGCCGTAACCATGCGCCATAATGCATTTTTGTCCATTTCCCCCTTCATAATGAGATCGTAAAAATCGGAATACTCTTGACATGGACGTCTACCCGGCTGGTCTTTCATCACAACAATCTTCACCGCATCACTTTTTGACAGCACATGAAGATAATCAAATAGCGGCGTTTTGGTACTCCAATGGGTCACCGGAACAAGTCTTTTTCTTTTAAAGGTGAGCATCACGACGGCATCGATCTTTTTTGCAGTAAAAAAATCATTTTCCTGATTTAGATCTTGTTGCTTCATTTTGAAGTGCCTCTTTAAATCAAAGGGTTCATCAAACAAACGATCCTCTTTTCATGTTCAAAACTGCACTAAGCATGCCACCTATTGTGTGCGGCAAATAATCCATTCAATAAGCTTGATGAGACATAAAGACCCTTCCAACAAACCAAAAAAATGTAGAGGAATTTCGAACTATCCTTCTTAAATCTTCAACTCATGAAGATATTCAGGGAAGTGGAAACCCGTGGATGCATTTCGGACAAGACTCAATTCGGCCTCATTAATTTTACAAGCTGTAAAATTACCTGACACGCCGAGCACATGAAATGAACAAAATCCGATTACCGCATGAAAGGCAATGGCGGTATTTTTGTCTTTTCAAGTGAAAGTGCCGCCTCTGTTTACGGTGGCACATTTTATGCTGAAAAACTTGTGTTTGCTTAAAATTCCGAATGATCAAAAATTGCATTATGGAGATCACATCATGGAAAAGGGTATGGCACTCCTGGTTAAAATTATCGGTTTATTCCTCAGCGCTCTGGGTTTGGCCGTCTTCAGTTTTTTGATTGTTGCATGGAGCGTGGAAGAATATTCCCATTACTCCGTCCCGGTGTGGCCTATGGTTTTCAGTATTGTCATTGCCGTCCTGGGTTTCGTATGTGTGAAAGCAGGAATGGGGGGTCATTCTTCTTGACAATTCAGAAAATGGATCTCGGAAGAGAAGCTAAAAGGAATCGGTATCCGGGCCTTTGTAATGAAGCCCATCCTGAGACGTGCCCTGGGAGAGCCCGTTCGGAAGGTGGTGGATGAGAAATAATACCCGGTGCCGGCCGGCACCTCTTCCGTATGGATACCGACTTTCACATCCACACACCACCCACCCATGTCCCGCAGTCAGGACATCTTCCTTCCCGCAAATTATCGCGTGTTAATAAAACCCCATGACGCTCAATAAGCAAGGCCCCACAGGCATGGCAGTAGGTATTTTCTCCGCCTTCTCCGGGCACGTTGCCCTCGTATACATATGACAAACCCTCTTCCATGCCGATTTCGCGGGCCCTCCGGAGGGTCTCCACCGGAGTCCGGGGTTTGTCCATAATTTTGTATGTGGGATAAAACTGCGTGACATGCCACGGAATGTCAGGGCCGATGCTTTTCACGAAACGGCCTATGTCGCGCATTTCCTGATCGCCATCATTTAGGCCGGGAATAATGAGTGTTGTCACTTCCACCCATACACCCAGCGCTTTCATCAGTCGGATCGTCTCTAACACCGGATTCAGACGGGCTCCGCAAACCTCCTTGTAGAATTTATCGGTAAATGCCTTCAAGTCGATGTTAATTGCATCCAAATACGGCCCAATTTGACGGGCCGATTCAGGGGTCATATAACCATTGCTTACAAATACGTTTTTTATCCCTTCCTTTTGGGCTAAGATAGCCGTGTCATAAGCAAATTCGTAAAATATAGTCGGTTCGGTGTACGTGTACGCAATCGTCTCACAACCGGCGGCTTTTGCAGCCGTGACAATCTGTTCAGGTGTACGATCCTGACCTACGACCTCGCCTCCGTGTTCATGCGGGTATTGAGAGATATCAGAGTTCTGACAGTGCTTACAGTGGAAATTGCAACCGACCGTTCCAATGGAGAACGCTTTTGAACCGGGCAGAAAGTTGAATAAAGGTTTTTTCTCTATGGGATCCATATGTTCAGCAACGATTTTACCGTATACAAGACTGTATAACTTTCCGCTTCGGTTTTCCCTTACACCGCAGATACCTCTCTTGCCTTCATGGATCTTGCAGCGATGGTTGCACAAATTGCAACGTACCCTGTTTCGAGAGATGGATTCATAAAACATCGATTCTTTCATATTATTCCCAAAAGCCTCCTTGGAAACGAGATATCCTTCTTTCAAAAGACCATTGATTTAAAAACCTTTTTATCCGCTTTTCTCCAAGTCCGGTTCACAAACTTTTGGGTTTTTGATTTCTCACTTCCTCATAAACGTAGATCAACATGGCCCGGTCCTCCGCACTCCGGAATGTAGCAGGTGACGTTTTTGAAGTTATTCTTCTCCCCACATTCAGGGCAGACATCAGGGGGCACCGATGCCGTAAAGAGAACCCCGCATTTACTGCATCTCCAGTAGGTCAGGCCACATTCGGGACATATATCTCCCTCGAACTTATCGTTGGCTGTGTAAGCACAGTGTGCACATACCCACTTCTCTTGTTTATTTTGCATTTCATCATCTCCTTTCGTTTCAATTTCGCAGACGCCCTCCCTGGCTGCATTTGATAGGAGCACAAACTATGCCATCCATCCATTTACAAAACAATTTTAATAAAGGCAGATAGTTAGGATTGATCGACAGTGGTGACACATTCTACTATGCTTCAAAATGTTGAAAAATTGAGAACGGATTTTTCGCAAAATCTCGAAACTAGAGAGCACAATTTAAATCCCCCTTTGGTGGCAAGGCAAACTAACCCCCTTTTAGGGGTTAACCCAAAATCACCCTTTTTAAGGGCGGATGCTTTATTTCTACTTTGTCATATTACCGTTTCGGCTGGCCGGTGCCGGACCTGTTTGTGCCGTATTTTCCCTTCCGGCGTTACTACATATGCTTGTCAATATAGACCGTCAGCTTACCCAGGCTGTACACATAACTCCCGTATTCGTTGTCATACCACCCGAAAATCTTCGCATGGGTCACCGGCATTCTCATGTCATAGGCCTCCTTCACCCCGCACTGGGTCAACATCTCTGATGGAATATTGAGAAACCCCGTACGGGTGTGCGTATCGTGACCTTCCAGGACCACCGACGCCTGAAAACCGATGATGTCGGCTGAAACATTCTGTTTTTCGCTGAAAACGAGCAACCCTTTCTGGGAACCACCGGCGGCCTCTTGGTAAATATTGTTCAGAAGAGCGCGATTCACCACCGGTTCGCCGGAATCGTTTATGGGTGAAGAAAAGGTGATGTTTAAGACGATCAGAGATGCGGTATTGGTGGGAATCCGAACCGAATCCGCAATGAAACCGAACTTTTTGATTTCGGGCAGGACCTGTTCAAGGGCCTTGGCCGCCCCCGTGGAGGTCAGGATAATATTATTGAAAATAGAGCGGTTTTTTCTCAGATCCCCGGCGCCTTTTTTGGGAGACGAATCCAGGATGCTCTGTGTGCCCGTAGCCGCATGGATGGTCGACATGGAAGCTGTCAGAATCTTGCTGGTTTCGCTGTTTTCAAGCAGTGGTTTGATCATGTGGCTCAAACCGGTGGTTGTACAGCTGGCAGCGGAAATCACATGGTGCTTTTGGGGATCAAAATCAAGGTGGTTGATGCCGTAGATAAACATGCCGCAGTCATCGGGCATTTTTGCGGCCTTATCGGCAATTTTGGTGGGAGCGCTGATAATCACGTTCTCGGCCCCGGCCGCCAGGTGTCCCCGAACACACGGTTTTCCGCTCTCCGAAGGCACGGTCGGATCTTTGTGGGCACCTGTACAATCTATCACCAGCCGCACCCCATGTTGACGCCAGTTGATATCCTGGGGATTCCGGGCGGACCTTAGAATGGTAACCGGCATCCCGTCAATTTCAATGAGCCCTTTTTCCCTGTCCAAAATTTTGATACCAAAAGCGTTTTCCGAGTATCCATACAAAAACCGGTTTAAGGTACCGTAGGTGGAATCCCTTAGAATGGCGTGGACCACCGCATCAAGCCCGGTACCCACCTCCCGCCCGATATTCACCGCAAATCCATCAAAATGTCTTAACCGGATGTGTTCCCACAAGGTTAACTTCGCAATTCGTCCCAGGCCGTTAATGCCCAAAAGATTTTGATTATCAAACATTAGATATCTCCTTCATATACATCTTCTATTTTGACGCTTCCTCCCAATCCCAAATTGAAACCCTCTTTTTTCTCTTATCCCGCTTGTATCCAGGGAACATTATCTGGAGTCTTGCTTTTATTCATTTCACCCCGGACCGGTCCCTCGATCAAGAAGGAGGTAACCGGCCACGGGGATGGTTTTCTCAAATCTCCGTTACCGTGATCGCTTCTTCTTCGCAGACCTCGAGGCAACTTTCGCAGCCGAGGCATTCCTCCGCATTGACCGGTATTGATTTTTCATCTATAATTTCATAGACGTCTACCGGGCAAATCTCCACGCACTCGCCACAGCCGACACACTTTTCCTCATCAACTTTCACATCGTACATAATTTGCTAACCTCCTTTAAAATTTCCTGAAGCACTTAACCGGGAAACAGTTCCTATTCCCGTGTCATAGCAGTTCCGCATTTAGAGCATTGCTGCTCGTAACAGGGGGTCCCCAATTGATGGGCTGCTCTTTCGCCACAGTTGGGGCAGACGCAATAACCGCCCGGGCCTGCAGCAGAGCCGCCTCCCCGGCCTCCTCCTCCTTGTCCACGGCCACCACCGCCTCTACCTGTTCCAGCTCCCTGACCTCTTGGTCCTGTTCCGTCTCCTCTTGACATTTTATTACCTCCTTTAATATTAACGAAAAATCATTGATTAACCCTCTTATTCGCTTTTGTTTAATATTAACATCAGCATAAAGTATGCCACCGGAATAAATTCCAGCTAAATAGCATAAAATCAAACAGTTAGCTTTAACGGTATCAAAGGATGGTTCCGCCATGAGGCCTGACTTAGAAAAACTGCGAAATCTCCTTTCTCAAAATTTCGCAGCAAGGAGTGAATTGCAGATGATCCCGACATAAACCAGGGCGCCCCCTGAAAATGCCGGGAGCGCCCCCAGGAGAGATTTGTCAATTCGACTGATGGAGGGGAATTAATTTTCTCAGGTCAGCGGGTTATTGAGGAACCCTAATTTTTATCTACCAGAATGGTGGTCAATATTTTGATGGGGGTGGCGTTATGCCTATCGGATAATTCCTTGATCTTGTCGTCGTCCTTGACCTTAATTCCCCTCTTTTTTAGCCGTTGGTAGACCGTTTTGCGGTCAAGTTGATGGTCTTTGATTATCTGGCCGATGCTCTTTCTGCCGACACCGGTACCAGCAAAAGTTTCCTCAATGTTCGCGGATGTCCAGGTGCCCCCGGGCTTCATCGCCTCAGGTTTCGGCTCCAGTTTCCTGATTACTTCATAGACCCCCATACCTGAAGTACCCTTACTGTCGGCGATTTCGGCAAGGGTGTTATCGGGATTGCTCAATTTGAAGCCGGCTTTCCTAAGTTCCGCCATGGCCCGGTCCAGTGGGATGCGCTGTTTTTTACAAAAGGTCTTGAGGCTAACCAATTCAGCGTGGCCGAAAGGAGGTTCCAATTCAGGCGAAGTCACCCAGGAATTTTTAATGGTCTCACATAAGTCGGTTACGTAGCTTAGAGGGGGTAAGGACCAAGAACCACTCACTACGATCCAGAGAAATATGAAACAGCTGATCACCAGTTCGCGTTTGTAGCGTAACGCGGTCTCAATTTTGCCGCTGAGGTACTTCATCAGAGGTTTCCAATTATAATAAAGATGGAAGCCACCGGCCACAATGAACAAAAGGCCGGAGAGAATGTGAATGTTACCCCACTGATCCTTCTGTAAGCCCAAGAACTCCCATTTGGTCCAGTAAGCCACCCGACCGTGAGGCTCTATGTATAGGATTATCCCGGTAAACAATAGCAGGATGAAACTCACCAGTGAAGATAACGAAGTAAATGCCCGACCGCTCCAGTTGCTGTTACTCATTTATGTGCCGCCCCTTTCAGGTCTGCTTTGAACGACCCGAACATCGGATTCAATGATGTTGCTTCTTTATTTTTTTGTGCTTCCCGGCTGACAATAAACACAGGAATATGTGCATATCTTGGGCGGGATGTTGTTTATCCCGAGGCTTTCCCCCAAACGCCTGGATGGGACAGGGCCGAAAGCAATCATAGCGGCAAAGTCTTCCCATGGAATCCGGCGCTCTGTTCTTCCATATTCCGGGCACGGTCTCGAAGATTGTTGTAGTTTTTTATCATCTCTTCTCTGAGGGAAGGGCTGTGAAGAAGGGCGGCAGGGTGCTGTATGGGAATTATCTCCTGATTGCCTGCCACAAAAATATCGCCGTAGACGCTATGAAATTCAGATTTGGAAGGGGACGGAATACCATATTTCCCAAATATGTATCGGGTTGCATAGTAGCCCAGCGGGACTAGAATTTCGGATTTTACCGCCTCTATCTCACGTTCCAGGAACCGGCTGCAAGTTTCAATTTCGTCCGACTTTGGCTTTCTGTTGTTGGGGAGCAGGCATTTTATGAGGTTGCTCATGTAAATATCTTTCCTGTCCATCTCGATCCTGCCCAACATCTCATTGAGAACCATTCCGGAAGGACCAATGAACATTATCCTTTCTCTGTCCTCATTCTCTCCGGGAGCCTGGGCAACGAATAAAATTCGGGCAGATAGATCACCTTCCCCGCAAACGGCGTTTTTTCTGGTTTTGGCCAACCTGCATTTATTACAACACCTGATCTCTTTATTTAATGCGTGTATATAATTTCCTATACCCATTGGGGATATCCTTCTTGCCGAGGCCCTAAGTAACCAAAAAAACATTGATAATCCGGATGTTCATATTTGTTTAATACAGCATAAATTGTGCCATCGGATTGAATTCCGCTTAAATGATATAAAACCAGTCAGTTAACTTTAACGGTATCTAAGGATAATTCCGCTATGAAGCTCGATTTAGAAAAATTGCGAAAACTCTTTTCCCAAAATTTAGAAAAATCCTCTACCAATGGACTCCTGGAAGTATGCCTTGACTCTTGAGGCCCTTTCCCCTATGTATTTTGCTTATGATGGAATGTGCTTCACCTGACGGCAACAACAAACCGCCTTATTTCAGTCGATACGTTTGCTCATGAGCAATATCCCCTCCCAAGAAACTCTCAGACAGATGGTTTCCCGATGGCTCCCTCCCCACCGGGTGCCCCAACGTTTTCGAATCCATACGGATACAACCGACTTTGTCCGGGTGGAATATGACGACGTGGTTATCCTAAGCGGTCGGCCCTATCTGATTCGCCATAATGCCAAGGAACAGCGATTCGGGCTTGATGATGAAGTCAAGTTCTGGGTCAAGCGGGCGGTTGATCTGGAAGACGGCAGTCTGAAAATCATGAAACTGGTGTTTTACGAGAGGTTCATGTCCCGTATCGGGGATATTGAATTTGAGCGTTTTCGAAGCCCTAAAAAGGAGGCCCGCATTCTCGACCTGGTCTCCGGTCACAAAAACTTCATGCATGGATATTCGATCCAGGATGAAAAGGGCAATCTCGTCCGGATACTGGATTTTATTAAAGGGAAGAGTCTGGCCGCCCATGTTGAAAATATGGCTATGGATCATGAGGCCTATTACCATGAGTGCTTCCCGGAAATTTTAGGTCATTTTTTTGAATGTGTGCAGTCCATCCGTTTCCTCCATGAAAATGGCGAACGGCACGGAGACCTGCGGCGGGATCATATCCTGATTGACCGGGAAACAGGTGATTACCGCTGGATCGATTTTGACTTCAATTATAAGCACAGGGAAAATATATACGGCTTTGATCTGTTTGGCCTGGGCAATATCCTGGTATTCTTAGCAGGCATGGGAGATGTGTTGCTACCGGATCTCAGGAGGGAGGCGCACCCTTGTCTCAACACACTGAGTGATGCGGACCTGAATATTATTTTCAACCATCGGGTCGTTAATCTCAAGAAGGTGTATCCTTATATATCCGAACCCCTCAACCGGACCCTTATGCATTTTTCAAAAGGCGCCAACTGGTTTTATGAGAACACCGTACAACTTCTCGACGATCTGGAAGAGGTCAAAAACGATCATTAATCTTGTACCGTGTCCATTGAATGGCTGTCTGCACTGCCGCAGACCTTGACCACAAACGTCCAACCGTTAAGGAGAAAAAACATGACTGAGGAGGAAAAGATTTTCAATAAAAATATCCTGATCGCAGTGGATGAGTCAGATAATGCTCGTCGCGCGGTTTCCTATGTCGGGCAGCTCTTGGGGGGTCTGCCCGGCTTCAAGGTCACTATCCTGCACGTGGTTCCTGAACCGGAGGCAGACTACTTTCCCACATCTACTCAGAAAGAAGAATGGCTCAATCAATACATCCTGAGAATGGATGCGTTGCTGGAGGACTACCGCCGGCTCTTGATCAACAAAGGGTTTGACCCAAAAGGTGTGGCAGTCCGTTCAATGCTCCGATACTGTCCCTCCATGGCGGCGTGTATCCTGTCGCAAAGAGATGAAGGCGAATACGGCACCATCGTGGTCGGAAGGCAGGGGCTTTCGCGAAGTGAGGAGTTTCTCTTCGGCAGCATCTCAAGCAAGGTTGTCAACCATGCACGTAACTGTACGGTCTGGGTGGTGGAATAGCTGACTTCAATTTTATGTGGTGCCGTTGTTCCCAGGGAGGGCCGATGCATGTTCACTTAACCTTGATCTCAATCTCTTTCTTCTTGGCTTCCTCTACTTTTGGAAGCGTTACTTTCAGAACACCTTTGTCAAAGATCGCTCCGATTTTGTCACCCTTAACAGCAGTCGGAAGTTGAAATACCCGCTGAAATGATCCGGAGTATCTCTCAACATAATGATGGTGTTCGTCCTTCTCTTCCTCTTCCTTTTTCTTTTCACCTTTGATAATCAGAAGGTCTCCCGAGATACTGACGTTAACATCCTTCGCCTCCAGACCAGGTAATTCGGCTTTGACGATAAAATCGTCTTTGGTTTCCGAAATATCCACAGAAGGCAACCATTCCTCTGCAAATGCTCTGACTAAAGGTCTTTCGCCAAACAATCTGTTCCGCAATCTATCCATTTCCCCACAAAATGAACCCAATTCTCCAAACGGTCTCCAGGGTACTAACTCCATACATATCATCTCCTTTCTCTTAGTTTTTTGTTTGCCCTCCCCAGGCTGTTATTTGATAGAAACATAAAGTATACCATCCATCCATTCTCACAATAATTCTAATAGTTACAGATTTTTATGAATGATCGACAGGGGTGGTATCTTTTACCATGCATCAAAATGTTGAAAAATTGAGAAAGCACTTTTCGCAAAATCTCGAAATTGGAGAGCCTAACGCAAATCATACCCCAAAGTAGACATGGCTCAGATTCCAGGGTTTTTAAATTCAGCGGCATTCCGCACATGAGATTTTACAAATGGTAAAAGACCCTGACACTCCGGGCGCATGGTTATAGAAGCATCTGCTTTTGATGCTTACCCATTCCGCCGCAGATAACCAACATTGTGCGCCTCGGTAACCGGTAACCGCTTATTACATCTTTTAGGTGGCACGCTTTATGCTGTAATGAATCCATGTTCGTTTATTTCGAACCCGAGTACACCAAAATGCTTGAAAGGGGCATATGACATCATGGCATCCAATTTTAGAATCTTCAGGCATCAAAACGGAGACAACCTTCACCTGAAACTTGCGGGCGACTTTGATGGTACATCCGCGTGGGAAGTATTCAATACCTTGAAAAGAAATTGCCGCAAAGTTTCAAAGGTCATTATCCATTGCAGTTGCCTGGATAACATAGATCCCTTCGGACAGGACGTGTTTTGGGACAATATGAAAACGCTGCCTGAAACTTGCACAAATTTTTTGTTTACCGGAAAACAATCCAGGCAGATTTCACCTGAAAAGAATTGGTGTCTGTAACCTTTTTAGACAAAAGCCCGGGGAGGGCAAACGTAATATAAATAAGGAGGTAGTAGATATGGTCAAAATACAAAAAATTTTATTTCCCATTGATTTAACGGATAATTCATCAAAGGTTCTTCCGTATGTAGTGTCTGTTTCCGAGAAATACGGAAGCGAAATTTGCCTGCTTCACGTGGTAGAGGATTTTGCCAAATGGGGTGGTGGGATTTATATCCCCCATATTCCCCTGGAGCAGTATCGGGAAGAAGCCCTCAAGGGCGCTGAAAAGGCCCTTGCCAACGTTTGTGAGGAGAAATTGCAGGGTTGCCCCAACTTTCAAAGGAAGATTGTTTACGGCGATCCGGCCCGGGAAATTCTTAACGCCATTGAGTCCGAAGATATCGACCTGGTGGTAATGGGAACCCACGGAAGGAAGGGCTTGGAGCATGTTATTTTCGGAAGTGTGGCGCGAAATGTGGTCAGAAGATCTTCTGTTCCCGTATTGACCGTTAATCCTTACAAGGTCGAGTAAGATTGGAAAACGAGATTACAGAGGTCCGTGTTCCCACGGACCTCTGCTTCCGCAGTGTCACGGATTCAGGTTTGGGTTGTGAGCGCTGATGTTCCGGAAAGACAGTCGTCTCTCCATAAGCATTTATCCTCGTTGCATATGGCCACCCTTTCCGTGGCGAAACACGCCATGTTTTTTTCCGCCTGTTGAATCGCACGGATAATTCTTTCTTTTTTCATCCCGTACGTGTTGATATTCATTCCTTTTGCCATTTTTCTTACGTCGTTTATCTTCATGGTGTCTCTCCTTGAACTCAGGTTGGGTCCCTCCCTCTTTCAGCAGGGATCAAGGGTATTCTTAATGCAATGATGACCTTCGTGCGAGAAGATCGGCAATTATTTCCTTGAGTTTCTCAACGGCAAAGAAATCCTTACTTTTCGTTCAATCCTTGCTGTCTTTCCATCAGCGTTATTGAAACAGACCTTGATGTGGCTTGAAAGGCGTTACCACTGGGGTTGGTTTCCAATTCCGTTTCCCATTACCTCCAGTGTATCGCTCACCACCACGAAAGCCTTGGAATCTATCCCACGTATCAGTTGCTTCACATGGGATAACTCTCGGAAGTTTACAACTGTATACAGGATCTTTTCCTCTTGTCCCGTATATGCCCCCTGGCCTTGCACGATCGTTACACCCCGGTGGATATCCTCCAGTATTTTGTGCGATATCTCTTCCCAGCGGGGGGATATGATGGAAACCGCTTTCCTCTGACTGAAACCGCTAACCACCAAATTGAGAATGCGGGTGGACACGTACATATAGATCAAGGTGTACAGAACCTTCTCAAGGGGGAAGAACAAGGACCCTATCGCCAATACCCCGCAGTTAAATGCGAGAGTCGTAGTTCCCAGGCGGATGGAAAAACGTTTGAGCAGGACGATAGAGAGAATATCCGTCCCTCCGGCCGATCCTAAGGACTTCAGAATGAGCCCACTTCCCACACCCGAAATGATTCCCGCCAGCAGCGTGCTGAGGAGCATATCCGGCACAGGTAACGACACATGGACCCCCGCCGCCAGCGCACCTGAAAAAATCGCCGTCCCCGCCAGGCTGTAAAGGAAAAATCGCCGCCCCACATACATCCACCCCAGGGCGAAAACAGGCACATTCAATAGAGCATAGAGTATGGCGACAGACAAGGAAGGGACCAGGTAGTGAATGATCAAAACCAAACCCGTAAGTCCTCCGCCGAGGAATTTTTGGGGAATCAGGACTCCATTTATGGCGATCGCACACAAACTGCTTCCCAGCGAAATCAGGAACAGGTTCCAAAACATTTGCTTTATGGATTTCAGAGGAAATCGACGGAACAGGGATTTCATTATCACGACTTTTTATATTAAGGGCTAAGTTGTTGAGAAGAAGGGGACGACAAAGTGTCATCGATGCTTTTTTTCGACGAAATTTGTTTTTTTAACCAAAGAACTGAAATACCGACATTTATCTCTATCTTCGAAAAAGTTGAATGCAGGTTTTAGGTAACACCCAAATCGTTTGAAATGGAAATATAAAATGTGGCCCCCTTATTTGTGTTAGTTTCCACCCAGACTTCACCCTGATGCCTTTCAGCTATTTCTTTTACAATGGCCAAT
>Ga0208901_1000442_pt1 | contig 20491 bp, 20 predicted proteins | sample AntAceMetag02UKF_FD_184764 | JGI IMG/M metagenome (GOLD analysis project Ga0208901, IMG submission 184764) | Saline lake microbial communities from Ace Lake, Antarctica - Antarctic Ace Lake Metagenome 02UKF (SPAdes) (version 2) | ecosystem: Environmental > Aquatic > Non-marine Saline and...
TTTTGAACGGATGGAAGCTTGATGACATAGCGCACATAACCTTCTTCTGCAGGGGGAAACGGTTTCATCCCACCATTTGCAACGGTAATAGAAAAAAATCCCAGAACAACCAGCCCAGTGAAATAAACAATCTTTTTTATCAAGGATTTTTCTCCCTTATTTTCATTTGTTTCTGTTAGAATCCAATCCGTTATGATTCAAACTTTGAATTTAACGGTTGGGGAGATGGATTGTCAATGAGAATCAGGGTGATTTTCTCGACGTCATTGCAGGACTACCGTACTATCCTGAAACAGGATGTTATAAATTCGTGATTTTCCCTGAAATCGATTTGTTTCAATTTTTCAAAGTGTGTGTCTATTAAATTGGGGCAAAGTAAGAGCATATGGCCGAAAAAAATGACCTGTTAGAGTATATAGTCAATCCAATCAAGGTATTTGGCCTGCATATCGTGGGGGCCTGCCGGGACCTCCTTCCGATAATCCTCGTCATTCTGGTTTTTCAACTGGCAGTAGTACGCCAGCCCTTTCCTGATGTCCTGGATATACTTGTTGGGCTTGTTCTCGTCATTATTGGGGTTAGCGCTTTTTGTTGTCGGGCTGGAGATAGGACTTTTTCCCATAGGGGAGGCCATGGCGGAAGCCTTTGCCCGCAAGGGGAGCCTTTTCTGGTTGCTCCTGTTCGGATTCGGACTTGGTTTTTCAACGACAATCGCGGAGCTGGCCCTAATCGCGGTAGCCAAAGAGGCTTCTGTGGTGGCGGCCAAAGGGAAGCTCATCTGCTCTGATCCGTCATCCATGGGGTCCTATGCCCTGGGATTAAGGGTCACCCGTTGCATTTTCCGTAGGGATCGCTATTCTGGTGGGTCTCATACGAATTCTCAAGGGGTGGCCTGTTCACTATTTTATCATTGGTGGCTACATTGCTGTTATGATAATGACTGCCTTTGCACCGAAAGAGATCGTGGGTATCGCTTATGATTCCGGGGGTGTCACCACATCGACGGTGACTGTGCCCCTGGTTGCTGCTTTAGGCCTGGGGTTGTCGGAAACCGTCCCGGGCCGTGATCCTGCACTGGACGGATTCGGATTGATTGCCTTTGCAAGTGTATGTCCCGTGATGACTGTCATGGGTTACGCTCAGTTCGCACGCTGGCTGGAGTTGAGAGCGGTAAAGAGAAAAGAAAAGGGAAGAATGACATGAAATTAAAACTGATTATCTCAATGGTTAAGACCACTGAAACCGATCGAATTATAGACGCCGCCAAGGGCTCCGGCGGAACAGGGGCCACAATCATCCCCGCTCGTGGTACAGGAATCCACGAGGCAAAGACCTTCTTTGGCCTGACCCTTGAAGCGCAGACCGATGTGGTCCTTTTCCTTTTAGAGGAGAGACTTGTAGAACCCGTGCTCAGTTCTATTTACCAAGCTGGACGATTTGAAGAACCGGGCACTGGCATCGCATTTGTTGTGGACGTGGAAAGTGCCGTGGGGTTGGAGAGCCAGATAGAACATTTCAGGCGACAAGCGCAGAAGTGATGGCAATGTCGCCTTCCTATCCCTCCATAGTGGGCATTATGGGTTTCCAACCCATATTGGATTTTCTGCAAATGGTGCCTATTTTACGATTCGAAGAACATGGGTATTCTGTAGCTTTTTCCAGAGAGATTTTATGATGACGACGGTGGGACCGTTTTCGTCTGTTTCGTGCTGATCGTAGAACAACCGGCACGATTCCAGAAGTTCTTCATTTCCGGTACGCACTCCGAAATTTTTTTTGATAATCCGGATCAGAGCAGGGGAAAAAAGATTCAAACCAAACTCGGGCATCTTTGCTATGGCCGTTTTTTCCCTCAACGTTATCCTTGAGATGATCTGCTCTACTGCTTCATCCACATTGCGGGGTGGGTTTGGAGTGGGCCGTAAAGGATCGAACAGATTTGTTTCTATAGTCCCCAGATGGAGTGCCGTTTCCAGAACCCGCATTACGGTATCATACATTACGGGATCCTTTTCAGCTCTTGCGCCCGCAACGTATAAAGTGCCTATTACGTTCCTTTCAAACCAGGAATGAATGAGCTGAGCTGCTGCGAATTCACTTGTTTCGGAAAGATCCACATGGAGAACAGGACGGTCGCTAGGCTCTGCTGAATCAAAGACCGCCGCAGAATTTCCCGTAAGCTCTCCATGGGAAAACATGAGGGTCCCGTTGGAGTACAGGATATTATGTTTGATCCATTGGGGAACACTGGCTGTGGGCATTTCACGAAAAATGTAGGGGCCGGAAACGATACCGTTTTCTTCCCTCCATCCGGCAGGGATCCAGGCTTCGTGGGGGATATCGGTCTTTATGGCTACATCAAGGGCTGCCTGGTCTGCTCCTGATTGCCCGCCTGATATTATTTTAGTAAGCATAATTCTAAAAATAGGGTTTGTGCATGGGGTTTTCAAGATGCAAAATGATCGAAACTTCAGTCTTGATCCCGGATAGGAAAACCTGCGGTTGACCTGCAGGGTGAAAAAGGAGAATATGGCACGAAAAGAAGCTTGTTCATCAATACTAAACGGCGGAGTAAAGCATGATCGTTCAAATCTATGAAATTCAGACCCCCCTGGAAGCTGAAAAGTGCATCGAACGAAAGGTAGACCATATTGGAAGCGTTATCCTGGATCAGGACGAATGGAAAGACCCTGTCCTGAGAGAAACCATTCGAATGTGCCGCGGAACAGAAACAAAGAACAGCCTTATCCCACTTTTTCATGACATGGATACCACCTGCAGGCTTTTGGAATACTATGAGCCCGACTTTATTCATTTCTGCGATACGCTCACGGATTCCAACGGTGTGGCTGAGGAGCTGTCCGGATTCATTCGACTCCAGAGAGACCTGAAAGAAAAATTCCCCGAAGTGCAGATTATACGGAGCATACCCATCCCGCGGGAAGGGGTGGCGCCGGACTACCCGTGCCTGGAAATAGCGAAGGAGCTGGAACCTTTCAGTGACCTCTTTCTGACGGATACCTGGTTGGGGAAAGAGCCTGTGGAAGGGTTTGTCGGGATCACCGGGGTGACGGTGGATTGGGCGATGGCCCGGTCTCTTGTCCTCCAGAGTCGTATTCCGGTCATTTTGGCTGGAGGCCTGTCCCCAGAAAATGTTCGTCAGGCTCTGCTGGATGTGAGGCCTGCTGGTGTGGACAGCTGCACTCTCACAAACAAGGCGGATGACAGGGGGGAACCCATTCGATTTCAGAAGGATTTCGTCAGGGTGGAGAAGTTTGTGGAAGAGGCCAGGAGATCCCAGGAGGTGCTCAGGAATGAAAAACAATCCCTCCTTGCCAGGCTTGACAAACTCAGGGATGATCTGGAAGACCGGGAAAAAGCGCTGCCGGCCCACTCCGTACGGCCTAACCAGATCATGGTCATTGAGGAACTGGAAGAAAAGATCGAGTCCGTTGAAAAGGAACTTCTTGGTTACAAAATGATCTAGTTTCCATCCATAAATGGCCCAATGTATCATTTACGGATGGACACGTTCTAAAAATAAGGATCAATTTTCCAGGTTTTCCTCCACAAGTTTTACGTGAATACGATTTTGGATCATGTGCCCTACAATTTGTTATCCCATTTTCTTGTGTCGCTCCAGCTTATCCGCCAGTTCTTCCACCTGTTCATAGGATAGCACTTCCAGTCGACTTCAGGAAACCGTAATCCTGGAAAAATCTGAAAAATTGACCAGCAGCTGTCTTTAAACCCTCCAATTTCAAATACATAAAAGGAAATCTGAATTCAGGCTGGAAAGAATGGTAAACGTTGATGATGCTCTGGAGGATTTTAGCATTGCGCAAGCGCCTCCTGTTCGCTATACTCAAAAGGGTTTGCGTCATAGATCCTTTTCTAGTTTCCCAATTCAACTACTCAACTATTTGACCATTTGACAGTTAATTCAAGGAGGAAAAGACAATGAAAGCAAAAGAAACTGCTGTGATTTTGATCGAATTTCAGAACGAATTTTGCAAAGAAGGAGGAATACTCTATGACGGTGTCAAAGACGAAATCTCCAGGCAAGGCACTATTCCCAACGCGGTGAAATTGGCTGAAGGAGCAAGAAAGAAAGGGGCCAAGGTGATTCACGCACCATTCCTGTTCAATGAAAAATATTTCCGGGATAATGTAATGGATGGGATTGTGAAAGCCGTGGCCGATGGAAATGCCTTTCGCGAGAATACCTGGGGCGCTGAAATCATAGAAGAGTTGAAACCCGAAAAAGGCGACCGTGTTGTGACAGGCAAATGTACATTATGCGGTTTTAACAATACCGACCTTGAAAAGATAGTGAAGGATGATAATGTCAAGAATGTAGCGGTGAGCGGTTTCCTGACGAATTTCTGTGTGGAGAGTACTGCTCGTACTGCTTACGATAAAGGGTACAACGTGACCCTTATCAAAGACGCGACAGGGGCCAACTCCCCTGAAGAACAGCAGTACGTAGAAGAAAAGATTTTTCCTCTTCTGGGGAAGACAATGACGGCGGATGAGTTTATCGATCAGTTGGAATAACCTAATCTTTATCGAGAAAGGAACTTTTCACACGGGGTCTCGCGCAGAGACGCAAAGGCGCAGAGAAAGAGAACGACAGGTGCCAACGTTTTCAGGGCACCCAGTTTCGCTGTCTCTTCTTCGTTTCAGTCGGGATCTTCGACAAATTTCCAGTTTCACATGAGCGAGGCCTTCTCGCTTATTACGGGAGCTGATCGAGGAAGAAACTTCCAGGTTTCATAGCGGCTTTGTGTGTGAGCCACGTCCCGCTTCATGCAGATCCGGTCGTGGCAAGGATGCCACTCACACAAGGTGGAAACCCTAAACCCAAAGTGAGGTGTTTGCAGGGCTTCTGAGGATGTCCCGGTGCTCCGGGACCGCCTACTGCTTACTGTCTACTACATTTTGAAGAGCGTTTTTCTAACGGCGGCCTCCGACCATGGGCACAAACCGGACAAGCATCACCTCATGGGCAACGAGGCTGCCTTCTTTTTTGATGGCCCTGACCAGTTTCTGTATAGATCCAGCCTTTCCAACGGGAATGACCAGACGGCCTCCTTCTTTTAACTGCCGCACCAGCGATTTGGGGATTTTTTCCGGGGCACACGTGACAATGACGGCGTCAAAGGGGGCCTTTTCCGGCCATCCTTTATACCCATCCCCTATCTTGATGTGGATATTATTGTAGCCCAGTTTTGCCAGGGTCTCCTGGGCTTTTATTCCCAGGTCTGCAACAATCTCAATGGAGTAAACGTCCCGGACTAATTCAGACAGGACAGCGGCTTGATATCCTGAGCCGGTACCGATTTCGAGGACTTTATCCTCGGGTTTCAATTGGAGCGCTTCAGTCATGAAGGCCACGATGTAGGGTTGCGAAATGGTTTGCCCTTCTCCTATGGGAAGGGGATAGTCCCCATAGGCATGGGCCCTTTGATTTTCAGGGACAAAAAGATGTCGCGGCACCCTTTTCATAGCGTGGATAACGCGAGGATTGGTTACCCCACGGTCCACGATCTGCTCATTCACCATTCGTTCCCGAAGACGGACCGTATCACCCCTCTCCTCGGCGGAGCAGGCCCACGGGATCAAAAACGTGATGAGAAATAAGGTGAAATAGCGTAGCTGATTTCGGAATGTGGTGTACATGGTTATATGATACTCTTCGGGTTGCGGGTTACAAGTTACGGGTTTCAGGTTTCCTCGTTCCCATGCTCCAGCGTGGGAATACAGGATTACTTTTCCGGTGGCTCTATATTTCGGATCTTCCATTCCTTGTATTTGAGGAGGTCTTTTTCCAGAAACCAGATGCAGCAGATGAGAATCATGGCATCGTCAATCTGCCCTATTAGGGGAATGAAATCCGGGAGTATGTCGATGGGGAAGATGACGTAAAGGATGCCTGCAACAAAAACCAGGATACTCCAAAATGAAACGTCCCGATACCCGCCTTTCCAATAGTCTTTCAGCAGTGAATAGAGTAGCTTGAAATCCTCCAGCAAGCGGCTCCAGAGACCGATTTTTATGAGGCTGCCTTTTCCCATTCAGGTTTCTTCAAATTCCGGCTGAAGGTGGATGATTTTGTGAAGATTTTTGGCCCGGTTTTCACTGGCCCTAAAGAGAATGTCTGTACAAACTTTCTTCCTTATTGTATCAAAAATATAGGAGAAGAGTGGTTTGCGTGTCAAGCGATTTCGGATTTCAGATGTACTCGTCGGCAGTGTGGTGTGTTTCGACTTGCGGATTAAAAAAATGTTTGAAATTGTATTCCTAAATAGCTAATAGTTAATAGCTAACGACTAACCGCTAATTGCTTTTTTTAAGTGTTACTGTTTTTTCTGATCGTTTTCAAATGCGAGAAAGCCATTGAAGAAAGAAAGTCATTCGAAGGTTTCAAGTGGTGTTTTGGGAACCTTTCCCGGTGTTTTTACCCCTAGTATTCTGACTATACTTGGAATCATCCTTTTTCTGCGCCTCGGGTATGTGGTGGGAAATGCCGGCCTGGGGCGGGCGCTGATCATGATTGGCCTCGCCAATGCCATTTCCATATTGACCAGTGTTTCTCTTAGCGCCATTGCCACCAACCTCCGGGTCAAAGGCGGGGGAGACTATTATCTCATCTCCCGAACCCTGGGTGTTGAGTTCGGCGGTGCTATCGGAGTCGTTCTGTTTCTCGCCCAATCCGTTTCTATTGCTTTTTATTGTATCGGTTTCGGGGAAGCCATCTCAGGTATTACGGGCAATATTCCCTGGCTATCCACTCGTATCGTTTCGGCTGTGGCCGTTTCACTGCTGTTGATCCTTGCCTGGATGGGGGCTGACTGGGCTACAAAGTTTCAATACGTGGTTATGGGCCTTCTTGCGGCTGCACTTTTTTCCTTCTTTTCAGGGGGGCTTCCAAAATGGGAACCCACCCTGCTGGCTCAGAACTGGAGCTCTCCGGAATCCGGACCTTCTTTCTGGGTTCTTTTTGCCATTTTCTTCCCCGCAGTTACCGGTTTCACCCAAGGGGTAAGTATGTCCGGGGACCTGAAAAATCCGGGAAAAAGCCTTCCCTTGGGTACTTTTTTAGCGGTTGGCATATCTATTGTGGTCTATTTCGGGGCAGCCATCCTGTTTGCCGGAGTGTTACCGCGTGAAATTATGGCCCGTGACTATTCCTCCATGTGGGTTGTGGCGCGATTTGGTTTCCTGGTTGATGCCGGGGTTATCGCGGCCACTCTTTCTTCAGCTATGGCCTCCTTTTTAGGCGCCCCACGGATTTTACAGTCCCTTGCAGGAGATCGGATTTTCCCTGTCCTTAGCCCTTTTTCAGAAGGGGTGGGGCCTTTAAACAATCCCCGAAGAGGGGTGCTACTTTCTGCCGGAATCGCCTTTGCCACGGTTGCAGTGGGCAATTTGAACCTGATCGCTCCGGTGGTTTCCATGTTTTTCCTCATTTCTTACGGCCTTCTTAACTATGCTACTTTTTTTGAAGCCCGGGCGGCCAGTCCTTCTTTTCGACCCCGTTTCAGGTGGTTTGATTATCGTCTCAGTCTGGTCGGATTTCTGGCTTGCCTTGGGGCTATGCTGGCCATTGACCTTACCGCAGGAATTGTGGCGGTCGCAGTCCTTTTTGCCATTTTCCAGTATCTCAAGCGAACTGCCGGACCAACCAGATGGGCGGACAGCAGGCGTTCCTATCACCTCCAGCATGTGAGAGAGCACTTGCTTGCGATTTCCGCCGAACCGGATCATCCGAGGGACTGGCGTCCCGAGATCCTTGTTTTTTCCAATGACACGGAAAGACGGGAGCAGCTTCTGTCTTTCGCCTCGTGGATTCAGGGCGGAAGCGGGTTGGTCACGGCTGTTCGCATGCTCGAAGGCGAAGGCCCAAAGATGAATCGGCTTCGAAAAAAGGCAGGAGAAGAACTTCGAAAAGATGCGGCGGTGCAAGAGGCCGGGGCCTTTTCTCTTGTGGTTTCGATGCCGAGTGTGCAATCGGACCTTCCTGTCCTCCTGCAATCCTTCGGCGTGGGGCCTCTGAAAGCCAATACGGTATTGCTCAACTACCTTGGGACGATTCCGAAGGGCTTTTTCGGTATAGGGGAATCAGAATATTCCAACAATCTGAGAGCTGTATTTCGCGAGGGCTGTAATATCATTGTGTTGCTCGCCGATGTCCGTACATGGTCTACACTGCAGTCGGTGAAAGGCAGTGAGCGGCGTATTGACGTCTGGTGGAAGGATGATAAAACCGGTTATTTGATGTTGTTGCTTGCCTATCTCATAACGAGACATGAGAGTTGGCAAGATGCCAGAATCCGTTTACTGGCATCTAAAGATGGAGATAGAGAAAAACCGAAAAAAGAAACACTCCTCGAAATGCTTGAAAATATTAGAATTGATGCGGATCCACAGATTGTTTCGGAACCCGATGCGCAATCTATCGGAGATAATTCCGGCGATGCCGCTCTGGCAATCGTTCCTTTTCGTATTGATGGAAACAGGATCTCTATTCCATTTGATACAGAAATGAAAGACCTGGTTTCCCGGGCTCCTGTTACGGCCCTTGTACTGGCCGCCGAAGATGTGGATCTGGATGCCGAACCTGAAGACGGGAAGCATGGGGAAATTGCCGAGGCTTTGGATGCCCTTGAAGATGCTCGAAAGATGGCAAGGGCGGCTGAAAAGGAAACGGCCGAAGCCGTTAAAACCGCTGAAGAAGCGGAGAGAAAAATGCGGGAGATCATGGACGCCGCAGGACCGGGCATTGAAAGAGAAAAGATGCTTGAGATTGAAAAAGCTATAGAAGAGGTGCGAAAAGCGGGCGAAGAGGTGTTGAAAAGGGAGAGAAAAGCAGTCAGAGCGAAGGCAAAGGTAATGACTTCCACGGGGGATGCGGAAAAAATTGGGGTGATCACACCCAAAGAAGAAGATGGGAATGTCAAGACTTCATAGTAGTCGTCTTGTCTGAGCGTCTACGTAACCATGGTCTTGACAAGTCCCAAATCTGAGGATATGTTATTTTAATTAGAGCATCAAACACGAGACTGCAAGTCTCAAAAAAACCAAGAGGTGATCACCATTTGACTGCATTTACTGAAAGCCTGTTACTGTATACAGTCCGGAAGGGAGGAAAATGAAAAAGAATTTCGTTTTTTTGATGGTCCAAGGTTTGGCCTTTTTACTCTGTGGTATTGCTTATGCTGAAATTAACCAAGGCAACGCTAAGGATGTCACGGGGAGCTTTTCAGCGATTACGTATTATGATCCCGTTGTGAATATAAACGCAAATGGCTCTGATGGTCCCATAGAATTAGGTCCTGATGAGACTCTGAATATAACAATAAGCCTTAATGCAGAAGACCATGAGAATGAAGCAGCCGACTGGTGGGTGTTGCAAGTAACTCCTGAAGCTTTGTTTTATTTCGATGTGAAGACGTTGTCTATGGTAGAAAATGAAGGGGATTTTACGCCCACTCTCCAGGTCGGCCTCGTTTCTTTTGAGGAGGTTCTGATTCTAAGCCTGTCTGGATTACAGGAAGGATCTCATGTCTTCTGTTTCGGTGTCGATTTGAACATGAACGGTAGCCTTGATGCAGAACCGCTTTATTATGACTTGGTACAAGTTACTGTGACGGATGGGGGCCCCGAAAGCACCTACACCAACAGCCTTGGCCAGACCTTTGTGCTTCTTTCGGCAGGGGTGTTTAATATGGGAAGTCCCGAAGATGAACAACTTAGATATTCTGACGAGACTCAACATCAGGTGAAGCTCACCCAGCCCTTTTACATGCAGCAGACTGAGGTGACACAGGCTCAGTGGCAGGCGGTGACGGGGAACAATCCGTCGGAATTCGATGGGTGCTCCAACTGCCCAGTGGAGGATGTTTCGTGGAATGACGTGCAGGGGTTCATTACGGAGATGAACGCGATGGGGGAGGGGACCTATAGCCTGCCCACGGAAGCCCAGTGGGAGTATGCAGCCCGGGCTGGGGGTAAGATGGCATTTGCCAATGGGGAAATCACGGAAAGCGGGTGCCTTAATGATCCCAATTTGGTTGCGATGGGGTGGTATTGCTACAATTCGGACGATGAAACCCATTCGGTGGCTGGAAAAACACCCAACGCCTGGGGACTTTACGACATGCACGGGAATGTCTACGAGTGGTGCCAGGATTGGTGGAGCAGCGCCTATTTCGATTCGGATGAAGCAGCGGTGGATCCTACGGGGCCTGTTTCGGGTTCCTATCGGGTGACAAGGGGCGGCAGCTGGTGGTCGAGCGTCGGGTACTGCAGATCGGCCAATCGCAGTAGCAGTGTTCCTGATCACAGCAGCGGCCGAATAGGGTTCCGGCTGGTGAGGCAACCGTAATCTTCCTGATGATTATGTTATACGTTAATCTGGTCTCAAATATCGATGCGGATACGGAAACCGATAATATTTATGAGGTCTGAAATGGCAAAAAGAAAACAGAAGGAAGCCACCGGCAAAATTACGCGACGAAGGGTAACCCTTTTCCTCGAAGCCCCGGAAGCTGAAATAGTGTCCCTGATGGGAGATTTCAATGAATGGAATGAGAAAAAACATCCCATGAAAAAAGGTGCGGATGGCATCTGGGAAAAAATCATCATGGTTCCGGCGGGAAGTTACGAATATCGTTTTTTTGTGGATGGAGAGTGGTGGAATGATCCGGCTAATAGTGAAGTTTGCTTCAACTGTTTTGGTACCTTGAATAATGTTCTGAAGGTATCTCTTAAAGTCTGATTATTTTGACCCCTTCATTTTTAGAATCGGGATTCCCACCTGCTCCAGCAGTGGGGAGAACCGGTCTTCCTGCTCAATATTTTTCCTACCCAGAGGCAATGGCTATACCGGGCAATATTTATATTGCCAATTCCCTGAAATGTGTTATGTTAAAAAGTTATAAATTGTACAATGATTCCTGAGAAAGGCTGGTGGATCCGTCGTGTCTCTCCATGAAGCTACAGAGAGGTTTTTGTTGTATTTGAAGGACCAGAAGGGCTGCTCTCCTCATACCCTCAGGGGTTACCGTACCGACTTGGAGCAATTTGTTCGTTTTGTGGAAACCAGGGAGCCCAATTCGGTGCAGGATAAGGGGAGGCGGGTTGCACTCGGGTCTTCTGATCCTCTCGCTGTTCGGGAATATTTAGGGAGTCTTTACGGGCGGTTGAAAAGAACTTCCATTGCTCGAAAGCTTTCGGCTGTCAGATCGTTTTTTCGATTTCTGGAAAAGGAAGGGGCGGATGGTGAAAATCCTGCAGCGGAGATCAGAGCCCCCAAACTGGAGAAATTTATTCCATCTTACCTGCCGGTGGATGATGTCTTCAGACTGCTTGAGAGGCCTGATAGGGCGAAACCGTTGGGGATGCGGGATCTGGCCATTCTTGAAGTGCTGTATTCCTGCGGATTCAGGGCGGGGGAACTTCGGAGTCTCAATATCGGAGATATGGATTTTCAGGACCGTCTTGTAAAAGTTACGGGAAAAGGAAACAAAGAGAGGATTGTCCCCATTGGCCGTAAGGCACTCAGTGCGGTGAAAAAATACCTGGAGGCGACCAGGAAATTGAGGGGAGAAAGTGGGGATGTTTTGCCGGAAAACCCGCTTTTTATTAATTTTCGAGGAGGGCGTCTTACGACCAGGAGTATGGGCAGAATTATAAAAAAGTACGTTGTTGATGCCGGGTTGCCTTCCGATATCAGCCCTCATTCCATGCGACATTCCTATGCGACCCACCTTCTGGATGGAGGAGCCGATCTTCGTTCCGTGCAGGAGCTGCTGGGCCACGAGAGTCTGTCTACTACGCAGAAATACACCCATGTGAGCCTTGACAGATTGATGGAAGTGTACGACAAGGCTCATCCAAGACATTGACGGGAAGAGGTTTTTTATGGCGGAATATCAATCCGGAGTTATCAGGGCCACGACGATCCTTGCTGTCAGGAAAGACGGCAGGTGCGTCATGGCTGGAGACGGGCAGGTGACCCTCGGGGACACCATTATGAAGCACAGGGCGACAAAAGTTCGGCGCATGTACGATGACAACCTGTTGGTTGGTTTTGCGGGGGCTGCCGCTGATGCCTTCAACCTTTTTGAAAGATTGGAGGGGAAGTTGGAATCCTGTAATGGAAACCTTACACGGGCGGCGGTGGAACTGGCCAAGGACTGGAGAACGGACAAGATCCTGCGGCGACTTGAGGCGTTGGTTCTGGCCATGGATGAAGAGCATACCTTTGTTATTTCGGGAACAGGGGATGTGATTGAGCCGGATGAAGCGGTCGCAGCGATCGGGTCAGGGGGCCCCTATGCAATGGCGGCTGCCCGCGCACTGGTTGAACATTCCGATCTCGGGGCGGATGTCATTGCTCTTGAGGCCATGAAGATAGCTGCTTCCATTTGTTTGTACACAAATGATCAGATAATCGTTCATGAATTGGAGAAATAAATAAGAATGGATAAAGAAGCTGAAAATGAGGGACGGTTTGCAGGAGTTTTAACCCCGCGAGAGATCGTATGCGAGCTGGACAAATATATTATCGGGCAGCATGAAGCAAAACGTTCAGTGGCTATCGCTCTAAGAAACAGGTGGAGACGTCAGCAGGTTTCCAGTGACCTCAGGGACGAAATTGCTCCCAAGAATATCATCATGATGGGGCCCACCGGAGTCGGGAAAACGGAGATCGCAAGACGATTGGCCCGCCTCGCCAATTCCCCTTTTATGAAAGTGGAAGCCACAAAATTTACAGAAGTAGGTTACGTGGGCAGGGATGTGGAATCGATGGTCAGGGATTTGACCGAACTTGCCGTGAATATTGCCAAGAAAGACGAACAGGAAGATGTCAAGCCGAAAGCCCGTGAAATGGCGGAGGAGCGGTTGTTAGATATCCTTCTTCCCAGAAAGAGTGACCCTGAAAAAGAGGAAGATGATCCCGATAAGGAAAGGCTTTTAGAGGTGGTCAAGTCCGACAAAACCGAGTCTTTTTCTACGAGGGAAAAGCTCCGGCGTATGCTCAGAACCGGAAAAATGGATAAACGCTATGTGGAGCTTGAAGTAACCAGTGGCAATACTCCCATGGTGGAGATCTTTTCCAGCGCCGGTATTGAGGAAATGGAATTCAATGTAAAAGAGATGTTCGGCAATATCTTTCCGACAAAGAAAAAGAAACGGCGCGTGAAGATTGAGGAAGCCATTGAGATCTTGTTTCAGGAGGAATTGCAGAAGCTGATTGACATGGATAATGTGATTGAAAAGGCGATCCGCATCACCGAGCAGAACGGGATCATTTTCCTCGATGAACTGGATAAGGTGGCAGGGGGCGATTCTTCTTATGGGCCTGACGTATCGCGTGAAGGTGTACAGAGAGATCTCCTTCCCATTGTCGAAGGTTCCACGGTCGCCACCAAGTACGGGATGGTGAAAACAGACCATATTCTGTTCATCGCAGCGGGCGCTTTTAATGTGAGCAAACCTTCCGACCTTCTGCCGGAGCTTCAGGGTCGATTTCCTATTCGGGTTGAGCTCGATTCCCTTTCCATGGAAGATTTTATCAGGATCCTGCTGGAACCAAAAAATGCCTTGATCATACAGTATCAGGCCCTTCTTGCTACGGAAGAGGTTGATCTGGTATTCGAAGACGATGCCGTCAGTGAAATTGCACGCATGGCCAGTGAGGTGAATGATCGCACGGAGAATATCGGCGCGCGTCGCTTGCATACGGTCATGGAAAAACTGGTGGATGAAATTTCATTTGATGCCCCCGACCTGGAAGAAAAGAAGGTGGTTATTACGAAAGAGTATGTAGAGGATAAGCTTATAGGAATTCTCGAAGATGAAAACCTGAGCAGGTATATTTTATGATAACGGATCATGAAAGAGCAAACATTCTTATAGAAGCTCTTCCCTATATCCAGCGTTTTAACGGGTCTACCATTGTGGTGAAATATGGTGGACACGCCATGGTGGATGAAAAACTGAAACAGGATTTCGCGCTTGATATTATCCTCATGAAGTATGTGGGAATGAATCCTGTGGTTGTCCACGGGGGCGGCCCCCAGATCGGGAGTTTTTTGAAAAGGCTCTCCATCGAGTCTGAGTTTGTGGACGGCATGCGGGTTACCGATAGCCAGACCATGGACGTGGTGGAGATGGTCCTGGTGGGAAAAGTCAATAAGGAGATCGTGTCCCTGATTAACGGGAACGGAGGGCGTGCCGTCGGGTTGTCCGGAAAAGACGGGGGCCTCATTCTCGCAGAGAAAATGAAATACATCAAGGCCAGGGGACAGGATCGCGCTCCGGAGATTATTGATATGGGTATGGTTGGCGCCATTACCTCCGTAGACAACAGAGTCCTCCTGGAGTTGATGAAAAGTGGGTTTATTCCGGTTATTGCTCCTGTTGGTGGTGGGAATAATGGAGAGACGTACAATATCAATGCCGACCTTGTAGCAGGTAGGATAGCGGCCTCATTGAAGGCGAGAAAACTGGTTCTCATTACCGATACGGAAGGTGTGCTTGACAGGGATGGCAAACTGATATCCACTTTAAAGAAAGAGGAGGCGCTCGAACTGATCGGCATGGGTGATATCAAAGGAGGCATGATTCCCAAGGTGAAATGTTGTATGGAAGCCCTGTCTGAGGGGGTTCGAAAAGCACATATCATTGATGGACGGGAATCGCATTCTATTTTGTTGGAAATTCTTACAAAGATAGGTATTGGTACGGAGATTGTAAAATGACGGACACGATGAAGCGGGCAGACAGGTATATGTTCCAGACCTACGGTCGTTTTCCCATGACCCTGGTCAAGGGTGAAGGGTGCCGAGTCTGGGATGAAGATGGAAAAGAATATCTTGATTTTGTGGGGGGTATTGCCGTTTGCGCTCTGGGGCATAGTTCACCTGTGGTGACCCGGGCATTGGAAGAGCAGGCAAAAACCCTTGTACACGTTTCAAACCTCTACTATACAAAGCCCCAGACGGATCTGGCCCAATTGCTGGTGGAGAATTCTTTTGCCGACCGCGTTTTTTTCTGCAACAGCGGTGCTGAGGCAAACGAGGCGGCCATTAAACTGGCAAGGCGGTATTCAAAGGATAAATTCGGATCGAATCGACATGTGATCATCTCCATGGAAAATTCATTCCATGGAAGGACCATGGCTACCCTGTCGGCTACGGGCCAGGCAAAGATTCAGGAAGGATACGATCCCCTGCTTCAAGGATTTAAGTTTGTTCCCTTTAACGATATAGTCCGTCTTGAAGAGGCAGTGGACGAACATGTTTGTGCCGTCATGCTTGAACCTATCCAGGGGGAAGGAGGGGTCGTCTGCCCCGACCAGGAATACCTGAAGGCCGTTCGGAATGTATGCGACGAAAAAGGAATCCTCCTGATTTTCGACGAAGTTCAGGTGGGTATGGGGAGGACAGGTAAACTCTTTGCGTATGAAAATTACGGTGTTGCCCCCCATATTATGACCCTGGCCAAGGCCTTGGGGAACGGCCTTCCCATAGGCGCCATGCTTTCAACCGACGAAGTGGCGACGGCATTCAGCCCCGGAAGCCATGCCACCACATTTGGCGGAACGCCTCTCGCTACAGCTGTTTCAAAGGCGGTCTTAAAAAGCCTTCTTGAAGATGGCTGGATACAGAATGCACGGCTCATGGGCGAGTATTTCAGGGGGAAACTGGAAAATCTTGCAGAGAAATACGCCTTTATCAAGGATGTCAGAGGCGCTGGTCTCATCGTGGGCGTAGAACTGGACCGCCCGGCGGCATCGGTCGTGGAAGCCTGCCGAAAGGAAGGATTTCTGATCATCGCGGCCCATGAAAAGGTGCTGCGTTTCGTGCCCCCCCTGATTATTCAGAAGAATGAAATAGATATGCTGGTGGATGCTCTTGATGGAATATTTGCCGGGATGAATCAAAATGGAGATGAAAATTGAGCGATAAAATAAATAAAATTGTGCTGGCTTATTCGGGTGGGTTGGATACTTCCGTTATTTTGAAGTGGTTGAAGGAAACCTATAAATGCCCTGTTGTGGCCTATGCTGCTGATCTCGGCCAGGGAGAAGAACTGGACGGCATCAAGGAAAAGGCGTTGAGTACAGGAGCCGACGAAGTGATTGTTGACGACCTGACGGAAGAATTTGTCGGGGATTTTGTTTGGCCGGCCCTCAGAGGCAACGCCATTTATGAATCGGCGTATCTCCTGGGGACATCCTTAGCAAGACCGTTGATTGCCCGGGGCCAGGTAGAGGCGGCGAAGAAAACGGGAGCTGACGCAGTCAGCCATGGCGCTACCGGAAAAGGCAATGACCAGGTGCGGTTTGAGCTGGCCTATATGGCCCTGAATCCCGAGTTGAAAATTATAGCGCCCTGGAGGACCTGGGATTTCAGAGGAAGGGAAGACCTTATGGAATTTGCCCGTTCCAGGGGTATCCCCGTACCGGTGACCAAAGAAAAACCCTATTCCAGCGATCGTAACCTCCTGCATATCAGTTTCGAAGGAGGCATCCTTGAGGATACGTGGAGCGAGGCGCCGGAGGAGATGTTTGTGTTGACGGTTTCGCCCGAAAACGCTCCGGACAAGCCTACGTACATCGAAATCGAGTACGAAAAGGGAAATCCTGTTTCCGTGGACGGTGAGCCCATGACCCCGGCGAAACTGCTGGCCTGTCTCAATAAACTGGGAGGGGAAAATGGTATCGGCAGGATGGACATGGTGGAAAACCGCTATGTGGGTATGAAATCACGAGGGGTCTATGAAACACCTGGGGGAACCATTCTGAGAGTCGCCCATATTGCCATGGAATCGATTACCATGGACCGAGAAGTCATGCATCTTCGGGACGGATTGGTCCCGAAATATTCCGATATGTTGTACAACGGTTATTGGTTTGCGCCGGAAAGGGAGATGTTACAGACCCTGATTGATAAGAGTCAGAAGAACGTGAACGGGGTTGTACGGTTAAAACTCTACAAAGGAAATTGTACTGTTGTGGGAAGAAAATCTCCCTCCTCTTTGTATCATTCGGGATTCGCTACATTTGAGGATGACGAGGTTTACAACCAGCAAGATGCTGAGGGATTTATCCGCCTGAATGGATTGAGGCTGAAAATCCAGCGTCTTCTGGAGCAGGGTTGACAGATGTCTGATTGGTTTTGCTTTATGGTTCATCGGGGATTTGCGTGGTATTCGAGCTCGGTTTCAGATAGAGCTTGTTTGGGTGTCAGGTGTCAGGGAAAGCCCTGCTGAATTCCTGGATTTTAAGCTTAATGCCATTTATTGATGCTGCATATGCTCATAGAACTGAATAATAGGCATTGAATACTGACACCCGAAACCTGACACCTCGGCTCCGAAAATAAACGGTTACTTCACGCTAATTTGTGAAGAACCTGTTTGTTTAAAGGATTTTATGCCTAATAAGGAGATCACAATTCATTATGTCGTCAAAAATGTGGGGCGGACGATTTGCCCAGGAGACAGACTCGCTGGTTAATCGATTTAATTCATCCATCGGGTTTGATAACAGGCTTCATGCCTACGATGTGGACGGCAGCATTGCACACTGCAGGGTTCTGGCCAGGAAAGGGATTATTACCGAAGAAGAGGTCGTGATTATTATCCAAGCCCTCGGAGAGATCAAAAGGGAATTGGGGCGCGGGCAATTTCCTTTTACCGAGGACCACGAAGATATTCACAGCCTGGTGGAAGAGATCCTGGTGGATAAGATCGGGCCTTTGGGTGAAAAAGTCCATACGGGTCGAAGCAGAAACGACCAGGTTGCCCTGGATGTGAGATTGTATGTCCGGGATGCAGTTCAACAGGTGATAGGCCTGATCAAAACGAATCAGATCGCTTTGGTTGTCCTTGCTGAAAAAAACGTGGATATTATCATGCCGGGGTATACCCATATGCAAAGGGCACAGCCGGTTCTTTTGAGTCACCATCTTATGGCCTATTACGAAATGCTGGGAAGGGATCGTGATCGATTTGGGGAAAGTCTTCCAAGGGTCAACGTGCTTCCCTTAGGCAGTGCTGCTCTTGCCGGTACAACGTTTGAACTTGACAGGGCTTCCGTTGCCGAGGATCTGGGATTTGAGCGGGTATCGAGGAACAGCATGGATGCCGTCAGCGACCGCGATTTCGTTATGGAATTTCTTTTTAACGCCTCCATGGTCATGATGCATTTGAGTCGTCTGAGCGAAGAGCTCGTCCTCTGGTCTACCCAGGAGTTCGGATTTGCCATTATTTCAGACAGCTTTTGTACCGGCAGCAGTATTATGCCCCAGAAGAAAAACCCGGATATGCCGGAACTCATCCGAGGGAAAACAGGTCGGGTATATGGCCATCTCATGGCTCTCTTAACCACATTCAAAGGGTTGCCCCTGGCATACAACAAAGATATGCAGGAAGACAAGGAAGCCCTTTTCGATGCGGTTGATACGGTTACGATCTGTCTTGAAGTCATGGGCAGGCTATTAGGTGAGATCGATTTCAACAGGGATCAGCTCGAAAAGGCCGTGAGCAAAGGCCATTTAGCAGCAACGGACCTGGCCGATTATCTTGTCCGAAAGGGTATCACTTTCCGTGAAGCCCATGAAATTGTAGGCAAGATGGTCCTTTCCGTTATCGATGAGGGTAAGGAACTACAGGACCTGACGCTGGAAGAGATAAAAGGATTTTCCAGGCAGATAGGAGAGGATGTTTATGAATGGCTGGATCCTTTCAAATCACCGGGAAGAAGGAATATCGCGGGTGGAACCGGTCCGGAAAGGGTTAAACACGAAATTGAATCGGCAAAAAGGGAGTTAGGTATTTGAGCTGGTGGCGGAAATTTTTGTCGGTTGGCCAGGTGAACGGCAGGCAATGCGGGCGAACGAGGGGAAGGCTATTCCTCTTTGCCCTTGCGTCCGTTCTTGTTTTGTTCTGTTTCGGATGCGGAAAGAAAGGACCGCCATTTCTGTCTGAGTACCCTGTTCCGCCGCGAGTGGATAACCTGAAAGTTTCGTGGCAAAAGGGGATTGTTATCCTGGAAGGAACTGTAAAATCGGAAGACCTGGACAGAGACCGTATTACCGGGTGCAGGGTCTTCAGCGTATGGTATTCCATCGATAATCCGCCCTGTGAAACATGTCCTATTGAGATGAACACTTTTCAAGAAATCCAGGGAAAAGTGGTTGAAGGAACGAAATTCAGGTGTGAAATCGAAAAAGGAAAACGGACAGGTATAACCTACTTCCAGGTCAGGCTCATGGGCAGGGGAGGTCGGGACGGCCCCCTTTCAGACAGAGTGAAACTCCAGAAGGCAGTGAAAAGTAAAAAGTAGGCAGTAGACAGTATGCAGTATGGCGCATCAGGACTTCCTTAAAAGCCTTGTGTGAAACTACACTCGTTGCTGGTTGGGCTTCGCTTCAGATGGGATTTTTGGCAAAGTTGGGATTGTCTTTGTCCAACCCCTGTGTGAGCGGCTTGTAGCCGCGACCTGTTTTGCACCCTGCTGAAGTTGGAAAACCAAGAAACCGGGCAAATCGCGGCTAAAACCCACCAAACGGACTGTGGACAAGGCCGCTCACACGGAAACATGTTACGGAACCCAGAAGTTTTTTTCTCGATCTGATCCCGCTTTTTAGCGGGAAGGCGGCGTTCGTGTGAAACAAACAAAATCAGGAGTATAAGTTCATCATGAATCATTTTAAATATATACGTAATGAGCTTTATTGTGAGGATGTGCCGGTATCAAGAATTGCCCGGGATATGGGAACGCCCGTGTATATCTATTCCCATGCAACACTCAGTCGACATTTTGATGTTTTCGATTCTGCTTTTAAGGACGTGAAACATCTCACTTGCTTTTCCATGAAGTCAAACTCCAACGGAGCTGTCTTGGGCCTTTTCTCAGATATGGGGGGAGGGATTGATATTGTTTCAGGCGGTGAGCTGTTTCGGGTATTAAAGGCCGGCGTTGATCCTGGAAAAGTCGTGTATTCAGGGGTGGGGAAACGTGAAGAGGAACTTGAATACGCTCTGGCATCCGGTATCCTTATTTTCAACGTGGAATCAGCCCAGGAAATGCATAGGCTGAACCAGGTGGCTGAAAAAATGGGGAAGAAGGCGAAAATCGCCCTCCGGGTCAATCCTGATGTCGATCCGAAGACCCATCCTTATATTTCCACTGGGTTAAAAGAAAATAAATTCGGAGTCAACATCAAAGATGCCGTTGAACAGTATCGGGTTGCATCGGGCCTCAAGGGGCTCCAGGTGGCCGGGGTATCCTGCCATATCGGATCGCAGCTTACCACTATCAGCCCATTTGTGGATGCCCTGAAAAAGCTGAAGGATCTGATTGAAAAGTTGACCAGTATGGGCATGAAAATTGACTACCTTGATATCGGAGGCGGGCTTGGCATTACCTATGAGGACGAATCTCCTCCTCCGCCCACGGAATATGCTG
>Ga0208901_1000443_pt1 | contig 20471 bp, 18 predicted proteins | sample AntAceMetag02UKF_FD_184764 | JGI IMG/M metagenome (GOLD analysis project Ga0208901, IMG submission 184764) | Saline lake microbial communities from Ace Lake, Antarctica - Antarctic Ace Lake Metagenome 02UKF (SPAdes) (version 2) | ecosystem: Environmental > Aquatic > Non-marine Saline and...
GCACATATTTGACAAGTTGCCATTGGCATCATCTCTGGAAGATTACGAAGCGTTGTTGCCTTGGAATCTCACCCAGGAGCATATGGCGTCTGCACGCTTGGTTGAGTGTGGTTAGTTTGGCGCTTACGGAATTGCTAAAGCATATTCAAGGTAATATCCGTCAAACCAAACTTCATAAGGTAGGGTCAAATGCCAAGTGTACGTCTTAGGTTCAACCTCAATGGTGACTGAGTCCACATCTGTCCCTATAGAACTAGTGGCGGTAGCAGTGTAGCTCGTTGTCTCGTTGAGAATAACGGTTTTCGCTCCGCTTGGCACAGTCAGACTTTCGTTGCCGGGAGACAAATTGATATGATCGGCATTACTTGATGTCCATGAAATCCTGACACTTTCACCTTCCGTTATGGTACTTCTGCTTACAGTTAGATCCACATGCGGCTGGCGAGGTGGCGGTAGTACTTCCACTGTTACACTATCAAGATTCCAACCTATAATGCCATAGGCTTTAAGGGAGTATGTTGTATCGTGTGTGGGTGATATGTCTAGGCTGCCGCTTGGCAGAGAAGCATTGTAATTGTTACCGATCTTAGCCTCAATAGCATTCTGTGTGGTCCATCTTAAAGTGGTTATCTGCCCATCTATTATGCTAACTTTGTCAGCTGAAATATTAGCGATAGGTCTAGGATTTTGAACAATTGTAATCGTTGGGCTTATTGTGGTGTTGTCATGGTAATCTATGCCTGTTACTTTAATAACGACATTTGTGTTTGGAGAATCATACCTTATCTTGTCTGTAAATCCATAGATCCTGTTCTTCGGGGAAGAAGGTTCCCCTGACCATTCTTGAACCGTACCGGTTATTCTAGGATCATTTAATGTCAACCGCCCCCCACTAATAATCTCGATCTTCAGTAGTTTCACGCCACCTTGGTCAATGGCAGAGCTCAAAACAGAAACTTCTTCTCCTTGAAAAACATTGTGCACGAAAACTCCGGCGTCCATATCAACTCCTACCAGTCCCCTGTTTTCGGAGTTTAATAATACGCCGAGGTTAGGATTGTCAATATCACGGTTTGGGATTGTGACTTGAACTGGATTTAGTTGAGTACAACCCAAAAAAGCAACCAACATGAGTAGTGAAATAATAGCTGTTTTTTTCATTTTGTTCCTTTCAAGGTAAGGTGCATAGATGAGAGAAAACTTTTCTAAATACTTATTGAAAGCTGTGAAAGTAACGGCGTCAAGTAAAGAGGGTCAAGCAAAATTAGAAGCGCCCCCCCCCAAAAAAAAGATATCAGGCGTTGCTTGATGAGATTTCAGGAGTATTGAGGGCATCCACATCTGTTTTGAATAGTAGTGCAACTTGGAACAGTGCAAATGATAAGTACATCGTTCAAGAGCCAGTTGATTCGGGAATAATAGCCAAGGATACTCCCCATCGCTTATTTACTGATTCAAGTAATAACGCGGTACCAAGAACGCAGGCATAACTTCTTGTTGGCTGCACCCATAGAAGAAGATAGTAAAGTAAAAAATTATTTGGGTTACTAGTAATTCTGAAAATGATTCCAGAAAAGTACCGAATTATAGGTGTTCGATTGGGTAATCTGGCGAGAAACACACTAGGTTATACCCTACAATGGTGTGTGTTTGTGTGTTTGTGTGCATTGTAGCGTTTAAGTGAAGAGTGGTATCTCTTAGTTGGTGGTACACCCAGCTGGATTCGAACCAGCGACTCCCGGATTCGAAGTCCGGTGCTCTATCCAGCTGAGCTATGGGTGCATGTTGTAATTATAAATATTAGCTAATGGCTAAAATTGTTCATAATTTAGGAGCTATGCCTAAATTATGGCCATCGAAAGTTTTTAGATATTCACTCTGCATTTGAGCAGCAAGTTTTAGATCCTAGTCAGTCAGGATATTATAGTAGTCAAAATACACTTCGTGTTTTGTGTCCTGATATCTTCGATCAAAGCATATTGCGCACTGTTGTTTGCCTAAAATAATGAAAAAATTTTACACCAATCCCAGCATCACTGCAAGCTTTCTTCTTGCTACTTTCTGATCGAAAAGCGAATTCTTATCATTTCAATTTAACTTTTTGTATGATCTGTGATGTCAAAAAATTCCCAAGTCTTTTTGTAAAGTTCATTTAACTGGGTTTCGAGTTCTTCGCGACATTGCTCAATGCCATCCGCATCAAGTTTTTCAGGAACATGTAAAGGCTCGCCTACCATTTCAATCATAGGCGAAAATGGCAAGGGCATCACGGTGCGGTCCCAACTCCGTAACGTTTTATATTTCTTAAACGACCACGCCACCGGTAAAATTGGAATTCCTGTTCGACTAGCAAGAAGAATAGCACCAGCTTGAGCCACCTTGGCAGGACCTTGAGAACCATCGGCAACCAGGACCGGACAAAGCCCTCGCCTTACCCCTTTAATGAGCCCCTTTAAGGCTCCAATCCCCCCCCGATTACGTGAACCTCGAACGGTTTCCACTCCATTAGAATTTAAAATACGAGCGATAAAATCACCATCAGCACTGGCGCTTGCCATAGCAATCTGCGGGGCTTCACCAGAACCAATTGCAGCCCCCAAAATACCATAATGCCAAAAAGTAATGATAAAGGGCTTTTTAGACTGCATAAGTCGCTGATAATGCTCATCCCCAATCCGCTTCTTACGAAGGCTCCAAAAAAGAGGAATAATCACCATTTTAAAAATAAACGGGGTGAAAAATAATAATATGTTTCTCTGCCATTTCTTATTTGCTTTACTCAAAATCACCACCATCTGCTTTTCTTTCTTATTGATATCCAAACGAATCATCTTCACCGATTTATACACAATTTCAGGTTCTGCCGCTTCTGGTAAAAGTTCAGGGGGTATCTTCTACACCGTCACTCTCTTTGCCGGGCTATTAGGATCTGGTTTAGGACAGTGGTGATGGCCTGGGCGACCTAGGGAGAAACCTCTGTGATTTGTGAGCGGCCGCGGGGAAACACTCTATGAAATAGCAAAAGCGAATCGAATAGTGGTTACTTCCCTGGCGCACTGTTTTGAGGGAGAAATAGAGGGCGTGGTTTCTGCGGAAAGGTGAGTGACTCGCGCTTGTTGCCATCTACCCAGCAGGAGCTTATGATGGTGAAAGGTTGCAAAAGCCACTAATCAGTGCTGCTTTTAGCTCACCGTGGAGTGCCAATATCGTGGATGGGAGCATGTATTTTCCCTGGTACTTTCTGAACAGAGAGTGAATTCTTATCACTTACCCGCCACAAGTAATACGAATCGTTTCTGCTTTTTCGCTGATCCCTTTTTTTAATACTTCATGGTTATACGCTGCAATCACATCGCGGCGTTTAAGCATTCCCACAACCCATTTATTTTCAAGATCCTCCACAACGGGAATTTCTTCAATCCCTTTGACATCAAAGAGTTGCATGGCCGTGTAGAGGGAATCATCCGGGGTTAGCATAATGACATCTCTACTGCAGATACCACCAACCAGATAGCAGACCCGTTCTTCCTCGGCTCTGTGCAGAATGTTTTTTACATCCTGCATGGAAATAATGCCGGTCATTCTGCCGGAGTCATCAACAACAGGGAAATAAAAACTACTTTTTGCCATGCGAAATATTTCGAGCAAGTGGTTGATATTGGCACGTTCTGAGATGAAATCTACATCTTCTGTGATAGCTTTACCCACACGGACGGATTTCATAATGGCAGCTTCTCGACCTTCGTGGATATCGATACCTTCGCGGGTGAAGTCAACCGTATCAATGGAATCATGGTTGAACTTTTTAGAAACCATCACCCCGATGATAGAGGTTAGCATGATGGGAATAATAATAAGGTAATTACCAGTCATTTCAAAGAGAAGAAAGATGGCAGTCATCGGGGCGTGGGTTGAGGCGGCAAGAAATGCCCCAATACCTACCGTTGCGTAAGCACCTGGATCTGCGGTGAAAGTAGGGAAGAAGAAATTTGCGACATGTCCAAAGCAACCGCCAATCATTGCTCCAATAAAAAGGGACGGGGCAAAAACTCCTCCGGAGCCTCCGGAACCAAGAGTGATAGAAGTTGCAAAAATCTTCATAAAAACAAGAATAAAAAGAATGGGGATGGCTCCCTCTCCATTGAGTACACTTTCTATAAAATGATACCCGTCTCCCATAATCTCGGGATACACCATTGCCATGCAGCCGATAAGAAAGGCTCCGGTGATGGGTTTTATCTGTGGGTGGATAGGTAATAGTTCATATTTGTCACGTACCCAGTAAAAAACTTTAATATAAAAGACCGCAATCAATCCGATTATCACAGCAAGTAAACTGTAGAGCGGAATTTCAACAAATGGATTCACTAAAACATAGTGAGGAATGGGAAAAGCTGGAACCTCACCATAATACGCACGGGTTACAACCGTTGAAAGGGCAGAGGCGATAACAAGAGCTGCAAAGGAGGAGATTTCAAAGGTTCCAAGCAGGACAATTTCCGAGGCAAAAAAGATTCCGGCAATGGGGGCGTTAAACATTCCGGCGATACCGCCTGCAGCACCGGCTGCGATGTAAACTTTCATTCTACTGCCGGAAACCCTGAAGAATTGTCCCACCTGAGATCCTGCTGCGCCTCCGATGGCAGCAACGGGCCCTTCAACTCCTGCTGAGTTTCCGGTTCCAATGGTGAGAGCAGTGGATATGATTTTTAAAGCAATGGTACGCGCTTTAATATAGCCGCCTTCAAGGTTTACTTTGCGAAGGAATTTTGTGAAGCCATAGCCGTTCACTTCTCCAGGGAAAAGGAGTGAAAGAGGAATAAGAAGAACCATTCCAGCCATGGGGATAAGGGGTAGTAGCAGCAGATGCCATCCACCCTGTTCAATGCCGAGGAGCTCTTTGCCGCCACCCATGAAAATTACGTCCACCCAATGAACAATAGTTCGAAAAATGATATTGCAGAGACCGGCAAGGAGACCGATAACGGAGGCAATAATCATCATACCGGTGTTTTCGCCGGGCATGAATTTTCGAAGGTTGAGTTTCATTGTTTTTCAGGCACCTTGCAGCCAACGGTTGCGGCTTGTTTAAGGAAAAAGTTATCCGTCATTCCGGAAATATAGTCGCAAACCATGGCAGCCGGCGTATGTGATGCGAGATAGGGTGCATCCATATCGGTCATAATGTCTACTGCTCCAGACGTCTGTCCATTACGCAGCTGTTTCAGGTAATGGCCAAAGAGTGTCTGGTAGCAATTCTGGATAAGAGGCAGATTGGTCTTTGTTGCTGGATGAAGGTAAATATTTTTGTAATTAAATGTCTTGAGTTCTTTGAGGAGATCTGCAATTTTGTTGGAGAATCCTATGTAGGCATTGTCCTTATGGCCACCTGAGGGAATAGAACTATTGCCTATAAGGTCGGTGACCAGAGTGTAGACAATTTCCCCATTGGTGGTTCCCAGCTGTTCACTACAGTTTTTTGGAAGATCACTCCGTTGGATGAGCCCAAGGAGAATGGCATCTTCAATATCTCTTCCAATGTATGCAACGGTATCGGCCATACGGACAACACATCCCTCAAGGGTCATGGGGGCGAGCCTGTGTGTAGGGTCAGCCTTTTTTTGATTGAGTTCCTGATCAAACAATGAAAAGTCCTTGGTGGGACTGGGCGTAATTCTGTTTGAGTGGATTTCCCCATCGTGACATAGGATACCATCCAGTGTCTGCAGGGTGAGGTTCCAGCCTCGTCCCTTTCGTTCCAGGTGATTGAGAAATCGAACGGATTGGATATTATGTTGAAAAGGTGGCAGATTATTCTCGATACAGAGTTCTGCGAGAAAACTTTCTCCATCGTGTCCAAAGGGGGCATGCCCAATATCGTGACCAAGGGCGATGGCTTCAATCAGATCTTCGTTGAGGCTCAGGAAGCGACCAATGGTTCTGGCAATTCTTGAAACAAGCTGAACGTGGAGTACCCGATGGGTGATATGGTCGTTTGAGACCAGGCAGAAAACTTGAGTCTTATCAATATAGCGAGTGTAGGCACGAGAATGAATAATACGATCAGCATCCAGACTATAAGCCTGACGGTAGCTCGCACGTTTTTCTGTTTTACGTCGTACCCCATCCGTCGAGCAGGCGGCTGCAGAGGAGAGTCGTTCTCTTTCGGCCCTGTTTAAGCGGTCAAGCATTGGGAGAAGACTGTTATTTGAGTTTGGTGCCTGCATTAGGGGGACTCTAAAAAGAGTATAAAATACAATTAATGGTGAACAAGGCTAAAATATTTGAGCCAAAAATATTTATTATACCAGAGTAAATGGAAAAAGCACGTTTTGGCGCAGAGCCTCTGTGAAAAAATGGTTATTTTCCAATGAGAGTATGTTAGCATTTGGCAAATTTTTGTTCTTTACTCTATTCCTTACAGGAGAATGTTCGTGAATATTTCCATAGAATATTGCACTACGTGAAACTATAAACCTCGTGCTTCCAGGTTGGGAGAAGAGCTGAGTGGACAGTTTAGTGCTGATGTTGAGCTGATTGCATCAAATGGCGGTGTTTTTGAAGTGCTTGTTGATGGTAAAGTGTTGTTTTCCAAGAAAAGTCTGAATCGCTTTCCCGAAGAAGGTGAAGTTGCAGATTTGATTAAAGGGTGATGAAGGTTCTGGAGTTATTCTTTTTTTGGCTGTATGTTGCAAGATGAGACACATTCATCACAGTTATTTCTTTTAGTACCACGTTTACAGTAATCGGCAAAGCCCTGGAGCAGATTGTCACCACCTCTGGGACAGATTTGTAAAAAATCGATAAATGAAATCATTCGTTCTATGACTTCGGGTGGGGCTGAATGCTCCACCTTGCAGGCTCCAACTTCTGCAGTTTTAGGATCAATAGCGAGTACTTCGATAAAAAAACGTTTTAGGGCGTTGTGGCGAAAAATAACATCTTCTGCTGTCTTTTTACCGATGGTGGTGAGGGTTATTGGCTCGTACGGTGCGTAATGAATAAGATTTTTTTTGGAGAGAGTTCGAAGGGCTTCGGTTACCGAGGCTCTGCTGACACCAAGACTGGTTGCAATATCTTTACTTCTGGCAACCTGATCCCTAGTGATTATATGATATATTGCCTCAATATAGTCTTCCAGGCTGGCACTGAGAGGAACTGTTTGAGTGGGCATAGTTGATGTATCTTTTTTTAGAAAATGATAGAATTGATTTTACTTAACTATTCAGCGTAATTTTACAGACACTGGATTTTGTGTTTTTTTGACTAAAACTTCATGAAATCCGTCATTCCCGACAACTACACTCGAGAATGACGTGCTTTTTGAAATAATATACCTTAACAACAAAACACTGAATAGTTACCAATAAAGTACTCTTGTTTACTGGTATCGTCAAGTTTGATGGCGCCTGAACCGTGTATATGTGTAACAAATAAAAATGCTCTGCGAATTAAAAATTGATAATCTCGCTCTTATAGAGAGCCTGCATCTTGATCTATGTGAGAATGGAGCAAGTGGCTTGGTTGTTATGACAGGAGAGACCGGTGCGGGTAAGTCCATTATGCTTCGGGCCATACATTTGCTGACAGGTGGTAGGGCTTCTGCGGACTGGATTCGGAGCGGTGCTGAACATTGTACGGTGGAGGCACTTTTTGAGATTTCCAGTGAGAATACACTGTTGCAGGAACTCTTCGATAAACAGGGAATAGATTGCGAAGAAAGCCTTGTGATGAAGCGGGTGGTAAATAATAAGGGGAGAAGCCGAATGTATATTAACGGCTCTCCTGCCACCGCGAAGATGGCCTCAGAACTGGCTGTTAATCTTTTAAATGTAGCCAGTCAGCACGATCATCAACAGCTTTTGCAGCCCTGGTTTCATCTGGATTTTCTTGATACTATGGGGGAATCCTGGGCGCTGAGAAAAGAGTTTGATCTGATTTTTAATCAATGGCAGGCAAAGCGTGAGGAACTCGAACAGCTGCAGAGGCAGGAGCAGGAAAAGGAACAGCGTAGGGATTTTTTAAAGTATCAATTGAAAGAGATTCAGGATGTTGAGCCACTCGCTGGGGAAGATGAAGGGCTGAGCGAAGAGAAAAAACGACTAAAAAGTGCTGACACACTTATAAAAATTAGTAGAAAAACGCATAAGTTGATGGCGCATTCTCTGCTCGATGGCTTAATTCAGGTTCGTATGGACATGAGTCAGGTGGCCGAGCTTGACAGTGACGCCAAAGAGCTTGCAACTGAGCTTTCAGGGTTTAGTTATCAGGCGGAAGATCTGGTAGTGAAGCTTCGTGAATACAGAGATTCCTTGGGCAGTGACCCCTATCGGCTGGATAGCGTAAATGAACGATTAAATGAGCTGCAGGGGCTAAAACGCAAATATGGCAGTAGTCTTGAGGATGTTATTCATTTTGCCAAGGACGCCGAAGCGGAATTACAACAGATACAAAATCTGGATCGGGTAATGGAAGAATGTGAGGCTGAGGTGCTTGCTCTTGAGAAAAAACTTTGCCGCACCGCCCGGTCTCTGAGCAAAAAGAGAAAACAGACAGCAACGATACTTGAACGATCCATGGAAAATGAGCTAGCATCCCTTGCTTTTAATCAATCGGGACTTGAAGTGCGCTTCCAGGAACACAAAGAAAGTGTAAATGATTTACGACAGGGGGGCTGGGATAAAGTTGAATTCTTTTTCTCTGCAAACCCCGGTGAGCCGGTAAGACCTCTTGTTAAAGTGGCATCGGGTGGAGAGCTGTCTCGTTTGATGCTTGCATTTAAATGTTTGCTTGCCAAAAAAGATATGGTGGAAACAGTTATTTTTGATGAGGTGGATGCCGGAATTGGTGGAGAGGCGGCAGAGGCTGTTGCCAGAAAAATTCAGGAGTTGTCTACTCATCATCAGGTGTTTTGTATTACTCATCTGCCGCAGATTGCAGCTCGTGGAAATACTCATTTTCTTGTGGAAAAAGGTATTGCAGATGGACGGACCCAATCGGGAATTAATTTGTTGTCGCCTAGGCAGCGTGTGGATGAGATGAGCCGGATGCTTGCCGGTGAGTCGGTATCTGAGCAGACTAGAGCGTGGGCAAAAGAACTTTTAAGTAAAGGCATGGCAACAGTATGAAAAAGGAAATAGTCTTCGATTTGGGTTCTTTTCCTGGTCTGAAATTGTGCTGTGTGCCAATGTTGAAGGGTGAAGTCTGAATGTGAAGTATTGACTCTAGCTGTTACTTTGGAGAGTAGGATATGTATTTAAGCAAATTGGAAAAAGATAATCTGATAAAGCAGCTGGTTCTAAGTTTATGTGGCGAGCCGGAAATAACTAAAATTGTTGTGTTTGGGTCTTTTCTCACCGTCAGTGAGCCACATGATCTTGATGTGGCTGTATTCCAGAATAGCAAGCAGAGCTACCTCCCTCTAGCAATGAAATATCGTAGTAAAACGCGAAAGATTGCAAATTGTATTGCTTTAGATATCCTACCCCTCAAGGCTGGTGTGCATGACGGTGTTATACTGGATAGTATCACCCAGGGTGAGGTGATTTATGAAAGATGAAACAAGAGTATGGTTGAGTTATTCTGAAGAAAATTTTAAAGCTGCTCAGCTACTTCTTGAACGAAATATTTATAACCCTTGTTTGCAAAATATTCAGCAGAGTATTGAGAAGGCCTTGAAAAGTATTTTACTTGAGAAATCCCACTGCTATCGAAAAACTCATTCTATTAATGAGTTGGTTCATCTGTTGGCGAATCAACAGATTGCTATTAGTCTGAGTGAAGAAGACTGTGATCTCCTCGATTCTATTTACCTGCCTTCTAAATATCCTTTGGGTGGAGTCTTGCCAGATTTTGAACCGGATGCCTCGCTTTGTCAGCATTGTTTAATGTTGGCTGAAGAAGTTATATCTCAGGTTCGAAAAGTGGTTGGTAGGTGAAATGGGACAAACGACGGAACTTTTAGGAAACGGAAGGGCTACAGTATGAAACAGATAACGGCACTTGCCCTTTTTTCAGGCGGTTTAGATTCTATTCTTGCGGCTAAGCTCGTATCTTCTCTTGGGGTACGAGTGATTGGAGTTAAATTTGTGACTCCATTTTTCGATTATGAGCTCCTCGATAATCCTGAGGGCTATAAGCAGGAAATAATGGATAAATATGGGATCGAAGTTGTCCTTTACGATCTCAGTCATAATTATCTTGATTTACTGCACAACCCATCACATGGCTTTGGGAAGAATTTTAACCCATGTATTGACTGTAAAATCCTGATGTGCACTCGTGCCAAAGAATTGATGGAGGAGCACGGAGCATCGTTTTTAATTAGTGGTGAGGTGCTTGGACAACGCCCCATGTCGCAGCGTCGTGATACCCTACGCGTTATTGAACGTGATTCCGATAACGATGGACTTTTGTTGCGGCCATTGTCAGCCCAACTTATGGATCCAACCATTCCTGAGAAGGAAGGTTGGATCGATCGTGAAAAGCTTCTCAAATTCAGTGGTCGTGGGCGAGCCAGACAGATACAACTTGCTGCTGATTATGGTATAGCGGATTTTCCTGCACCGGCTGGAGGATGTATACTTGCTGATCCTATTCTCAGTACACGGATAGAGATGATTTATAAGGGCGATTTTGTTATTAAGGCTGACCAGATTACCGTAACGGACGTACGCTTTTTGTTGCTGGGGCGGCAGTTTCTTCTACCAGATGGCTTTTGGTTGATTCTTGGGCGGAATGAGAAAGAAAATTGCAAGATTGAAGCACTCGCTGAAGAGAATGATATATTATTTCATATGCCTGACAGACCAGGTCCCATGGCTTTGCTTCGCAGGGCAAAGAAAACGTTGCAATCCTGCGAGGATGCAAATATAACATTGTCCAGAGTGACCAGCCTGGTGGTTCGATACGGAAAAAAAGTGAAAAATGATTCCGGGGCAGAAGTTGAGGTCAATGATTTTGAAAAAAAATACAGGCTCTTGGGTCATTCTGTTTCTGAGCAATTGTGTCAGGATTGGATGGTGAAAACAGTCTGAAACTGTAATTCAGCGTGTTGTTGTTAAGGTATATAATTCCAAAAAGCACGTCATTCCCGATAACTACGCTCGGGAATGACGGATTTTATAAAGTTTTAGTCAAAAAAACACAAAATCCAGTGTCTGTAAAATTATGCTGAATAGTTACCTGAAAGTTTTAAAAACGATTATAGAGCCTGTTCTTCAGGTTTAGGAATATGAAATTATGAAAACAGCATTTATCACAGGAGTTACTGGGCAGGATGGGGCCTATTTGGCAGAATTCCTTCTCGCAAAGGGATATCATGTCCATGGTTTAAAACGGAGAGCGTCTTCTTTTAATACGGACAGGGTAGATCATTTATATCAGGATCCCCATGAAAGTGATGTGAAGTTTACTCTGCATTATGGTGACCTTACAGATGCCACAAATCTGATACGCATCATAAAAGAAATCCAACCGGATGAAATATATAACCTTGCTGCTCAGAGTCATGTGGCTGTGTCATTTGAAACTCCTGAATATACAGCAAATTCAGATGCACTTGGTACGCTGCGTATACTCGAGGCAATTCGGATTTTAGGGCTTGAAAAGAAAACCAAATTCTATCAAGCTTCAACATCAGAGCTTTTTGGTAAAGTACAGGAAACACCACAGACAGAAAAAACTCCCTTTTATCCTCGTTCACCCTATGCAGTTGCAAAATTATATTCTTATTGGATAGCGGTTAATTACCGTGAAGCTTATGGTATGTATACCTGTAACGGGATACTTTTTAATCATGAATCCCCCGTACGTGGTGAAACCTTTGTGACCAGAAAAATAACCCGTGCTTTGGCCAGAATTAAGCTTGGCTTGCAGGAGAATATGTTTCTTGGCAATATGAGTGCTAAACGTGACTGGGGGCATGCCAAAGATTATGTAAGGATGCAGTGGATGATGTTGCAACAGGACACTCCTGAAGATTTTGTGATTGCCACGGGTGTTCAGCATTCTGTACGGGATTTTGTTGAGATTGCTGCTGCTGAGCTTGGTATGAAAATGGAGTGGCAGGGCGAAGGACTTGATGAAGTTGGTATAGATGTAAATAGTGGGAAAACCATCGTTCGGGTTGATTCCCGTTATTTTCGCCCCACAGAAGTTGAAACGCTGCTTGGTGATCCAACAAACGCTAAAGAAAAACTCGGCTGGGTACCTGAAATTACTTTTGCGCAACTGGTGAAAGAGATGGTTGTTGAAGATATGAAGATAGCAGAGCGTGATCAGTTTATCCGTGAGAAAGGGTACAAAGCTTATAATTATTTTGAGTAAGTAAGTAAGTGTGAGGGGAGAAGTGTGAGGAGCAGGAAGCATCATGATTTGCGTGTTTGGCAGGGAGCTATGGATTTGGTTGAAGAAATCTATAAAATCACCGCATTGTTTCCTAAAGACGAATTGTATGCGCTGACTAATCAAATGCGAAGGGCTGCTGTTTCAGTACCAAGTAATATCGCAGAAGGTGCTGCTCGCAATGGTTCTAAGGAATTTCTCTATTTTTTGTCTATTGCAAGGGGCTCACTAAGTGAACTCGAAACGCAACTACAGATTGCAGTACGGTTAGGTTATATGAAAAAAGAAAGCTTTCCAAGCAATATAGATACAATATTTGGCCTATTAGGTGGATTAATGAAATCCATAAGAAAGGGACAATAAAATGCAACCTAACTCCCCCAATATTACCCCTCACCCCTCACCCATGTCTCCTCACTCAAGCGTATACGTAGCCGGGCATCGTGGCCTTGTTGGTTCCGCAATATGTGATGCTCTGAAAAAGGCAGGATTTGATACTGTTTTAACCAGAACACATGCTGAATTGGATCTGACCGATCAGTCTGCAGTGCGTGCGTTTTTTGCTGAAGAGAAGCCGGGGTATGTGTTTTTGGCAGCAGCCAGAGTCGGGGGGATTCATGCAAATAATACCTATCCAGCCGATTTTATCCGTGATAATTTGCTGATCCAGACAAACATTATTGATGCTGCTTATCAGAATAATGTTAATAAGCTGTTGTTTCTTGGGTCTTCCTGTATCTATCCGAAATTATGTCCACAGCCCATGAAGGAGGAATACCTATTAACTGGTCCTCTTGAGCCGACTAATGAATGGTACGCTGTTGCTAAAATTGCCGGGATTAAAATGTGTCAGGCCTATAATAAACAATATGGTTTTGCGGCCATCAGTCTGATGCCAACAAATCTTTATGGTCCTGGGGATAATTTCGATTTGAATACTTCTCACGTTATGCCAGCTTTAATACGAAAGTTTCATGAGGCAAAAGTCAACATGTTTCCTGAAGTCGAAGTCTGGGGAACCGGGCAGCCTAAACGTGAGTTTCTTCATGTTGATGATCTTGCTGCGGCCTGTTTATTTTTAATGGGAAATTATTCCGACCCTGAGATTGTCAATGTGGGTTCTGGCCAAGAAGTAACCATTCAACAATTAGCTGAACTTGTGGCAGACACTGTCGGGTTTGAGGGGCTAATTCATTTTAACCCCACCATGCCAGATGGGACTCCGCGCAAATTACTTGATGTTTCCAGCCTACATGATTTAGGTTGGAGTTCCAAAATGGAGTTGAAGGAAGGTATTACCAACACCTATGCTTGGTTTTTACAGCATCAGGATACTTTTAGACATTAAGTTCGACCTTTCATTGTAATGATAAGAAATTTCATAGCATTATTTTATTTGATCTGGGCCAGACGTAGGCTTATCGGCTCTATGGCAGCAAGAGAGGTGAAAGCTCAATACGTTGGGTCGTCGCTGGGGCTGCTCTGGACTGTTATTCATCCTGTGGTGATGATCACCGTTTTCTGGTTTGTATTTAGTATAGGTTTTAAAGCAAGGCCTATGAATGATGTTCCATTTGTGGTCTGGCTGACAGCCGGTCTTGCCCCCTGGTATTTCTTTTCAGAAATTGTCAGTGGTTCAACCGGGCTGGTGGTTGCTAATGCTCACTTGGTAAAGCGAACGATTTTTTATCCACAGATCCTGCCTATTGTGAAGATTTTGGCTGCACTTGTCACTCACGTGGTTTTTCTTTTTGTATTACTCTTTCTGGTTTTGTTTCAACAACAGCCGTTTTCCTTTATGTTTTTCCAGGCTTTTTACTATCTTGGCTGCTTGATTATCCTGGCACTTGGGATATCTTGGGCAACTTCAGCATTGAATGTTTTCCTACGTGATATAGGGCAACTGGTTACTGTAGCTCTTCAAGTTGGATTCTGGGTGACACCCATTTTCTGGGATATTCAGATGATGCCGGACCGTGTGCAATGGATTTTAAAACTTAATCCTGTCTATTATATCATCCAAGGGTATCGGGATTCATTTATAAGCTTTGTCCCATTTTGGCAGCATCCTTTGTATACTGCATATTTCTGGGGTATCGCATGTATAACTCTAATGGCTGGTGCAATGATTTTTAAACGTTTGAAACCGCAGTTTGCTGATGTTTTATAAGGGACTATGATATGATTGATACAGCTATCTCGGTTTCCAACCTTTCTAAAAAATACTATCTCTATGAGCGTCCTATTCACAGGGTGATGGAAACCTTTCATCCCTTTGGACGCAAATACCATACCTCATTTAGCGCCCTTACCAATGTCAGTTTACAGGTTCGTCGTGGAGAATCCATCGGAATTATTGGACGGAACGGGTCTGGTAAGTCTACGTTATTGCAGGTCATTTGTGGAACTCTTCAGGCCACTGAAGGAGAATCACAGGTTAACGGTCGTATCTCAGCTCTTCTTGAACTTGGCGCTGGATTTAACCCAGAATTTACCGGACGTGAAAATGTGTATCTCAGCACGGCCATCCTTGGGCTCAGCAGGCAGGAGACTGATGCTAAATTCGATCAGATTACAGGTTTTGCTGATATTGGAAAATTCATTGATAGACCAGTGAAAATGTATTCCAGCGGAATGTATATTCGATTGGCATTTGCTACCGCTATCAGTGTTGATCCGGAGATTCTTATTATTGATGAGGCCCTTGCAGTTGGCGATATCTTCTTTCAGCAGAAGTGCGTAGAACATATGAAGAAAATGATGCAGAATTGCACCATTGTTCTTGTAAGTCACGATATGCACTCCATCACGAATATGTGTAATCGGGTGGTTCTCCTTGATCATGGTGAAATCGCTTATGAAGGGCTTCCACCTGAAGGAGTGGCCAAATACACCAAAATTTTACACAGCGAACAGCCTGGAAGGCCAAAAGAAGAAAAGAAAAACGATGATATTCCCTCTGATGTCTTGGAGATGCTGCAAAGTACAGTGCCCGGTGGTTATGATTGGTTAACGATTACTGATAGGGATCGTGGCGGTGTTGGTGAAGTTGAAATCTTGAGGGCACTGGTTACAAGGGATGGCTTACCTATCGCCAATATTACTAAGGGGGAAATAGTCACTCTTCGTTTACTTATACATTCTGAAAGAGTAAAAGAGCAAATGATTTTCGGCTACACCATTAAAGACAGAGTCGGGAATGCAATTTTTGGTGAGAATAGTCTTTGCCTTGATGATTCCAAACTGACCCTTAAGCAAGGTTATTCTCTGGTAACATACAGCTTTATCTGGCCTCAGGTATATCCTGACAACTATACTTTGACGGTAGGTGTTGGTGAAGGAACGCATGCTCTGGCCCATACTGTCCAATGTTGGGCTCATAATATAGTATCCCTCGTTGCAGTGTCTCCCGGAGTACCAGTGCATGGCATGTTTAATAATCCCTTAGCACAAATTAGTGTACAGCCCGTTAACACCGAGGTGTCGCCAGAATGATGGATACTTGGATTATTGGCCAACAAAGCCCGAAGGCAGTTTTGGAACAGCTCCTTGCGGGTGAAGAAAAGCCCGTAGATCAGGTTTTCTGTTTCGATTATTTCGACACCCTCATTGTTCGTGATATTCTGCCTGAATACACCAAACGCCTTGCAGCAACACTCCATGCTAAAATCTTGAATGTGCAGCTGAATCCTGAAGAACTCTATGCTATACGGCAGGAAATTGAAAAAGATCTCTGCGAGAATAATGTTTCGGCTGGAGGTGAACTCGAGTTTTACCTTACTGACTTTGCAAGCAGATATTCTACTGTTTTGCGATCAAAAACTGGAGAATCTCTTGACGCATTTTCAGAAGATCGTTTTAGACAAGTTATACTGGATATTGAAGTTGCCGTTGAAATTACCGTGCAACGGCCCTGCGTCGAAACGGTCGAGCTTTTACGTTCTTTAAAAAAATCTGGACAGACAACACTGCTTGTTTCTGATTTTTATCTTCCCGGTTCCCATTTTCTAAAGTTGCTGCATCATTTTGATATTTCGGATCTGTTTGACCATGTGTATATATCCTCAGATCATCGGTTGGCAAAGGGCTCAGGCCGAATGTACGCAAAAATCTGTGATGATCTTGAATGTGATCCGAAACAGATCCTGATGATCGGAGATAACCCACATGCTGATGTCTCCATGGCGAAAGAACGTGGCTGCCGGACAATGCACATCCAGAATCCGTCACAACAGGCATTTTATGGCTCTTGGCGTCCTCAAGACTTGATTGACAACAAAAATGTTTTAAATAGATTTTCTGAAGTGGTGCCAGGGGAAGGAACTTTTCAAGAGATGGCGATTACCTTATGGTATTTTTGCTACCTGCTTCTTGAAGAACTCATCTCAAAAAAAATAACCAATGTCTTTTTCTTTTCCAAAGAAGGCGAATTCCTGAAAAAACTGTTTGATCAACTTCAAAACGATCTTTACGGGCACACAGTTGTCAACAGCCATTATCTTCTGGTTTCCAGGAAAGCCACATTTCTTGCCTCGCTGCGGCCTCTTGAATCTGAGGATTTCTCCAGGTTGTTTGCCCATTACCGAGATATTTCCCTGCGTGATTTTCTTCTCAGTCTCAATTTTGAAGAGTCTGTGGCCATCGCCTTGTGCAGTGAGTTACAGCTGGACTTTGAAAAACGAATTCCTGATTTGCAAAATGATCCTGAATTTATGCAACTCAGAGAGTCTGTACGTTTCCAGCAGGAATACAAAAAACGTCGCGGACAACAGCGTGATAACTTTATTCATTATTTTGATTCCTTTGCTGTTGATTATAAAAATGATGGGCTGACAGTGGTGGATGTCGGCTGGAAGGGTAGTATTCAGGATAATGTGTATCATATCCTGCAAGGGAAGGTCGACGTGCAGGGCTTTTTCCTTGGTTCGCTAATCGCTACAGAGAAAAAAGAGAATAATAAAAAAACAGGTCTTCTGTTTGACGACAATCCTGAGCCATCACCATTTTTTCATGTTTTTAACAATAATCGGTCTTTGTTTGAGATGATGTTGGGTGCATCACATGGCAGTGCTGATGGCTATTTCACTGAAAAGCAGTATAAACAGTTACCACAAGGACATCAGCGGGTTGTTAAGGAGACGATTGCGACAGAAAGTGGGAAGATCTGCGTGAGTACGCTCGATTTCCCCAAAGAAAGGGCTTTATTCAAAGAACAAGTGGAGCCTTTACAGAAAGAATTTTTGAAAGCCGCACTTCTTTTTAATCGTGCATATATTTTGTCGGGCTGTACCGTGCCAGATCCTGTCTGGTTTGCCAAAAAACATGCCCGAATGGTTTTTACTCCTTCAAAAGCAGAGGTCGATTTTTTTGAACAACTCTATCATTTAGAAAATTTCGGAATTTTTGAGTATACTAATTTCCTAGCTGGAGAAAAGTTGACCTTAAAGCAACGCCTGAAAAACTTGAAAAATATTGTAAAAGATCCTGCGATACTTGAGTCAGGTTTCTGGCCTCCTATAATTCTGCGTCGCCTAGGACTTGATCTTTATCGACATATTGACGGGAGAAAACGATTTCGCAGGGAATTTGTTGATGGAGCAGGAAAAAGAGACGATTCTGTTTAAAGGTAAGGTATGAAATCAGGACTGCTCGCAAGAAAACTGAGTAAAACTTTCACTTCTTTTCAAAGAAGAAAAAAGGGAAGTAAAATGCGACCTGTGTCGTATCTGCATATCGGTCTACCTAAAACGGGATTTTCTGCCATCTACGAAGAGGATAACAACAAACTGACAGAACGATACCCAGTTTGTGATGGTTTTTGTCGAATTGCTGAGCCATATCTTCTAAGAGTATCTGGTGCCTCTCCTTTTTCACCGGAAGAACAGGTAGAGCTTCTTCTTGAAAAATTGCTGCCCGCTTATGTTGCAGCAGGTAAGTAACTGATGAACATTGATTCTCTGTCCATAGCCTTTATCCTTGGATCACCTGATATAAATGGTGGAACCTATGTTATCTATGAACATGGCACACGTTTGCAGCAGTTTGGACATCGGGTGACAATGATAACTGAACAGAGTATCGATCCTGCTCGTCACGCCTGGCACCCCGCGGCTGTTGAACTGAACTGGTTAACCTTTGACCAGGCAAAAGATGAACAGTTCGATATTGTACTGGCCACCTGGTGGCAAAGTCCTTTTCTGTTACATAAACTTTCCGCTTCGCATTACCTCTATTTTGTGCAATCTATTGAAAGCCGGTTTTTTGAAGAAGAGGATCCAGCGCATCACGATAAACGAGATTTGTCCCTCTGGCAGGAATTTTGTGAATCGTCCTATTCCTTCAATATCCCGGTAATTACTGAAGCCAGGTGGATACAGGATTATTTGTATCAAACGTACAATAGTCGCGCCAAGCTCGTTCGAAATGGAATACGAAAGGATATCTATCAGGATAAGAAAAATATAATCTCCCCAAGGCAGAAAGGCCGATTGCGGGTCCTTGTAGAAGGGCCGGTTGATGTCTTCTATAAAAATGTTCCAAAATCCATTGAGTTGTGTCATCTGGCCGGAGTTGATGAAGTCTGGCTTTTAACTTCATCAGATGTTGAGTCATTTCCCGGTGTGGACAGGGTTTTTTCCCGTATTCCAATTCATAAGACACCGGCAGTGTATGGCTCCTGTGATGTACTAGTTAAATTGAGTTATATAGAAGGCATGTTTGGGCCGCCCCTGGAAATGTTTCATTGCGGCGGTACAGCAATTGTTTATGATGTGACTGGCCATGACGAATATATTGTCCATGGTGAAAATAGTTATGTAGTACCTAGGGATCAAGATGAGCAGGTCGTTCAATATTTGCAAGAGCTGAAAGAGCAACCTGAAAAACTGGATATATTGAAGCAAGGGGCTGCAACTACTGCACAAAATTGGCCAGACTGGGATCATGCTTCGACAGAGTTCGCTCAGGCTCTCCAGCAGATCACGAAACAGCCCGGAGCAAGTCAAGGCTATCTGCAATCCTGGACCGAAAAACTTAACCGTGACAATGAAAAAAGATTTTTGGCCAAGGTTGAAGAGCAGTTTGCAGCAAGAGAGGCTGACACTGAAGAAAACGAACAGAGTGAAAACTTTGTGCAACTCTATTACTGGGAGGATGCGCAAGGGCTTCAACCGCAAGACTTTCAATGGGGCAAGTATTCAGGAAACACTGCAGCCATGGTCGAGTTTGATGTGGTAATCACTGGGGTTCCCTTCTGGATTCGGGTTGATCCAAGTGTGAAAGTTGGTTTGATTAACATAGCGTCCATTGAGGTGGTGAATCAGTATTCCGGAGATACTGTTTATCTTTGTAATACTCCCGCTCATTTTGTTGAGCTCTATGTTGCTGGGACCTTACGTCGGTTGAATGCTCCTGATATGGCAACATTCCTCTCCTATGGCGAGGATCCTCAGTTGCTTCTTCCTGCAATAAGCCGTGGTGAAATTGGTGATATACTTCATATTGTAATCAAGCTCAGAGAAACTGGAGTCAGCCAACTTTTCAATGGTGATGACCTCTTTTTAGATGGCTCTTGCGCATCATCAAAATGCAAAAAAATAATTAGTACATTATTTGGAAGGAAGAAATCTGGGTCTTTTCCAGCACGTCGATGATAAGAAAACCATTCCCTACAAGTCTGACAGTTTTTCCTTTTTTTAGGATATTGTTATTTCAGTTATCACTTTCAACCCGGTATTTCCACTTCATTTCATGGGGAACGTCAGCGATACAATCGGATTTACCATATCATTTAGTAGCTGAAAAAAAAATCTGGAAAACGTGATGGTTTTATCTCTCACTGCAGAGAGTTATTGGCTATATTTTTCCAATTTCAAAAACCAGAATATAGTGTGGAAGTCGGGATACACGACTCACACCGTTAGCTGCTGAGATAATGCAAAAGGCTCTCACTTTGAATATTGACTCAACATTAATTGCCTTGCTGAAATATATTCTTAAGCAGTAGTGTCCGGTTAGAAAGTTGCATGTCCTTTTTTTAACCGCTTCCGGTGTTTTGGCTTGCATCTTCGTTTTTGTTTTTGTTTTGCTACTGCCAGTTCTGCTGCTAGTTCTGCAGCATGCTGCCC
>Ga0208901_1000446_pt1 | contig 20402 bp, 13 predicted proteins | sample AntAceMetag02UKF_FD_184764 | JGI IMG/M metagenome (GOLD analysis project Ga0208901, IMG submission 184764) | Saline lake microbial communities from Ace Lake, Antarctica - Antarctic Ace Lake Metagenome 02UKF (SPAdes) (version 2) | ecosystem: Environmental > Aquatic > Non-marine Saline and...
CATTCGTTCGTAAAGCCTTGTGCCGGCAGGAGCGTTCAGTAAGCCCACCATGGCCGTCACGATACCGCTCTTCTGGATAAAATCAATCTGCCGCTCAAAGATGGAAGGCGTGTCGTTGTCAAAGCCGACAATGAAGCCTCCCGTCACTTGCAGTCCGGACCGCTGTATTTGTTTTACACTCTCAAGCAGATCCCGGTTCTTGTTCTGTTGTTTGTTGCATTCAGCCAGACTTTCTTCATCGGGCGTTTCGATGCCGATGAAGACCGTATCAAAACCAGCTTGGACCATCATCTCCATCAATGCCGGATCATCGGCCAGGTTTATCGAGGCCTCCGTGCTAAAAGGGATCTCCTTCCTGTCTTTCTGCCATTGGATGAGAGCAGGCAACAGATGGTTCTTGAGATAGCCTTTGTTACCGATAAAATTGTCATCCACAAAAAAGACGGGGCCACGCCACTTCTTATCGTAAAGTCCATCCAACTCGGCAATGATCTGTTCTGCTGTTTTCATGCGTGGCCGATGCCCGAATAAGGTGGTGACGTTACAGAACTCACAATTGAAGGGACAGCCACGCGAAAATTGGATGCTCATGGACGCGTATTTCTTTAAATCGATCAAATCCCACAGAGGAGCAGGCGTATTGCGGATGTCACAAAACTCTGGGGTCTTATAGATATACCGGGCGAACCCTTTCTCCAGATCCGCCAGAAAGGGGGGCAAGGTCTTTTCGGCTTCATTCAGGACAAAATGGGCCACATCCTGCAATTGATCGTATTCGCTGGTGAACAGCGGCCCGCCGGCGATGACCTTGAGATTCGCCTCTTTACACCGGGTGATGATTTCACTTGCAGACTCTCTTTGCACAACCATGCCGCTGATAAAAGCGTAATCAGCCCAGGCCAGGTCCTTGTCAGTGAGTTTAGTCGTATTCAGATCGACCAACTTCTTGGGCCATTCTTCGGGAAGCATTGCTCCTATCGTCAGAAGGCCCAGAGGGGGCAAGGCCGCCTTTTTGCGAATGAACCTGAGGGCGTACTTGAAACTCCAAAAAGTAGCTGGATATTCAGGATAGATCAGCAGGATTCTCATAGACTTTCCCTTTACAAATCAAAAACGGCATTGCCTTGGATATCGGAAAAAACATCATAACTCAGACGCCCTCTTTCCTTTCCCGCCGGCTCAATCATCGAGAGAAGCGTTTGCATCATCTCCGTTCGTTTTTCCATGAGTGCCTTCATTCTAATCCTCACGATAATCATGGAAGCTCTCCTCTCCGGAAAATCCCCTTCAAATATTTCGTTAATCGCGTATGCCCGAATGCACGAATCAGTTCGTTCTTCCTGCCATCAAAAAGCCAAACAGATAGCTATTGTATATCCAAGCTTCGTGCCAGACCGGGCAAACCCTGGCCTTATTTGGCATAAGAAATTGATATTTCAATGAATAGTCAAAATGGAAGGGTAGTGGAAAAGAGGAAAATTGACACGAAATGGTGACCATATATGACAAATGGTCAAATATGGCCACCACATCGGCATCGTTCAGAAAAGGGGTGATGCTTTGAATGGGGATGGCAACGGGGAAAGAACGATTTGAAACCGGTCACAAATAAGCAGATGTGAATTCAGGAAAGTAGTCCCGGTTCTTATGGCTTGACAATACCCAGTTTTTGTATCCGGGCCCGCAACGTGCTGCGGTTGAGCCCAAGGATTTCGGCAGCCCCTTTCTTTCCGCTTACTTGCCATTGGGTTTGGTCGAGGATTCGCATAATATGTTCACGCTCAACCGCTTCGAGGGTTCTTCGCGTAGTCGGTAAATCTTTTTGCGACCTTTTCAGTTCATCCACAAGGCGCAGCTTGGGGCCAGAGGAGTTGATCACCGCCCGTTCGAGAACGTTTTCCAGTTCCCGGACATTGCCGGGCCAGTGATAATTTTGCAGGGCATTCATGACGGCTGCGGGGATGATTTCAATGGACTTGCCCATTCGCCTGGAGATTTTATTCACATAATGTTCCACAAGAAGCGGGATGTCATCCAACCGGTCCCGGAGCGGCGGCATGGTAATAGGAAAAATATTCAGGCGGTACCAGAGATCCTCACGAAACCTGCCCCTGCGGACTTCTTCTTCCAGATTCCGATTTGTGGCCGCGATAATTCGCACATCGGTCTTCATCGTACGGGAGTTGCCCAAGCGTTCAAACTCACCATCCTGCAGCACCCTGAGCAGTTTCGGCTGCAATTCCATCGGCAATTCCCCGATTTCATCCAGAAAAAGGGTGGCCCCATGGGCGATTTCAAATCGTCCGAGTTGTCTGCTGTGGGCGCCGGTAAAGGCTCCTCTTTCATGACCGAAAAGTTCGCTTTCAACGAGGTTTGAAGGCAGTGTAGCGCAGTTTATCTTAACCAATGCCCGGTCTTTTCGCAGGCTCAAGCCGTGAATAGCCCTGGCGACCAGCTCTTTGCCGGTTCCGGTCTCGCCAAGAACCAGGACGATGGTATCGCTGTGGGCAATCTGCTCAACCTTGTAGAGCACATAATTGATCCCATCACTCTGGCCGATAATGTTCTCATGATTGTATTCAAGCTTGATCTCTTCTTGCAGGTACGCTCTCTCGGCTTCCAACTGATCCTTCAGCTTCTTTGTTTCCAAAAGGGCGGTTTCAGCGATTTGCCTGCCTTTTTCCGCTTCTTCCCTTGCGATTCTGATTTCGGCCGTTCGTTCTTCAACAAGCTCCTCAAGATGTCTCTTATAAAACACGCGCTCCGTCACATCCTCGATGGCCAGGAGGATCATCTGGGTCTGCTTCGACTCTTCGTAGATCCGTCTGGCGTTCAGATACATGATCTTTCGGCCTATGCTCTCAAAGTGATGTTCCACCTCAAAGTCATGAAACGAGGAATTCCGGGGGAGGATATCTTCGATCAATTCCCTGAGCTTGGGGATATCCCATTGCCGGTTACCAAGATCATAGATGATGCTTCCCTCCGTTTCCTTTGGGTTGACCTTGAAAATTCGGTAAAAAGAAAGGTTGGCTCTTAAAACCTTCAGATCAGAATCAAGCAACAGCAAAGGTTCGCGGACCGAACCTAATACTTTCTCAAAAATGTCCAGAAAGACCCGTGACGTCAATTTATCGAATATCAACGCATTCATCGTTTGTCCAATTTCTTTTACACCTTGTTATCCATGGGAAAAATTTGTGCTTTCATTTAGGTTTTTCAGGAACGTGGCGAAATCAGAAATGAGGCGGGTAATGATCGCCGAAACCTTTACTTAAAATAGAGACGAGTCAAGCGCTTAATAATCCTGTTATTAAGTATCATATTGTTAGGCAATTATAAACATCTTTTTCATGGTTCTAACCTGGCAATTGTTCAATGTCTGGAGGAAAAAGGGGCCGTATGATTGTGGTCAGTCCTTGACATGGGCATTATATCCCATGCCAAGGACTGAGCACAATCCCCGTATTGATTTGGAATTCACTCTTTTTGTTGAAGAAGTTTTTTGTTTTCTGTTAGGATGCTGCTTAATCTGATTTTCTGAGTGTGGATAGTTTCTTCAATTCAGAAGAAATCTCATTCCAGCTCCTTTAAAGGGAGGCGTGATGAAGGTCCCGTGGATAGCAAAAAATGCGATTGCCGACAAGGCTTTCTCCCTTATTGCCCATTTTCAGTCCCTGGCCGGGTATGAAATAACTCCTCCCATACCTGTTGAAGAGATCATTGAAAGGAGCCTTGGGTTGCGGCTTATCTATGATGACCTTGAAAAGAAACTTGGGAGCAGGGATATCTTAGGGGCCATCTATGTCCATGCAAAAGTGATCTGTATCAATGAGCGAATGTTTGAAAGCAGTTCCGAAGGGCGGCTTGTTTTTACCTGTGGACACGAAGCCGGTCACTGGGTGCTTCATCGACAATATGCGATGGATCGGCCCGGACAAGATGAGGGAAGTGCTGCGTTGGTGTGTCATTTGAAGGATGCGAAGAAAGCGATCGAATGGCAGGCGGATTATTTTGCCGCCTGCCTGCTGATGCCGGAGAAAGAAGTTCGGAAGGCATTTAATGAAGTCTGCAGCCTGGAGCCGATTGTCGTGCGGAACGTGCGTGGCGGCAGCGAACCGGGAAGGCGGTCAGAAGAGCCTTTTGTGGAGCAATGGCCTTATATTGCGGCCGCCATGTGTGAGGCAGGTGGCTTTTCCAATGTTTCCAAACAGGCCATGATCATTCGTTTGCAGGAACTTGGGCTGCTGGTGAATAAGACCCGGAAAAGAATGAATTGGCAGTCGCTTGAGTGAAACTACAAAGTTCAGTAGGTAGTAAGCGGTATACAGTAGGCAGTCCCGCAGCACCGGGGGATCCTCAAAAGCCTTGCATGCACTTCATTCGGGTTTAGGTTTTCCCGCTTTCGTTTCGCTTCAGACGGGATCTTCGACAAGGTTCTGGTCGTGGATTTCCAGCTTGTGTGAGTGGCATCCTTGCCACGACCGGATCTGCATGAATCAGGAGTCGATAGTCAGAACAACCTGAAAAATCGCGACTGCAAGTCGCTCACACAGCAAGCTACTATGAAACCCAGAAGTTTCTCTCTCATTCAGCTCCTGCTTTGAAGCGGGAAGACGGCGCTCGTGTGAAACTCGTTTGGTTGCTGGTTACTGGTTGCTCGTTGCTCGTTCCCATGCTCCAGCGTGGGAATGCATAGTTTCTTCCTCGATCAGACTGACCATCCTTCCCGGTCAGAGGCTACGCTCGTGTGAAACTACTCTGGTTACTGATTTTCTTCTTCTCAGGTGGGTGGGAACCGGATAAAAGAGGCGTTCAGGCTTTTTCTTTACCCTTCATGCTCTTCATGGTTGTCACTTGATTTATTGCTCCATCTCTCCATCCCTTGCATGTCTTTTTTCACGAACGATCACGGGGAGGCAGGGTTTCTTTGAGAAGAAAGGAGGCGGCAAAAGAAAGAGTGGCTACTGCAAAGAGAATGAAAAACATGGTTCGAAAACTCTCCGCGTTGTAGATGGCCTGTCCAGGGTTTCCCGCTGTTAACGCCGCTCCTATTACCACCTGTAGCACGGCGCCGCCGAGAAAAGGAAAGATGTTTACGGTTCCCACGGAGGTCCCGGAAATTTCAATGGGAAAAAGCTCCTTGGATACGGTCGCAACAACCGTTCCGATTGGTCCACCGGCTAAGAAAAGGCAGAAGAAGAGGATGTACAGTGCGGGAATGGGTAGCGTGTTTACGTGCAAGGCCATGAGTCCTGATACCGTCATCATGAGCAGACTGCAACCCATGAGAACCGGTTTCCTTCCCAAACGGTTGGCGATCCATCCCAAGAGGGGGCTGCCGAATATCAAGGCCAGGGCGAAGGTGGATAAGATACTGCCCGTCTCCATTTTGCTCAGGCCGTAAACCTGCATGAGATAAGGGCCTCCCCACAGACCACCCATGGCAAAAGCGATTCCTGTTACGCAAAAAGACCAGATAGCCAGGGGCCAGAATTGGCTGGATGTGAATACCATTTTCATGCCTGCTAGAAGACCGATACGTTTTTCTGTTGGGCGTGGATCGTGCCCGATGGAAGGCAGGCCCATGTCGGATGGTTTGTCCCGGACAAACGCGTAGGTGAGTGCGGACATAACGAGCGTAAGAATTCCAACGGCTGTGAGTGTCATCCTCCATCCGACAAGTTCGCTGATCCAGCCAAGGGGTGCGCTCGAAAAAAGCGCTCCCAGACCTCCCATGACCATGAACGCACTTCCCATAATAAGAAATTGTCGGGGGGTGAACCATTCGGCGAGAATCTTGAAGTTACAGACAAAGACGGTGGAAACGCCCACCCCCACTAAAACCCGGCCTATGATGGCGACGGTGAGGTTGTTTGCCACGCCCATCAGAATGGATCCGATACCGGCGAGAATAAAGAATATGGATACGGTTTTACGAGGCCCCCAGGAGTCGGCCATGAGGCCTGTGGGTAATTGCATAATGGCGTAGGAATAAAAATATGCGGAAGCAAGTACTCCGAGCAATGTTCCGCTGATATTGAAAGAGGACTGAATGTCAAGGGCGATTACCGCCGGGCAGAGCCGATGAAAAAACACCAGTACATAGCAGGAGAAAATGAGAAAACAGATGAAATAACGGTATCTCAAGAACTTCTCCTTTGAAACGTCTTTCTGTTCAAAAACAGGATCAAAAACCCCACCAGGGCAATGGCGGGGAACATCCAGAGGGAGATCTCCAGGGAAGCATATGTTGAAATGAGGGAGAGAGCCAGGGGAATAAGGATGCCCCCCATGGGAAGGGCCACTTTAATGATGCCCAGGACGGTGCCGGTCATTTCTTTGTAGAGGATTCCCCCATAGGCGATCAGGAGGGGAAACAGGGCGGAAACAGCGGCACCCGAACAGAATATGAGACCATAGGTAAGGGCCTTTGTCTGGACGATGAGGAGCCCACTCAAAAAAATGGTGGACAGGCCAAAGAGCATCATGATCTGTTCTAACATCCTATCCCTTTTCGTAAAAAATCCCATCAGAAGACGTCCCAGGCCGAGTCCGGACAAAAACAGGATCAAACCGACTTTGGAGGTTACCTGGGAATGATTTCTCAGCTCCATAAGAAAGGTGGTCATCATGCCAATGAGGCTCATCTCCAGGCCGGTGGCGCAGACCGTGGCAAAAAAGAGGATCAGAATAATTTTTTGTCGTCTCAAAAACTGAAGCCGCACGAGAAGGGGTTCCACTGGTTTTTTTTCTGTCTTCAGGCTCGAAACCGCGAAAAAGAACGCCAGCAGAAGGACGGCAAGGGCAGCCTGGTTAATGGCCTGCCGCCAGTCCATTTGAAGGAAGAGCAGGTAGATTGTAATCATGAGGCATCCGAAGGTCACAAAAAAGTGGTTGATGCTGATAAACAAACCTTCTTTCTTTCGGTGGATCTCCAGGAGCAGGGGATCCGTAACCCCTTCGTAGGTTCCGATCCCCATGCCCATAACGAACATGACCATCAGGTTCAGGGAAAAGATGTCTTTCCAATAAAAGGTGAAAAAAGATAAGGATAGGAGCAGACTCCCGATTAAGAGGATTTTCGTCTTGTCGCGGGTGTCGGCGAGGGGGCCGCAAATGATGAGGGCCACCATAAAACCGAGGTTTTGAACGGCGATCAACAGCCCGATCTGAGAGGGGGTTAATCCGATGTTTCGAGCAGCAGCGCCTATGATGGTTGCACCCACCCCAAGGAAAAACATGGACAAAAAAACGAACAAGGTGATTAGATTCCGGTTTTTCAGCATTCCTGGTTCCCCATGATCTCGGTTGTCGACATGAGCCCGTCTTTGTGCAGGCCCTGGAAAGCAACCCTTATAACAGGCTCCCAGGAAAAATGCATGTGTCTTTTCACCGGCGGAGGCTTTGTATAACGATTATTCTTGGCTCATCGCTGATTAACGGGATATTTTTGTCAGTTGTCGAATAGACCATGCTCAGATTCCAGGTGTCAGGTGTCAGGAAAAAAAACCGGGCCGCATTCATCTTATTCAACGTAATAACCAATAGGGTATGCTTATTAGAACCAGATAATAGAAATAGTTGGTACTGAAACACTGACACCCGTCGAAGATCCCGTCTAAAGCGAAGCGGAGCGGGGAAACCTGACACCTCTGTTCCGGAAAAAATGATTTTTCACGCTAATCTGCGTTGAGCCCTATTTTTTCTCCCGGACTCCATATAGTGTTGCTTCGTCCTTAACTCCTTTCAAATTGATCCTGAATTCCCTGTTTATCTTTACATCCTTTTGAACATGTTTATAAACTGAATGGGAGATGACCACTTCCCCTTCCTCAGCCGTCGACTGGATCCTCTGGGTGATATTCACGGGGGACCCAACAATGCCATACTTGGCACGGGTTTCCGAACCGATGTTTCCTACTATCACCTCTCCTGCATTAATACCGATTCCCATCTCCAGTGGGGGCAGGCTTTCAGAAAGCATTTCCCTGTTGAATCCTTTCATGCTCTCCTGCATCTTAAAGGCGCATTTGAGGGCCTTTTTGATCATGGGCTTCACGGGTTCGTCAAAGGGATCGAAAAAGACCAATACGGCATCTCCGAAAAAATCCACGATGATTCCCTGATGTTCTTGAATCACCTGAATTAGATGAGAAAAATAGCGGTTTAAAAAACGGATAATCTCTTCAGGGGGCAGGTTTTCGGATAGTGGAGTGAATCCCCTTATATCGGACATGAGGATGGCCACTTCTCGCTTCTGCCCACCCAGATTTGCGAATTCAGGGCGCTTCAATAGCTCTTTTGCAATTCCCCGGTCCACGTACCTGCCGAAGGTATTTGCTATAAAATCCCTTTCTTTCAGCCCTTCCACCATGGTGTTAAAACTCTGGGTCAATTGAGCAATTTCGTCGCGCCCGCGAACAGGGATTGGCTTGCCGTAATCTCCCGTAGCCACTTTTTCCGCAGTTCTTGAGATGGCAGTAAAGGAATGGACCATTTTACCAACTACCGATCGGATCAGTAGGAGAATAATGAGTATGGCCAACACACCGCCCGCAAAATAATAGTTGCGGAAATGAATGATGGGCGCCAGGACCTCCTTCCCGGCAGCGAAGAGTACAATAGTCCATGGAGCATACCGTAATTTGTAAAAGCCACCCACCTCATCGGGTGGTACACCGGGCCCCAGAACCGTCCCGAAAGGTTTTTCCTTAATGGCTTCCAGCAGGGATTTTTCAAAGGCGTTTTCGGTTCCTCCAAACACGATCCCTTTCTTCATGATCGCTTTTGTATGGCAGAGATATTTCCCGGCCTCATCAATCAGGCATGCCTGGTCTGTCTGCCACCAGCCAAAGTCTTTGACGCCTTCCAAGAGATAATCAAAACGGACGCTCACCTCAAGGATTCCCACCACCTTGTCGGATTCATCCTTGAGGTAGGATACGAGTCTCACCGTTTCCTTTCCTGTTTGGGCATCAAAGTAAGGAGACGTTACTTCAAAAGGTCGTCCCTTTTTGAAACGCATCATCCCCTTTTCGGTGGTAGAACGGCCTCCTCCCATACGCATCATCGCAGGCTGTGGTTCATGGCCGTTTTCCCATTTTAATTCCGCGCTTTCAATCCCTTTCATATCCCGTAATTGCTGGAGTATCCATTCCTGTATCAGCGGTCCGCCCCTGCCTTCAGACGTATTATAAAACATCTGGAGCCAATCGGTGATGCGCCCAAGTTTCATGTCGATCTGGTGGGCGGCTCTCTGCAGCTTTACGATGGATGCATCCTGCCATTCAGTAAAAAGGGTTCCTCTCATGGTAATGAAACCAAAAACCCCGATGAATAACAGGACGAGCAGAACAGGAAGCAGCACCAGGAGAGTGAGGCGTTTCTGAAGACTCTTGATTGCCATTGTCTGTAACTATTCCACCTCGTAGTCGAAATGATCAAAGAGCTTTTTGTCTCCGAACACAGCCTTTGTTTTTATGATGTAAACACCTTTTTTACTAAAATCCATATCCGCGCCGTAAGCACCTTTCATACCCATGGCCATGGCCTTCTGCTTGGAACCGTCAGGTCCCGTCACTAAAAAACCGACCTTTCCTTTTTCAACTGCTTTTCCATCCGGATCGGTAGTGGAGACCATGAGGTGCTGGGTTTTCCTTTCAGGGAAATTGTATAGAGAATAGCCAAATCCGTAACCGTCTACAGTGGATGTATGGATAAGGACTCCCGGGCTGTCAGGGTGATCTTCAGCGACGGCAGGGCTCACTACGGAAAAAACAGATGCCATGAATAGAAAAAAACCAAACCTCAAAATCGATACAACAACAGATTTTTTCATTATGCTTCTCCTTTTTTTAAGATCCCGCTCTTCCAAAGGGAATAGACGGCCGGAATGATGACCAGTGTCAAAATGGTGGATGATATCAAGCCCCCTACCATGGGGGCCGCGATGCGTTTCATTACCTCCGACCCGGTTCCCATGCCCCACATGATCGGCAGAAGACCGATGAGTGTGGTCGACACGGTCATGAGTTTGGGTCGGACTCTTTCCACGCTCCCCTCCAGGATAGCATTTTGAAGCGCTCCTGCAGATTTTATCTCCCCATCTCGACTCCTGTGATCAAATGCCTGGTCCAGGTAGACGAGCATGACGACCCCTGTTTCAGCCGCCAGGCCTGCAAGGGCGATGAAGCCAACTACCACCGCAACCGAGAGGTTGTAATCAAGCAGATAAAGGAGCCATATCCCCCCCACAAGGGCGAAGGGAAGGCTTGCCATGACAATGAATGCCTCGCTGAAGCTATGGAAATGTATATAAAGCAATACAAAGATGATCGCCAGGGTCAAAGGTACGACCATATTGAGGGTCTTGCGGGCCTTTTCCATATATTCGTATTGCCCGGACCATACCATGGAGTAACCGATGGGCAGCTTTACCTCGCGGGATACAATGTCTCTGGCTTTTTCAACATAGGTTCCCACGTCCACGCCTTTTAAATCCACATAGACCCAGGCGCTGGGCCGCGAGTTTTCCGTTTTTATGAAGGCCGGTCCTTTGTGGATCGAAATATGGGCAAGCTGTGCCAGCGGGATATGTGCCCCGGTAGGCGCTGTGACCAGGACTCCTTTTAATAAATCGATGTTGTCCCGCAGTTCCCGGCCGTAGCGGAGATTCACCGGATACCTCTCCAGACCCTCCACCGTATAGGTGATGTTTTTTCCCCCGATGGCCGTGACAATGGCATCCTGTACGTCGCCCACCGTCAGGCCGTACCGGGCAATCTGGTCTCTCCGGATCATGAAATCCAGGTAATTTCCCCCCGTAATCCGCTCGGAATAGACCGACAGGGTTCCGGGGATCTGGCCCACCACCGCTTCTATTTCTGCTCCCAGGTCCGTAAGGACCTGGAGGTCCGGGCCCATGACCTTGATCCCTACGGGCGTCTTAATCCCGGTGGAAAGCATGTCAATACGGGTTTTGATAGGCATGGTCCATGCGTTTGTGAGCCCCGGAAAACGGATGGCCTGGTCCAGCTTCGCCACCAGTTCGTTCATGGTAATGTAGCGTTCCTCGGGCCAGATCCAGGAGAGGGGATTTTTTAGCCAGCCGGGCCAGGAGGTGAAAAAACGTTCGATTTTTTTCCGGCGCCACTGATGCAGGATCTTTCCGTTCCGGATCTCGGGCCAGACCCAGGTTAAAGGCTCTTTCAACCAGCCAGGCCAGTTGGAGAAAAACCGTTTGACGGGAACTTGTTCATGCTCCACCTGGGGCCACAGGGTGATGGTGCTTTCAATCATGGAAAGGGGCGCCGGATCGGTGGCGGTCTCGGCCCGACCGATCTTGCCCAGGGTGTGCTGGACCTCGGGAAAACTCTGGATGATCTTGTCCGTTTGCTGGAGCAATTCCCTCGCTTTGGTGATGGAAATGCCCGGAAGGGTCGTGGGCATGTACAGAAGGCTTCCCTCATTCAGGGGTGGCATGAACTCGCTGCCCAGGCGGGAGAGGGGAAAAATGGATACCCCCAACAGCAGCAGGGAGATCAGAACCGTGATTTTGGGCCATTTCAGGACCCAGTGAATGATGGGCCGGTATAGCCGGATGAAAAACCGGCTCAGGGGATTCTTCGATTCCTCGATAATCCGTTGGGGGACAAGGCATACCAGGGCAAACAGGGAAACCCCCATGGCCGCCGCCAGGGACCAGTCGGGAAGTCTCATCCCGGCGATGCCCATAGCTGTCACCAGCACGGGCGCGCCCGCCGCCGAAAGTATCCACAAACCCGTTTTCCGCCGCCGGGTCATTTCGGGAGGAAAGGTTTTTTCCCGGACGAAGAAGGTCATGAGTACCGGAACAATGGTGATGGCAAGCACGGCGGAGGCTGCCATGGCAAACGTCTTGGTGTAAGCCAGCGGTTTAAAGAGCCGGCCGGACTGTTCCGTCAGGCTGAATACCGGCAGGAAGGAAACTGTGATGATCAGGAGACTGTAGAAGAGGGCGGGGCCAACCTCTTTTGCCGAATCCAAAATGATGGCGGTGTGGGATTTTTCCCCCGCGTCGCGGGCCAGGTGTTTGTGGGCATTTTCGACGAGGACGATCGACGCATCCACCATGACGCCTATGGCGATGGCGATACCGCTCAGGCTCATGATATTGGCATTGATCCCCAGTATTTTCATGGCGATAAATGCCATCAGAATGCCTACGGGCAGGGTGAAAATGGCCACAAAGGCGGATCGGAAGTGGAGCAGGAAAATGAGGCAGATGAGGGCCACCACCGCCATTTCCTCCATGAGCTTGCTCTTTAGGGTATGAATAGCGCTCCTGATCAGGTCGGCGCGGTTATATCCTTCTTCAATAACCACGCCCGCCGGCAGTCCCCTCCGGAGTTCCTTGAGTTTTTCTTTTACCTTTTGGATGACCTGGAGGGCATTCTCGCCGTAGCGAATGATCACGATGCCGCCCACCGCTTCACCCTTGCCGTCCCATTCCAGGATGCCCCGTCGCAATTCGGGGCCCAGATGGATGTGGGCGATATGTTTCAGCAGGATGGGCGTACCCTTCTGGTCCACCCCCACTGCAATCTGTTCCAGGTCCTGAAGGGACGCAATATACCCCAGACCCCGCACCATGAATTCCGTCTCAGCCATTTCAACAAGCTTGCCGCCCACATCCCTGTTGGATCGCAAAATGGCGTTTTTCACCTTTTCAATGGAGAGATCGAAGGCCAGCAGCCTGTTGGGATCCACTTCCACCTGGTATTGCTTTACAAAACCTCCGATACTTGCCACCTCTGAAACACCGGGCACCGATACCAGTTCGTACCGGAGAAACCAGTCCTGGATGCTCCTGAGCTGCTGGAGGTCGTGGGTTTGAGTGGTGTCTTTCAACACATACTCATAGACCCAGCCAACGCCTGTGGCGTCGGGGCCGAGGCTTGGCGTTACATCCGGGGGGAGTTTGCCTGCCACAAAATTCAGATATTCAAGGACTCTTGATCGGGCCCAGTAAAGATCCGTCCCGTCCTCGAAAATGATGTAGACGAATGAGTAGCCGAAAAATGAGTATCCCCGGACCACCTTTGCAAAGGGTACGCTCAGCATGGCCGTGGTGAGGGGGTAGGTCACCTGGTCTTCCACCACCCGGGGCCCCTGGCCCGGGTATTCGGTGTAGACGATTACCTGTACGTCTGAAAGGTCGGGGATGGCGTCTATGGGGGTTTTTCCCATGGCAAGGATGCCCGATATAATCACGAAAAGGGTACACAGGACCACCATGAACCTGTTTTGAACGCACCATTCTATGGTCTTTTCAATCATTTTTTATTCCTAAAGCCCAACATCCCACTATCCCAGCCCCGCAAACAGCGCGCGGGATCTTCGACATCCCATCACCTATTCATCCCAACATATATTTATTCCATATCCCCGAAAAAATCATCTTCCTCTTTTTCTTTCACCTTCTTGATCACCTTCGCGTCCAGCATTTTCCGGACGGCCTCTTTGAGATTGCTTTCGGAATCCAAAAGAAACTGACCCGAAATCACTACGGATTCCTCATCCGTAACCCCTGCCAGCACCTGTACCCGTTCATTGTCCAGCAGAGGACCAAGGGTCACGTCTCTCGGGACGAATTTTCCATGGCCCGAGCTGATGAAAACCACGTTTCTCCGTCCCGTTCGAATGACCGCTTCCGATGGAACTGTAAGCCCTTCCCCTTTAAAGACGGCCTTGATCCGTATGTCGGCATACATCTCCGGTTTCAGCTCCATGTCAGGGTTCTGGAATACGAGGCGGACGATCAGATCCCTCGTTTTCGGCTGCAGGTAGGGATAGACGAATGCAACCGTACCGGAAAAGATTTTTCCGGGCAGGTAAGGCAATGTCATTTCCGCCTGCTGGCCTTCTTTGATCATGGCAAGTTCATACTCATATATATGGGCATCCACCCAGACCCGTGAGAGGTCGGCAATCTGGAAGACCATGGTTCCTGCTTTTATATAGGAGCCTTCTTCCGCGTTTCTCCGGATCACGAATCCGTTCAAGGGGGAGCGGATCATCACGGTCTTTCTGACCTTCCCCGATTCTTCCAATGCCTCTATTTCACTTTCCGGAACGTCAAAATACCGGAGTCTGTTTCTCGAAGAATCCAGAAGGCTTTTTCCTCCGGTCCTCCGGGATTTCCCCAGAGTCCGGAAGGCTACCAGGTATTCTTCCTGGGCTGCAACCAACTCGGGAGAATACAAATCAAACAGGGGTTCTCCTTTTTTCACATATTTCCCCGTGAAATCCACATGGAGGTTGTCAATCCAGCCGTTGGTTTTCAGGTTCACCTGGGCTGTCAATGTCTCATCCGGGGTGATATGCCCATAGGTACGAAGGGTATGAATGAGCGGCCCTTTTTTGACCTTGCCGAGGCGGATTCCCATGTTCTGCTGGGTTACAGGATCGATTTTCACCGCCTCCTGGCTGGTCATTTCGTCTTCATACACGGGCACAAGGTCCATTCCCATGGCGCTTTTTCCCGACTTATCATAGATTTCGGTGGGGTTCATGGGGGCACGCCAGTAAAGGATTTTCCCCATTTTCATGTCAGACGAGGAGACCTCCCGGCCGCTTTGAGGATGTTCCCCTGACGAGGCCTCTTTTTTGGTCTTTTGTCCAGCTTGAGGCGGCTGTAGATAGCCCATGAAATAGGCGGTTCCTCCAGCGAGAAGGAGCGTAAGAACCACGGTCAAAAAAATAATCTTCCATGTTGAACCGCTTTTCTCAGCCTGTCCGTTTCCTTTCATCTGCCCGTCTCCTTCCGCTCTGGTTGAAGGGTCGCTCCCACTGCATCCTCAACAAGCGCAAAAGCGATGCCAATGGCGCTCAATTCCCGCTCGGCGGCGAGGGAACTATCCAACCACGCATCGTAAGACGAGATGACGTCCGCAAAGGACATTCCCGCCTCGTAGCCTCGGGTTGAGACATCAAGGGCATCTTTGGACAGCTGCAAAATGGATTTCCTGTACAGGGCTTCCTCGCGTTTTGCCAGATCCAGTCGGAACCACGCGTTTCGTACGAGGGTGTTGGTGTGGGCTTCCTCTTTTTCCAATTCATTTCTGAGGGCGCCCAGTTCCTGCTGTGTTTGACGGAGGTAAGCGTCTTCCATGCCGTACCACGGCATCAGGGGCAGGCCTGAGCCTCTCGATGCTCGGGTTGAAACCGGAAAATCGTCCTTGATGGCAACAGAACCTACCTGGTTTATGGCCTCATCCTCATAAAGGGACAGATTCAGGGTGTAGGGGGGAAGAATCATGGTTTTGGCCATTTCAATGAGCCTTTCCATTTTGCCCACCCGGGCACGCATGCGTCTCAGTTCCTGCCTGCGTTCGCGGGCCAGTGCATAAAGACCGTTTAAAGGCGGCGCAACCTTTGGGGGTTTACGATCTTCGGGGATGCCTATTTTGGCTTCCGGTGAAAGATTGAGGATTTCAAGCATTTCTAATTTCACATTCTGTTGCTTTTCGATCAAGGTATCCAAATCCTCTTCCAGGATCTCCCGCCGGATGCGCACCTTGATCACGTCCTGGTAACTTGTGCCGCCGGTCTCGTATCGGATGGTGGCTACCTGTTCCAGATGCCTGAAGAGAAGAATGGTTTCCCTGGATATTTTTTCCGCCCTGTAAAAAAAGAGGAGGTTCCAATAGGCCTCTCGCGTATTGGTAATGGCCTCTCTTTTCGCGATTTCCAGATTTTCCAAGGCCACCTTGATTTCCTGGCCCACAATCTCCCCTTTCAGAGACAACACCCCGGGAAAGGGAAATTTCGTCTTCATCGAGTTTTTCCCCTTCAAAGCCCCCACACCGGTCATCAACCCTTCCGTAAATGCCGTATATTCCCGAAGAATGTCATCCAATGCAATCACCTGGCTGTAGGAATCGACGGCGGCCCGCGCTTTGTTTTTGCCGGCCTTAATTCCCGGGTTTCGGAGAATAGTCAGGGTTTCCAGTGTTTCAAGGGAAAATCGGGGTGTAAGGGTCGCGGAAGCCGTTGTGGCATCCATTGCTGCCGGTTCGAGCGATTTAAGGAGAAGGGAAGGGGGGCGAAAAAAGGTCGCCTCGTTTCGGGGCGCCTCCAAAGCCTTTTCCCAGAGCGCCTTTGCCTGGCTGATTCTCCTTTTTTCCAGATCAAATCCGGTTTCATCCGAAGACCCGGCCTGCTCCGGCCTTTCTGGTTCCGAGGACACTGCATAGACCGGTGGTCGGTAGTCGTCATAATCGTTACTGAGTTGGGAATAGCTGGAGCAGCCCACGGAAAAAGTCAGAAGGGCCAGTGCCCATGGAAAGAGATATTGTCCCATTATTGGTTTCCTCCCACGGCCTTTGCCTCGCTCCCGCCGGAAGCCTTTGTAATGGTTTGCCCCACCAGTTGTTCAAGGCTGGCAAGGACTTTTCCATAATCGGCCCTGGCCCTGGCCAGGGAGAGCTGGAAATTATAATACACCGCCTGGGTTTCCACAAAATCGGAAAAACTGGCTTCACCCTCTCGATACCAGGTTTCGGCGATCTCCATGGCATTCATGGCCTGGGGCAGAAGATCGTCCCTATAAAGTACAATCAGTCTTTGGGCATTATTCAAACGGAAAAAAAGTTCGTGCACCCTGGACCTGGTTTCAGTGATGGATACCTCTTCCGCTGCTTTGGCTTTGCGGATGCCCGCCTCGGCCCGCGCCACCCGTCCCCTGTTCTTATCAAACCACAGAGGAATGGTCATGCCGACCTGAAAGCCCAGCCCGTCTCTCCCTGAGTCCTCAGGCCGTATGCCCACATCGGGTTGGCCGATGGCGGAATAGGATACCCCCACATTGAAGTCTGGGAGGTTTTGGTAGCGTGCCAGCTCGGCTCTTGCATCCGCCCTCTCCACAAGGGCGCCGGCAATACGAAGGTCTTCCTGATTGGCCTCGGCCAATTTGTAAAGCCCTTTGAGATTGAAGACAATGGGCTGGAATCCTTTATCCAGCAGTTTCCCAATCGTTGCATCGGGCATCCGGTTCAAAATGCCGTTCAACCGGGTTTTTTCGGTAAGCTCCAATTCTTCCAGAAGGATTCCATCATAGCGGATCTGTCCCAGTTGGGACTGTGCCCTCACCATATCGATCAATGCTGCCCTGTCCCTGGCATAGGCGGTTTCTCCCACTTTCCGGAGGTGTATCAAAAGTCGGAGGTTCCGGGCTACCACCTTTCTGGCTGTACGGATGTACAGAAGTTCGTGAAAGGACCGGCGAACCGATGCCATCACTCCTTTTACAGTCCTGTCCAGTTTGATATGGGCTACCCGCGCCTCTGCTTCCACCACCTTTCCTGCCTGGGTCAATTTTCCGGGAAAGGGAATTTTCTGATTCAGAGTGGCGACCCAGTCCTGAGGGCCTAAACGGGTCTCGATCGGTTCTGGAAAATAGGTGAACCGTATCTCGGGATCAGGGTAGCCTGTGGTAATGCGATATTGTTCAACGGTTTCCCTCCATCCTTCACGAACTTCCCGTATGGATGGATTGTTGAGGTAGGCGTATGCAATAAGGTCTGCGACAGCCACGTCTCCGTCGAGGCGAGGTTCTAATTCACTGCTGAAAGATGGTGGAGTAAACTCCCCCCATGTGAAAATGCTGAGCGCCGCCAGGAATACTACTAGAAGTCTCTTCATGGGTCCCACCCTCACAAATTCTGTCTGAATCGAATTCATTTGTCTCTTTTCAACCTAACCCTTTTTAAGATAAAAAGGAAATGCAAAATTCAGACCATTTCCTAATCCATGGCAAATATGGGTCATTTGTATCCAGATAGGTGATTCAGCTGTATACAAACGATCCGCCTATTCCTGTCGTCCGGCAGAAAACCCGGTTGACATAATGTCTATGATTATGTACCCGTTAATAAGGGTTATTTTCTATGCAATCTTTGTAGAGGAAGGATCGAGCCGATAACGAGGAGAAAGATCTTAAGAAAATGCTATGACTGATAGAAACTCCCAAAACAAATTTATGCTGATCCGCTATTTCTTGACCATTTTCGTGGTTGTTACGGCTGTGGTTATGGGCGCTGTAACGGGTTTTTATTATTATGAAAAGGGGGACTATCTGTCACGCTTGAAATTAGAAGAGCGGGTGAGCGTAAGGCTGGAAAAGGCGCTGGTTGAGAGTAATCTTAAAGAGATCATTTCAGACCTCAGATTTTTAGCGCAACAGAACGAACTTCTCCAGATGTTGGATCAAGAACCTGTCGGGATAGAATCCAAAGGCCTGATTGCAATGGAATATCGGGCGCTCAGCCGGCAAAAGCAAAAATACGATCAGATTCGCTTTATTGATGTGGTGGGAATTGAAAAAGTCAGGGTGGATTACAAGGGTGGCGATCCGGCAATTGTTCCGGAACAAGGGCTGCAAAATAAAGGAAACCGATACTACTTCAAAGATACACTGGCACTTTCTCGGGATGAGATCTTCATTTCGCCCTTTGATCTGAATATGGAACACGGCAAGATTGAGGAACCCTTGAAACCGATGATCCGATTGGGAACCCCTGTTTTCGACGGGAAAAATCGAAAACGGGGCATTGTGGTGCTCAATTATCTGGGTGATAGATTGCTCAAAGCACTCGATGTAAGCTCCGAAATGTCTCCCGGGAAAGCCATGCTTGTCAATTCGGATGGCTATTGGCTTTCCAGTCCAATTGCCGATGATGAATGGGGTTTTATGTTCCCGGAAAGAAAAGACCGGCAATTTTATTCTGATTTCCCGGATGCATGGAAAAAAATTCTTTCAACAGAGGAAACCCAGATTGCCCAGTTTGAAAAAAAAGGGGAAAAAGGGTTGTTTACTTCCGCCACCGTATATCCGGTGATGGAAGAATTCAAAAGCAGCTCAGGGTCGGCAGATGCCCGTGGAGATAGCGAAAAGAACCTGAAATCAAACGAATATTTTTGGAAAATAATTTCTTATCTTCCCTATGAAACCTTACAGGCCGGCATAAAAGGCCTTCAGAAGAAGCTCCTCTTATTGATCCTTGTCCTGCTTCTGCTGGTGGGCATTTCTTCCTGGATCATCGCTCGAGACATGGTGAGGCGAAAGTCATACCAGATGGAACTCTATCGTTCCGCGAATTTTGATAAATTAACGAATGTGCCGAATCGAGCGCTTTTTCTGGATCGGCTGGATCAAATCTTGAAGCAATCCGAAAGGTATGAACGGAAATTTGCTTTGCTCTTTATCGATCTGGATGGTTTCAAATCGGTGAATGATACTTTGGGGCACGATGCGGGAGATGAACTGTTGATCAAGACTGCGGAAAGGCTGCAGGAGTGCGTTAGAGACGCAGATACGGTGGCTCGAATCGGAGGGGACGAGTTCACGGTTATCCTCAGCACCATAGCCTCCGTTGATGATGCACAGTCCGTCGCTCAAAAAATCATACAAGCATTGTCAACACCTTTCAGGCTCGGAGATGAGGAAGCACAAATCGGGGCCAGCATCGGGATCAGTGTATTCCCTAAGAATGGAGGAAATGCGGAAATTCTATTGAAAAAGGCAGATGACGCCATGTACGTGGCCAAAAAGGCAGGAAAAAACGATTATAGAATGAGTTCCGGTTAGATTTTAAAGACCGGCTCTTCTTTTTTTCTTAGAGTAAGGGAAAATTGGTGGTGGAAACTCAGAGTTCAGAAGAGAGGAATCTTTGAACTTTGGATCCAGATGAAGCTTTCTACGAGAAAAGAAACATGGCCGAAGAAAAACCGTATGATCCTTTTACCCAGCACGTTATTGATAAAATCGATCCCAAAGCTCGTGCATCCCTGTCTCCTTTTCAGTTTTCAGCCATTGAGAAGGCTATCCGGGAGAACCGGCCCCTTCAGGGACATCCAGTAGATATCAGAGGCACGATCCCCCTCTTCTTTAAAAGCTATTACTATGTTTTTCTCATGGGTAGAGACAGGCGCGTAGCCACAAAGAGAAAAGAGGCTGTCCGTAACAGGAATTGGCTTTCGAAAACAGCGCTTCTCATCTTCCTTGGAATGGGGCCATTCCTCATTTTTCTTCTCTTTGTTCTCTATATCCTTAAAACCGTTGTGGGAATCAACCTGTTAGAGGATGCACACCTCATGGATTTTCTGAAATTCTGGTAGGTTTTAATGTCGGCAAAGAATATTGGGACTTGGTCCTAATTTCAATACCCGTGAATGAATGAGATTCATACCGCTTTCCGGTGAAGAATTTCGAGATCCTGTCCTCGCCGAGGTGTCAGGTGTCGGGTGTCAGGGCTCCGGGTCCAATATCCCGGAAATGTGATTTGAGACAACATACAACATAACTCTATGATTCTATGTTGAATCAATCGAATGACAACAAGTTTTTTCCTGACACCCGA
>Ga0208901_1000447_pt1 | contig 20355 bp, 3 predicted proteins | sample AntAceMetag02UKF_FD_184764 | JGI IMG/M metagenome (GOLD analysis project Ga0208901, IMG submission 184764) | Saline lake microbial communities from Ace Lake, Antarctica - Antarctic Ace Lake Metagenome 02UKF (SPAdes) (version 2) | ecosystem: Environmental > Aquatic > Non-marine Saline and Alkaline...
AATATATTCATATAATAAGATATTTTAAAAATAGTGAATGTTCAAAAATTCAAGAAAAACTTATATGAATATTATGAGAATATGGGTGAGAAGAGGATATAAAATTTATAAAATCTTACAAAGATTATTGAGAAGAAGATGTAGAACAATATGTAATAAAAACTTTATGAAAGATATGAACAAAAGATTGTATTGAATGTATAAAAACTTATAAAAATCATCATTTTTTTGGCACAAGAAGAAAAATGATTTTAGTATTATGGAGACTATGATGAGAAGAAAACATAAGATTTCTAAGAAGTTTAAAAAATGATTCAGATAAAGAATTAGTAGATTCTGCAATAAGTTCATTATGAGAGATATTATGAAAAAACAACAAAGATTTAATAAAGGATATAAAAAATGTTTCAAAAAATCATATGATGGAAGCTTCAAGGAGTATTTTAGATGATAGGCCATTATGTTGAAAATATATATCTAAGATTGATTTTTTTATACCTAAATTAGAATCATCAGAAACAATAACTATGTTAGAATTGTTATGAAAGTTATGATGAAAAGAAAATATAGAATTTATAAAGAGCTATAAAAATCATTCTACTGCTTCGGTTAAAAAAAAATCTTTACAAATATTGTTAGAAATATGAAGAGAAAAAGATGTTGAATATATAGAAAATTTTAAAATCGATACAGAACCCTCACTAATAAAAACTATAATAGAAATATTATGAGGAATATGATGAGAAGAAAATATAAAATTTCTAAGAAGCTTTAAAAATAATTCAGAAGAATTAATAGATATCTATTCTATAATAGAAGCATTATGAAAAGTATGATGAAAAGAAAATATTGAAACTATGAGATATTTTTTAAACCATTCAGATAAAGACAATATTCCTTATATAATATGAAAACTATGAGAAATATGATGAGATAAAAACATGAAGATAATAAAAGAGTTTATAAACACATCAGATACTTGACTTATTATATTTCTCATAGAGTGTTATTTAGTTATGTGGTGGGAAGATAGGGATATATTATATTTATTTTTAGATAAATGATTAGAAAAGAATGAAAAAATAATGAAACATTTATTAAATCATTCAAATATAGAAGTAATAAAAAATATAATAAATTTTTTATGAGAAACGGGATGAAAAGAAAATATAGAATTTATAAAGAGATATAAAGATCATTTAGATATATGAGTAGTGACAACTTTGATAGAAGTTCTATCAAAACTATGAAAAGAAGAAGTCTTGGATATAGTTAGATGATATATAAATCATCCAGATACTTGATTTGTAATTGAGGTAATTAATATATTATGGAAATATTGATGAGAAAAAAATATAGATGCAATAAGACTTTTTAAAGCTCATTCTGATATTGAAATCAGAATAGAAACACTAATAAATAGTATTCTATTTAAGCGGCACAATTATGAGTCAATAAATTTAAAGTTTTTTAATTTATTATTAAATATTAGGTGAGAAATAAATCATAAAGTACTTAGAATTATAAGAAATTGAGGAGATATAGATAAAATTAAAGCTCTAATAGAAATATTATGAGAAATATGATGAGAGAAAAATATAGAAATAATTAAAACTTTTCATAATTATCCAGATATTTCTATTATATTAACTATAATAGACACATTATGAAATGTTACATGAGAAAATATAATAAAAACTATAGGTGAATTTCAAAATAATTTAGAGGAATGAGTTATTATAGAATTAATAGAAATATTATGAGAAATATGATGAGAGAAAAATATAGATGCAATAAAACTTTTTAAAAATCACGAATCTCCTTGAGTTATTAAGGAAATAATTTGGGCATTATGAGAAGCATGATGAGAGGACAATATGAAGATAATTAGAAGTTATAAAAAACATCATGCTCCAGAAGTTATAATAGAAATGATTTGCTCATTACATTATAATTTTAGAGAAGAAAATATTGAATTTATAAGAGAATTCAAATCATATCTAGATATAACAGGCCAAGAAGAACTTGAAGATATATTTGAACAATACTAACTAATAAATTTAAATTAATAAACTAACCCATGAAAACCCAAGAAAAAGAACAGTTAGAAGAAAATCAGAAATTAGAGGGTAAAACTAAAGATTTAAAAGAAAAAACCTCTAAAAAACTGACAAAAGCTACTGAAAATCAAATTAGTATAAAATTTGAGTCGTCTTTTTCTAATCTAATTAAAGATGAGAAAGAAGGTATAGATGAGCAAAAAGATATAAATAAATTTTTGTGAGATCAGCAGGTGAAGGCTAGAGTTTATTTTATCAGGCATGGAGAAAGTGTAGAGGATGATGGGAAATGAGGACTTCAATCAAGTGAGGCTGAACTTTCAGAACATTGAAGAGAAAATTTAGAAAAGGTAGTAGTGGAAGTTAGAGAAAAATGCTTAAATAATAAAAATACATATTTATTAAGTTATAATGGATGAAAAGAAGAAATAAAAAGGGTTAAAGAATCTTGTGATATAATAAATCAGGAATTATGATTAGAAGAAACTAGAATTGATAATAATGTTATATGATTGCATACTACAGATAAATCAGAGACTAATCCAACAAAAAGAATGTGAGATATATTACCAGAAATATGAGCTTTTTGTAAGGAATTAGTAGGGAAAATACAATGAAAAGAAAATATAAATATAGTATGTGTTATGCACAAATCAAATATAGGTTATATCAAAAGTTATTTTTTCAAAAAAGATGGAGAAGCAGTAAGTTTATCTCATGATGGAATGACTCCAGGGGAGATTAGAGAGGTAGATTTCACACTGGAAGGAAAGGCTTTGAATTATGGTGTAAATAAGACAATTCTTTCTATAAATAGTGAGGATTGTGATGTTTTGTTAGGTGCTTTAGAAGAAAAAGTTTTGAAAGCTTATGTAAATAGATTTAGAGCTGGGGAATTGCAAATTTGGGAATTACAGAATTTGGTTAATATGTATTTTCAGAAGAATCCTAAGTTGTTTGAAGGGTGTTTGCTATCTGAAAATAGAGATTTGAGAATTTTTTGTATATCAAATTTATTGGTAGAAGGAAAGTTTGATGTAGTGGATGAAAAAATGAAGGGATTGTTAGAGATGGAAAAAGAGGGTGAAATAGTAGATTTTGTAGATAGTGTATTATCTGTATGTACAGAGAAAGAAAGAAAGGAATTACTGAAAATAATAGTTAAAAAAAGAAGCGTGTTATCGGGGCTTAATTTAGGAAAGTTAGAATATTATGCGAATTATGAGAAATATGTGAAAAAGAATATAAGAAAAATAAGAAAAAGAACATTAGATGAAAAACTAAGAAATTGAGAAAAGGTTATACTTCCATTGTGATTTAAATGATGAAAACATGATACTATAGAAGAGTTATTAAATACAGAGAATATTATTATTCTAGAATGAGAAGCATGAGCATGAAAATCTACTAAATTTCTTGAAATTATGGAATATTTGAAACCACAAACTGATAAAGAAAATAAATATTTTCCTGTATATATAAATTTGGGAGATATATCTTTTGATGATTTAGATGAAAAAATAGAAATACAGATAGGTAATTTACATGGTGAAGGTAAATATAAGTTTGTATATTTATTTGATGCTTTAGATGAGTCTAAGTACGATAATAATACTAAGAAAAAACTTTTTGAAAAAATTTATAAACTTCAACAAGAATGACAGGTAATTATAACATCAAGACCAGGTAATTTGCCAATCTTTACTGATAATGAAGAAGAAAAACAGGCTAGACAAAGATTTGAAATTCAAACTATTGTATATCTTTTGAAATCTTTTGATATAGAACAGATAGAACTTTACATATTTCAGCATCTATCAGAAGAAAAGAAAAAAATATGGGAAGAGTGGAAAAAAGAAAAATGATTTATAAAAGATATAGAAAATAATCCACTTATGCTTTCTATTATATGTGGTTTGATAGAAGATGGAACTCAGGAAGAACTAGGATTACTTAATAGTAAGTCAGATCTATATGAAAAAATAATTGAAAAGAGATTGTTAGATTGGGAAATGCCAAAATGAAGGGATGCTATGAAAGAATTTAGAAAAAGGAAAATATTTTTATCTGAAATAGCATATAAATCCATTTTCTTATGAGAAAAAATAAATGAAGGTTTTTTAGATGTTATAATTGATAGTAAAGAAGACTTTAGATTGTCAGTATCAAAGGCTAATAAAAAAGGGAAATTAATTATAGACTATGATTGTCTTAACATGATATATAGAAACAATAAAGAGTGAGAATTTCTATTTGTACACGAGAGTTTTAGAGAATATTTTGCGGTTAGTCATATAATAGAGAATATAAAAAAAGGAAAATTTGATTATGAAATTTTTTTAATAAAAGACATAAAAAAAGTTGATTTAAATTTCTTGGAGTTTTTGACAGATATACTAAATAAAGAGGAGAATAAAAAGATAAAAAATGATTTCTTATCTAATATACTATTAAATCAAGATTATTATCCAGAATGAATACATGAAAAGATAGTGTTTTTGTTATGAAGAATAAATAGAAGTGAGATGTTAAAATATTTGGATAATATTTATTTAAATGAATGAGTTATAAATGTCTTATGAAAATTATGATGAAAAGAAAATGTTGATTATATAAAAAGTTTAAAAACAAACTTATCCTTTAATGCGATTGATGGGATAATTAAGACTTTATGAAGATTATGATGAGATAAGAATATTGATTATATAAAAGGTTATAAAAATCATCCTAATTTTTATTTTCTAATAACTATAATAGAAGTGTTATGAAAGTTATGATGAGATAAGGATATTAAATTTATAAAATCTTACAAAGATTATTGAGAAGAAGATGTAGAACAATATGTAATAAAAACTTTATGAAAGATATGAACAAAAGATTGTATTGAATGTATAAAAACTTATAAAAATCATCATTTTTTTGGCACAAGAAGAAAAATGATTTTAGTATTATGGAGACTATGATGAGAAGAAAACATAAGATTTCTAAGAAGTTTAAAAAATGATTCAGATAAAGAATTAGTAGATTCTGCAATAAGTTCATTATGAGAGATATTATGAAAAAACAACAAAGATTTAATAAAGGATATAAAAAATGTTTCAAAAAATCATATGATGGAAGCTTCAAGGAGTATTTTAGATGATAGGCCATTATGTTGAAAATATATATCTAAGATTGATTTTTTTATACCTAAATTAGAATCATCAGAAACAATAACTATGTTAGAATTGTTATGAAAGTTATGATGAAAAGAAAATATAGAATTTATAAAGAGCTATAAAAATCATTCTACTGCTTCGGTTAAAAAAAAATCTTTACAAATATTGTTAGAAATATGAAGAGAAAAAGATGTTGAATATATAGAAAATTTTAAAATCGATACAGAACCCTCACTAATAAAAACTATAATAGAAATATTATGAGGAATATGATGAGAAGAAAATATAAAATTTCTAAGAAGCTTTAAAAATAATTCAGAAGAATTAATAGATATCTATTCTATAATAGAAGCATTATGAAAAGTATGATGAAAAGAAAATATTGAAACTATGAGATATTTTTTAAACCATTCAGATAAAGACAATATTCCTTATATAATATGAAAACTATGAGAAATATGATGAGATAAAAACATGAAGATAATAAAAGAGTTTATAAACACATCAGATACTTGACTTATTATATTTCTCATAGAGTGTTATTTAGTTATGTGGTGGGAAGATAGGGATATATTATATTTATTTTTAGATAAATGATTAGAAAAGAATGAAAAAATAATGAAACATTTATTAAATCATTCAAATATAGAAGTAATAAAAAATATAATAAATTTTTTATGAGAAACGGGATGAAAAGAAAATATAGAATTTATAAAGAGATATAAAGATCATTTAGATATATGAGTAGTGACAACTTTGATAGAAGTTCTATCAAAACTATGAAAAGAAGAAGTCTTGGATATAGTTAGATGATATATAAATCATCCAGATACTTGATTTGTAATTGAGGTAATTAATATATTATGGAAATATTGATGAGAAAAAAATATAGATGCAATAAGACTTTTTAAAGCTCATTCTGATATTGAAATCAGAATAGAAACACTAATAAATAGTATTCTATTTAAGCGGCACAATTATGAGTCAATAAATTTAAAGTTTTTTAATTTATTATTAAATATTAGGTGAGAAATAAATCATAAAGTACTTAGAATTATAAGAAATTGAGGAGATATAGATAAAATTAAAGCTCTAATAGAAATATTATGAGAAATATGATGAGAGAAAAATATAGAAATAATTAAAACTTTTCATAATTATCCAGATATTTCTATTATATTAACTATAATAGACACATTATGAAATGTTACATGAGAAAATATAATAAAAACTATAGGTGAATTTCAAAATAATTTAGAGGAATGAGTTATTATAGAATTAATAGAAATATTATGAGAAATATGATGAGAGAAAAATATAGATGCAATAAAACTTTTTAAAAATCACGAATCTCCTTGAGTTATTAAGGAAATAATTTGGGCATTATGAGAAGCATGATGAGAGGACAATATGAAGATAATTAGAAGTTATAAAAAACATCATGCTCCAGAAGTTATAATAGAAATGATTTGCTCATTACATTATAATTTTAGAGAAGAAAATATTGAATTTATAAGAGAATTCAAATCATATCTAGATATAACAGGCCAAGAAGAACTTGAAGATATATTTGAACAATACTAACTAATAAATTTAAATTAATAAACTAACCCATGAAAACCCAAGAAAAAGAACAGTTAGAAGAAAATCAGAAATTAGAGGGTAAAACTAAAGATTTAAAAGAAAAAACCTCTAAAAAACTGACAAAAGCTACTGAAAATCAAATTAGTATAAAATTTGAGTCGTCTTTTTCTAATCTAATTAAAGATGAGAAAGAAGGTATAGATGAGCAAAAAGATATAAATAAATTTTTGTGAGATCAGCAGGTGAAGGCTAGAGTTTATTTTATCAGGCATGGAGAAAGTGTAGAGGATGATGGGAAATGAGGACTTCAATCAAGTGAGGCTGAACTTTCAGAACATTGAAGAGAAAATTTAGAAAAGGTAGTAGTGGAAGTTAGAGAAAAATGCTTAAATAATAAAAATACATATTTATTAAGTTATAATGGATGAAAAGAAGAAATAAAAAGGGTTAAAGAATCTTGTGATATAATAAATCAGGAATTATGATTAGAAGAAACTAGAATTGATAATAATGTTATATGATTGCATACTACAGATAAATCAGAGACTAATCCAACAAAAAGAATGTGAGATATATTACCAGAAATATGAGCTTTTTGTAAGGAATTAGTAGGGAAAATACAATGAAAAGAAAATATAAATATAGTATGTGTTATGCACAAATCAAATATAGGTTATATCAAAAGTTATTTTTTCAAAAAAGATGGAGAAGCAGTAAGTTTATCTCATGATGGAATGACTCCAGGGGAGATTAGAGAGGTAGATTTCACACTGGAAGGAAAGGCTTTGAATTATGGTGTAAATAAGACAATTCTTTCTATAAATAGTGAGGATTGTGATGTTTTGTTAGGTGCTTTAGAAGAAAAAGTTTTGAAAGCTTATGTAAATAGATTTAGAGCTGGGGAATTGCAAATTTGGGAATTACAGAATTTGGTTAATATGTATTTTCAGAAGAATCCTAAGTTGTTTGAAGGGTGTTTGCTATCTGAAAATAGAGATTTGAGAATTTTTTGTATATCAAATTTATTGGTAGAAGGAAAGTTTGATGTAGTGGATACAAAGATGAAGGCATTATTGGAAATGGAAAAGGTAACTGAAATAGTAGATTTTGTAGATACTATATTATCCATATGTACAGAAAAAGAGAGAAAAAACCTTCTGAAAATTATAGTAAATAAAAGAAGTTTATTACCAGAACTTAAGTTATGAAAGTTAGAATATTATGCGAATTATGAGAAATATGTGAAGAAAAATATAAGAAAAATAAGGAAAAAAACTTTAGATGAAAGACTTAAAAAATGAGAGAATGTTATTATCCCATTAGGTTTTGAGGATGATAAATATAAAACAATGGATGAGTTAGTTACTTGAAGTTGAATAACTTTGATAGAATGAGAGGCGGGTGCAGGTAAAACCACTAAATTATTGGAAATAATGGAATATTTGAAACCTGATAATAGGGAAGAAGTTGATTATATCTTTCCTGTATATATAAACTTATGAGAAACTAAATTTGAAGATATACCAGATAAAATAGAAGAACAAACTGGTAAATTGTATAGTAAAGGAAAATATAAGTTTGTATATCTATTTGATGCAATGGATGAGGCTAGATATGATGATGAGACTAAGAAAAATTTTCAGAATTATCTATATAAATTTCAAGGTAAGGTAATAATAACTAGTAGACCAAATAATATCCAAATAGTGAGTAATCATATAGAAATAAGTGGATATATGAGAGATTTTATACAAAAAGTAAATTTAAAGCCTTTAGATAAGGAACAAATTGAGGAATATATAAAAACTCACTTATCAGAAAAACAAGCGTTAATCTGGGAGGAATGGAAAGAGAAAGAGTTTATAAAATGAATAGAATCTAATCCTCTTATGCTTTCTATTGTATGTAATTTGTTGGTAAGTTGAGATAATTTAGAGGGTATAGAAACAAAAGCGGATTTATATGATAGAATAGTAGATGCTAGATTGAGAAATTGGGAAGAAAATAAGGAAAAAAGAGAAACAAATAAAAATAAAATAAAATATAGGAGAGATTTGTTGTCTGAGATTGCATATGATTCTTTGATATTATGAAAGAAAGTAGATTCTGAACATATATTGGAACTTATAGATGGGAATGATAATTATAAATTAGTAATTCCTTATGATCAAAATTTGTGATATGATTTAGAATGTTTGAATATGATATTTAGGAAGAATAAAGAGGGAGAGTATAGTTTTGTTCATGAGAGTTTTAGGGAATTTTTTGCTGCAAAACTAGAAAAAGATAATTTTATAAAAATTAATGGATATAATTCACTTTTTATTGGTAGAATAGGAAATATAAGTTTAGATTTTATAGATTTTTTTGTTTCTTCACTAGATTTTTCATCTAAAAACGATTTTTTAGAGGAGTTTAAGAGAAATGAGAAGAATTTTTCTATTTTTGATTCTGAAAAAAGACTTTATTTGCTATGAAAAATTGAAATAAACTATTTGTTTGAATACATAAAACATATTACAATTGATAGTTCTATTGCAAAGGTTTTATTCAAATTAGGAGAACCTTTTCTAGAAAGATTAAAATTAATTAAAAATATAGAAACAGAATATTTAGTATTAGAATGTATTAAAATATTATGGAATAGTTGAAAAGATAGAGATATAAAAATAATAAGATGATTTATAAATCATGAAAGTACACAAGTTGTTATCAAAGTAATAGAAATATTATGATTTGAGTGAGGAAAAGAAAATATGGATATAGTCAGATGAGCTAGATTTACAGATAATAAGAAAGTTTTAGTTTCAGTTATAGCAGCTTTGGGAAATAATATCTGCGAAGAGAATATAAAGATATTAAGAAGTTTTAAAAATTATAAAAACATAACTAAAAGAGTTTTTTTCTATTGAGGAAGAAATATTCCTGAATTCAAAAATTATTGGAGAATTTCTCTTATCATAAAAATTATAGAATCTTTAGGGAAAAGTTGAAAAAAAGAAGATATTAAAATTATAAAATCATTTTTAATTCATAATAGCTGGGTAATTATACAAAAAATAATAGAAGTTTTGATGGAAATATGATGAGAATATAATATGTCTACTGTAAATAATTTGATTAGAGAAAATTTAATTTCTATCAAAGAAAAGGATTTAAATTTTAAAGAAAGCATTATAAATTACCTAGAAAAGGAAGGTTGAAAAGAGAATATTAAATTAGTAGATCTTTTGAATAAACAGGATTCTTCATTTAGTATTATGAATAAAGTTATTGAAACCTTAGAGGAAATATGAACTAATGAAAGCATTCAGATAATTAGGGATTTTTCCAATTATAGATTGATAGATGGAGAATATGATGGATGGAGTTTAAATAAAAGGACCGCATCTGAACTTTGGGGTTTATTAGAGTGAAATATAGAAAAAAGAAAAAAACTTTTTTCTAGTATAAGCAAAAATAGAATAACAGACAAAAAATGAGAACTTCGTATTTCTTCTGCTATGAAAATAATAGAAATTTTAGAGAAAAGATGAGAAAAAGAAGATTTAGAGGCTATTAAGAATTTTGCTTATAATTCTAATAGGGAGGAAATTATATTTGCTATAATAGAAGTCTTCTTAAGAGTGTGATGAGAAGATAGTATGAATTTTATAATGTGATTTAAGAGCTCAAAAAACCCTATAATTATTAGGAAACTTTTCGATATTTTGTTAGAAAGATGATTTAAAGATGCATTAAAACAAATAATAGGACAGGAAGAACATGATGTGATTGAAAAAATGAAAGTAGTTTGAAATTATGGTGATTATATAATTAGAGATATGGATTATTTCGCTAGAATTAAAATTGTTTTGTATGTTGTGAAAATCTTTTTAAATGAATGATTTGAATGAAATATAGAATGGATAAGATTATTTAAAAAACATAAAAGTCCTGAGCTTGTAGCAGGTGTTATAAAATTGTTATGAGATATTTATGGAAAAAAAAGTTTAAATCTTATTAAAGAATTTGAGGTACTAGATAATAAAATAGTGAATATTCAAATAATAAAAACATTGATAAATATAGGATGAAAAGATAATCTATCCTATGTAAAGAAATTTAAAAATCATGATGAGTCCTCAGTTAGAAGACTTTTGTTAGAAGAATTTGTAAAATTAGACTGAAAACAAGATATTTCTTTTATAAAGGAGTTTCTCAAAGATGATGACGATGGAATTGTTAACTATGTTGTTGATTTTTTATTTAAAATAGGATGAGAAGAAAATATTAGTGAAGTTAAAAAATTATTATATCATAAAGATTGACATATTGTTGCATCTATAATAGAGGCGTTTTGGAAGGAGGATAAAGAAAATAATTTAGATTTAATAAGAGCCTTCAAAACTGATAATAGAAGACCTGTTATGATTGTTTTAGCAAGAATATTTTTTGAATTAAGATGAGAAGATTTAAACTATTTAGAGAATCTAAAAAATGAGAGATTTTCTTTGCTTATAGGTATTTTTATAAAAAAAATGGAAAAAGAAGGTATAGAAAAATATATTCATATAATAAGATATTTTAAAAATAGTGAATGTTCAAAAATTCAAGAAAAACTTATATGAATATTATGAGAATATGGGTGAGAAGAGGATATAAAATGGATAAAATGATTTGTAAAGCATGAAAAATCATACATTATGGATAATGTAGTAAATGTTTTAGCTAGAGTCTGATGAGAAGAAGAATTAAATTTAATAAGAGAAATTAAAAAAACAGCAGATCGGCGTCTTTCAGGTAGTATTATAATGTATTTATCATATTTTTGATGAAAAGAGAGAATTGAAATAATAAAATCATTTAAGGATAGTAAAAATACTTATGTCTTAGAAAGAATGATAGAATCTTTGTGAAAAATATGATGAGAAGAGAATATAGCTTTTATAAGACAGTTTGAGAATCATTATGAAGACGATGTAAAATGGGCTGCGAGAAATATATTGAAAAAACTTTGATAAAAAAAAATGCGTTTTGACTTGAAATATAAGAAATTTCTATTGCCAAGTCAAGAAAAATCAGTATAAGAGGTGTAATTAGATTTTTATTATATTAAGAATCTCGTTATGCAGAAATTAATTACTAACGATTTTTCTAAAGTTTCAGAGCAAAAAACAGACAATGTAGTGAAAAGTGCACAAAAAGAAAATATAAAAAATTTACAAGACCAAATTTCCCTAAAATTTGGTTCTTCTCCTAGTGCTTTGACTATTGAACAACAGTCTAAAATAGACAGGTTGTTATGAAACAAACAAATTAAATCTAGGGTGTATTTTGTAAGGCATGGTCAGAGTGTAGAAGATTTAGGAAATCAAAACTTGCAATCAGATAGAGCAGAACTGACAGAAGAAGCAAAGCAAGAATTTGAGAATATAGCAAAAAACTTAGAAGAAAAATGATTTGATTCTAAAAACACTTATATGCTTTCTTATGATGGTGATGAAGTGCCAATGCAAAGAATTATAGATTCATTCAAAATAATAGAAAATAAATTATGAATAAAGGATTCTCATATAGATGAAGACGTATTATGACTTGATACCACAGATAAAGAAGAGATTAATCAAACTTTGAGGTATTTATGAATAGCTAATGTATCAGCCTTTTTTTGTGGAGAATTGCTAGAAAAGATGAATAATATAACAAATACCAATCTTGTTTGTATTATGCATAAATCTAATATTTGAGCTATAAGAAACTATTTTTTTAAGAAAGAAAATGCACCTGTAGATTTATGACATGGAGGTTTTAAAAATTGAGAGATACAGGAAGTTGATTTGATACAGAATTGAGATAAAGCTTTGGCTTTGAATTATTTACAAGATAAAACTATCTTGAATATAGGCTTACATAATTGTGATGATTTACTAAGAGTTTTAGCTAATGAAAATGAACTAAAAGGTATTATAAGTCAATTTGAAATGCAAATATATAATCCTGCTGTAATACGTTGACAAAAACCTAAACTAAATTTATGGGATCTTCAGAATATTATAAATGTATATTTTATTGAAAATCCTGATTTATTTAAAAAATATTTATTGTGTGATAATCATGATTTGAGGGTTTTTTGTATATCTAATTTTGTAGAGAATGGTAATTTTTCATTGATAGACAAAAGACTAGATGCTTTGTTAGAAAAAGAAAGTGAAATAACTATTTTGAAATTTGTAGATTCTCTTTTTGTTATCTTAGATAAAGAACAGATAGAATTTTTTTTACAGCGTTTTAGGGATAACATAAACTTAGGTGGTTGGTTAGATGAAAAACTTAAGGAAAAAGAATTAGAATTAGAATTTTATATGAATTATTTAGACTATGTAAAACCAAAGATAGATTCTATAAGGTCAAAAACATTAGATAACAATATTGTTTCAAATGGAAATTTAATTTCTTTATGATTCCAAAATACTAGATATAATAATATGGAAGAACTTGTTTCATGACAAGGTATAAGTATCATAGAATGACCTGCTGGTTCTGGAAAATCTACCAAGTTGCTAGAAATAATGGAATATCTAAATCCAAGTAATAAAATTAAGATTTTTCCTATATATTTAAATTTATGAAAAATAGAATTCAAAGATATAAAGACAATAATAAGCCATCAAAGAAGGAGGTTACTTTGAAGTGGAGAATATAAATTTATATATCTTTTTGATGCACTAGATGAATCTAGATATACTTCTGATGAAATAAAGGATTTTTTGAAGTTTACTCAATGATTGGATGGAAAGGTAATTATTACAACTAGAGGAGTAGATTCAACAGAACTTTTGGAACAAGATATACTTAAATTGAATTCTCTAAATCAAGAACAAATAGATGAATATATTGGTATTCATCTATCTTTTGATGAAATACATAAATGGGAAGAGTGGAAAAATGATTATTTTGTTAGTATCATAAAAGATAATCCTTTGATGCTATCTATGTTGATAGAAGTTATAAAAAATGGAGATAAATTAAAAGAGATGGTTGATTTATGAGTATTATCAAAAAAAGATATTACTATAGAATCAAAAATGGATCTTTACAATGTAATAACTACTTTGAGACTCTATACTTGGGAAAAAGATAAACCAGAAACTAATACAAATATAGGTACTTTGGATAGTAGAAAGAAAATACTTGCTGAGGCTGGTTATCAGGCTATGAAACAATGATTTGATGTGACTTGAGAACAATTAGCAGAGATAATCTCTAGAATAGATAAATCAGCAATTCCTAGGGATGCATTGGAACAATACGATTTTAGATGTTTGAATTTAATTAGAAAATTTCCTTTGATAGATCTTTATGAATTTTTGCATCAGAGTTTTAGGGAATATTTTGTGTTACTGAATTATGAGGATGATAAAGAAAAATGGAATGAAAAATTACTTGCTTTAAATACCAATAATGATGATAATAAAATTTTGGTAGCTAATCTTACTTTCATAATATTGACTTCTAGTTATACTCATTGAGTTGAAATTTTGGAAAAACTTATGAAGTTTAGTAGTTTTCGAAACAATATATCTGCAATTAGGAATCTGTGTGGGGCAATATGAAATATTTGAGATGAGAGAGGGATTGAGTTATTGAGAGATGTATTCAAAAATAGTGAATTTAGAAAAGATAAATTGGTAGTTAATAATATGTCATTTAGTCTTAAGAAAATATGAGGAGACAAAGCTATGAGTTTAATTTCAGAAATAATGGAAGAAGAATCTTATTTTAATCATATTTGGATGATTAATTTTATTTCAGAAAATAAATCAAAAAAAAGTTTAGATTTATTAAGAAAAATACTAGATTCTGATGAACTTAGAAGTAATTCTAGACTTATACGAAGTTTAATTTTGACTGTAAAGGAAAAATGAGATAGAGAATTATTATTATTTTTAGAAGAAATTTTCAAGCTTGATGCTTTCCAAAATAGTAAGGATTGTATAAGAGTTTTTTGTGGAACTTTACTTACGATATGAGATGAAGATACTTTAAAAGTGTTGTTTAAAGTTTTAGATTTGGAAAATTTTAAAAATAACTCAGAAGCAATAACTTATTTTTGTGCTGCAATTTATAAATTCTGAAATAAAAGTTGTTATGATGCATTAGAAAAAATAGTAGAGTTTGATTATTTCAAAATGGATAAAGATGCAGTTATACAATGATGCTCTGCGGTAGAAAAAATTTGATGAGAAAAATGAATTAAAATTTTAGAGAAAATAATAGAATTAGAGAGTTTTAAAAATAGTGAAAATGCTATAAGTAAAGCTATAATATCTATAGGAACAATTGCACATAAAAATTGATTAGCTCTATTGGAAAATATTTTTAAATTAGATTTATTTAAATCCTGTAATGATAGTATTCGTAACTTTACAGCTGCAATACATAATATTTGAAAAGTAAAATGATTAGATCTTTTGGAACAAATAATAGAGTTAGAAAACTTTCAAAATACTCATGATACTATTACAAATATCTGTGGAGTTATATGACTGCTAAATGACGCTAAGTGATTAGTATTGTATGAAAAAATAGTTAGATTGGAAAATTTCAAGAATAATATAAATGCCGTCACTCTTATGCTTAGCTATATTTTTGAAATAGGTGATATAAGATGATTAAATATTCTAAAGAAAATAATAGAGCTGGAAGTTTGGAGAAATGATGCTGATTGTATAATGACTATTTGTGCATTAATATACAAAATATGAGAAAACCAAAAAATTGAATTATTAAATAATATTATAGATATAGCGTCTTTTAAATCAAATACTAAAGCTATATATAATGCTTGTGGTATTGCATGAAAAGTATGAGGAGAAAAATGAATGGAGATTTTTGAGAAATTAATAATAATGGATGGGTTCCAAAATAGTGAAATAAATATAAGAAAAGCATTAATTATTTTTTTAGAGGATTGACATGATAAATGATTAAAGTTTATAGAGCAAATTGTGCAATTGAAATTTTTTCCAAAATTAGAAGAAGAAGCAATATGTGCTTTATTAGTTGTAATAAATGAAAAATGGAAAGAAAAAGGATTTAAATTATATGAAAAAATAGTTGAGTTAGATGTTTTCAAAGAAAATCCAAGAGCTATACAAATTATGACGGAATTGTTATGAAGAACATGAGATAAGTTAGCTTTAGTTATTTTGAGAAAAATATTAAAACTGGAAAATTTTGAAAATAATATAGTAGCGGTTCAAAATATGGCTGCAGCAGTATGTAAAATTTGAGATGAATTGGGTGTTGATATTATAGTGAAAATACTTAGACGAAATATATTCAAACAAAATAAGGATTCAATAACAAATTTATATACTTCTTTTTCTATATTTCAAGTAGAATCTATCTATATCTTGATTGATGCAATGTTGGAAGATGAGGATTATAGAAATTCTCCTAATGATATTGCTAATATATTAAGATATATGTGGGAGAAACCTAGTAAAGAAGGCGTGTCTACATTGATGAAGATATTAGAATTAGAAATTCTTTTGGAGGAGTCCTCTCTATTAGTAGCTTGGTTTGCAGTAGTTCCTTTTATTATGACAGCTAATTGAATTAATATATTAGATAAATTAAAAAATAAACCAAAGGCTATAAGTAACTTTTGTTATGGTGTAACTATTACTGAAAGTGAAAGACTATTTGAAATATTAGAAATGTTAATAAATTTAGAATGATTTCAGGATAATAAAACAGCAATAGCTTATATTTGTTCTATTGAGACTAATAAATGAGAAATAGAATGGTTAGATATATTAGATAAATTAGTAGAATTAAAATGATTTGAGAATAATAAATTTGCAATACAAAATGCTTCTATGATACTTTTGGAAGTATGAGAAAAAGAATGATTGAGTATTTTGAAAAAAATCATAAAATCACCTTGATTTCAAGATAATATTTGAGCAATAGAAAATATTAGTCTTGCTTTGGGAAAAATATGAGCTTTAGAGTGATTAGATATATTGGATAAATTAGTAGAATTGAAATGATTCCAAAATAGTAAAATAGCAATACAAAATGCTTGTGATAGTATATTTACTTTGGGAATAAAGGATTGATTGCCAATATTAGAAAAAATAATAGACTTAAACCTACTTGATAATAATGACAATGCTATATTAAATGCTTGTGCTGTTATATATGCTGTATGAAAAAAAGAATGATTACCAATTTTAGAAAAAATGTTAGACTTAAATTTGCTTAACAATGATGAAAACTTGCTTATTAATGCTTGTGCTGCTATATATACTATATGAGATAAAAAATGACTAAAAATTCTAGAAAAAATTATAAAAGTGCCTTGATTTCAAAATAGTATTCATGCAATAGAAAATGCTTGTGAGGCAGTAGAAGAAATATGAGCTGTAGAATGATTAGATATCATAAAAGAAATTATAGATTTACCATGATTTAAGGATTGAGAGGGTCTTATTGAAGTTGTAAAAAAGTTTGTTACTAAATTTGAAAATTCTATGGATTCAGAGGTACAGACTAATATTGTTCAAATTAATTCAACAATTAGTGAAAATTAAAAAAAAACATGCATTTTGACTTGAAATCTAAGAAATATCTATTGCCAAATCAAACAAAATCAGTATAAGAGGTGTAAATAGATTTTTATTAGTATTAAGAATCTCGCTATGCAGAAACTGATTACTAACAATCCATCAAAAGCTCCAGAACCAGAAGTAAACAATGTAGTAAAAACTGCGCAAGAAGAAAATATAAAAAATTTACAAGACCAAATCTCCCTAGAGTTTGGTTCTTTTTCTAGTAATTTAACTCCAGACCAACAGGCGGAAGTAGATAAATATTTATGAAGTCAACAAGTGAAATCTAGAGTATATTTTGTAAGACATGGGCAAAGTGTAGAAGATGAATGAACTCAAAATATACAAACAAGTGAGGCAGAACTGACAGTAGATGCAAAAAATCAATTTAATCAGATAACAAAAGATTTAAAAAAGAAAGGACTAACTTCAGAAAATACATATATGATGTATCACAATGGAACAGATGATGATCCAATGGTAAGAATCATAGAATCAGCAGAAATAATTCAAGAATGATTAGCTATATCAAGTAATAGAGTATCCGATAGAGTAAAGGGATTAGATACAACAGACAAGGATGATTTAATTCAAGCCTGAAGATCTGTAGTAACAGCAAAAGATGTGGTAAATTTTTGTAAGGAACTATCATTTAAAGCGTGAAGTGTGGAGGGTAATGTATGAAATATAAATATAGTTTGTGTGGTACATAAGTCCAATATATGAGCTATAAGAAGTTATTTTTTCAAAGAAAAAAACCAGCCAGTAGATTTGTGACATGGTTGATACCAAAATGGTGAAATACAGGAAGTGGATTTTACTTGAGAGACAACAAAACTTAGAAAGAAAGGTTTAGATTGAGCAAAGGCTTTGAATTATAGAACTAATAAAACAATTCTTTCTATAAATAGTCAGAATGTAGATAGTGTCATATTGGATGTTTTGGCAGAGGAAGAAGAGTTGAAATGATATATAGACTCCTTTAGAGAATGAGGCTTACAAATTTTTGAATTGCAGAATTTGGTGAATGTTTATTTTATAAAGAATAGTGAGAATAATACTGAATTATTTGAGAATAAAGATTATTTATTATCAGATAGTCATGATTTAAGGGTTTTTTGTGTAGCAAATTTGGTTCAAAAAAATAAATTTAATTTAGTGGAAGAAAAATTCAAAGATTTATTGAATAAAGAAAAAGAAATTAGTGTAGTAAAATTAGTAAATTCTTTATTTGTGATATTTGATGAGGAACAAACAGAAAAGTTTATAGATGTTTTAGTAGAAGATGATAATGTATGAAGTTGGTTAAATAGTGATGTAAAGAAAAAGAAATTAGAGTTTTATTTGAATTATAGGAAATATACAAAATATGAAATATGAAAACTTAGAGAAAAGTCATTAGATGAAAGATTGAAAAAATGAGAAGATGTAATAATTTCATTATGATTTCAATGAGACAAATATAAATCAATGGATGAATTACTTAGTTGAAATTGAATAACTTTGATAGAATGAGAAGCAGGTGCTGGAAAATCTATTAAGTTATTGGAAATTATGGAGTATTTGAGACCTAGTGATGATAATAATTTATTTCCAGTACATATATCATTATGATGAAAAAGTTTAGAAGAAGTTAAAAAAGATGTAAAGGATCAAAAAAATAGTTTATTATGAGAATGAAAATATAATTTTGTATATTTGTTTGATGCAATGGATGAAGCTAAATATAACAAATCAATTAAAGAAGAATTTATGGAGTATGTGAATTGATTAGAATGAAAAGTTATACTAACAAGTAGACTAAACAATATAAATAACAAAGAAAGTAAATGAAAAAATGAAGATTTAATAAATATAGAAAAACTAGAATTGAAGATATTAGATACGGACCAAATAGAAGAATTTATAAATAACTATTTATCAAAACAGCAACAACAAATTTGGAAAAAATGGAAAGAAAAAGAATTTATAAAAGGAATAGAAAAGAATCCGTTGATGTTGTCTATTATTTGTGAATTAATAATATCTTGAGAAGATTTGGAAATAATAAAAACAAAATCTGATTTATATGAAAAAATAGTTTATAGTAGATTATGAAAATGGGAAAAATCTAAAAAAAGAAATGCTATACTACAAATAGATAAAAGAATTGAATTTTTAACAGAGATAGCTTATAAGTCTTTTGTTTGAGGAAAAAAGATAGATAAAAAATTATTAGAAAATATGATTCAAGGAAATGATAGATATAGAGAATCAGTATCTTTTGAAGATGAAAAAGGAGATATACTAATAGACTTAGAATGTTTGAATATGATATTTAGGAAGAATAAAGCAGGAGATTATAGCTTCATACATGAGAGTTTTAGAGAATATTTTTTCTTTTTGGGATATAAAGAAAACAAAGAAGAATGGCTTCAAAGATTAGATAAAGACTTAGTAGATTCAGGAGATTTAGGATATGAGGTTATAACATTATTATCAAGAGTTGATGAAGATTTTGCTATAGAGTTTTTAGGTAGATTAGTAGAATTAGAAGGATTTCAAAATAATAGAAAATCCATACTTTACGCTTGTAGATTTTTGTGAGATATAGGAAATATAGAGATAATAAGTATATTAGAAAAAATTATAGAACTAGAATGATTTAAAAATAATAGAAAAGCTATAGTTTGTAGCCTTGCTATGATACATTGAGAAATAGTCAAAAAAGCTTGATTAAAGATTTTAGAAAAAATAATAAAAATGAAATGATTTCATGATAATAAAAAAGCTCTAGATTTTTGCTGTAAGATAATATGAGAAATATGAGAAAAAGAATGATTAGAGACTTTAGAGAAATTTATAGAAATGGAATGATTTCAAAATAATGAAAATATAATAGATAAGGTTTGTTGAGCAATAAGAAAAATTTGAGAAAAAGAATGATTGCAGTTATTAGAAAAAATTATAGCA
>Ga0208901_1000448_pt1 | contig 20352 bp, 21 predicted proteins | sample AntAceMetag02UKF_FD_184764 | JGI IMG/M metagenome (GOLD analysis project Ga0208901, IMG submission 184764) | Saline lake microbial communities from Ace Lake, Antarctica - Antarctic Ace Lake Metagenome 02UKF (SPAdes) (version 2) | ecosystem: Environmental > Aquatic > Non-marine Saline and...
TTTCGGTCTTTGATGAACCAGATCAGAGGAAATACCAGATGTTCCACAACCTCAAACAACAGGAGCCCTATTGCCAGAATGATAATGAGATTTTTCACCTCAGAGTCACCTCATTCAACCATCAGATGCCCGATGATCAGGATCAGAATCAATGCTGAAAAGGCTATCTTGGATGTATGTAAGCGATAAAGGAATTTTCTCATCCACTTGGGAGCCCCTTTGAATTTTACCATCAGTCCCAGGAAGACCATCATTGTCACGAATAGCAGACCCCATTCGGGAAGAGCGGTTTTCCGACAACAAGACAGAAGAAAATGCAGGAGGGCTATGCACAAAGCCAACGGGTTTAAGAGAAAATGGAATCGCATCAGGTGTTTTTTCTGGAACTGGCTAAATCGCTTGATGGCGTTTTTTGTTTCCGGCTTTAAAGGAAAATGACGGTTTGCGCCTTTGAGAAGGATGCTGAGAAAAACGGTAAGGTTGGCTGCTGCAAGGAGCCATGCGGTTGTTAAGCCTGTAAGCTCATTTCCTTCATCTTCATTTTTCAGCCGTCGTCTTTTATGATCATTAGAATCAGATTTGTATTTCCCACCTTCGTATCGTTTGAAGTGGTTTTCGCCCCCTTTGTGATCGTTTGCCGTCACAGCAGTCGGCCAAACGTGAAAAGCCAGAACCATTAAGGGCACCATAATAAGTAATATTTTTCTGTAAACTTTTGTTGTTATCACGCGTATAGATTTCCTTTGTTTAGGGGCCTTTTTAAATTTTTGAGTCTTATGGACAGCCCTTGAGCCAATGGTCTCCGGCATTGGATTAGACCCGGATTTAATCATCCCTGTGATGGATAGAAGAGCGTTTTCCCCTTTTGAAAGGCCATTTTCCCTTAAGCTTTTTCCATAGGCGGATCAAATAGGCGAAAAAAATTGGCAAGGTCAGAAGTATCCAATCGGCGGCATAGGATAAACATTTTTTTGACACGCGGGTCAAAAAAGCTGTCCCTTTTTCAGTCAGATCTGACGCTTTCAACCCGGATGAAGTTCCGCTTTTATACCCCTTCCAGCCAGCATGTCTTTCAGTTCCCCTTTTTCCACTCGACCACCTTTTCCTTTCACTCTGCGTTTCGATTTCGGTTTTACACTCATGGAGCGAAAGTTTAGGGCAGAAATATGTCGTTTGATGCCATTGCGGCAATTTCTCCAGGTTCGCAAGGAATTGCCGTTTGTTCAAATTGTTTTGTTCAATTTGCCGCGATCCCATAAATACAATGTCTTCCAGAATGATACATGTTCCAACACTCAAGGTGTGCGGACCCGCGTGTGTTTTCCAAATAATTCGATCTTTTGGCTTTTTGGCTGTTTCATATCTTTGAAGTCTGAAAGCATCGGTTGAAGTCCCTTTGGTGGAGATAGCATTTGAAGCCGTTTCAGCCTTTTCTGAATTTCGTCTGTCTATTCCATCGATACCACTATCATGCTTCCATAACTGCATTTCTTCCTTCGTCACTTTTCTGCCGGTTTTGCAGTGGTAAACCTCAAAACCTCTGCAATAATATTTTGTCTTCAACCAGTCGGGGAAGCTTTTAGTACGAGTCATAAACTCAAATTTTAGAAAACCGTCACTCCGTCTTTCCGGCGGCCCGATGAACAGGATCGAGCTTTTCTTGAAGCACCTTCCTTCCTTTATCTCGCCTACTCCGAAATGGGCTTCCCATCTCAAATCACCTACATCGGTTTCAATGATTTTGTATCCACCCAATTTGAAGATGTCTGTTTTCATATCTGGTCTGTCATCCGGCTTTCTTTTACGTTAACCATGAAAACCACTTTCTCAGTTGTTCGTAGATAGAAGAAAAAGCTTTTTCAAAAAAGGCTTTAAGCCTGCCGGTAATGTTCCGCTGAGTCTCTTCTATGGACAATCCCTGCCTTCCAGCTGTGCTTGCAACCTGTCCGCTCTCTTATCCGGGTCCGGGTGGCTTGAATGAAAGGAATGGGCTTTGCCTAGGGTGGCAATCTTCCTTAGCGCTGATACCGCATCCTGGGGTTCAAACCGCTCCCGTTTGAGGAAAACTAGATTAACAAAGAATGGAAAGGTTTTGGAGGTAAAGAGGCACCGTGGAAACTGCTCCGCGGGCAGGAAGAGAACCCGTGTCTTTAAAAATATGACAATTGGAAGGGCAATCGATGAAAAGATTTAGGACGACCGTATCGAGGATTTTCAGATGATACGTCCGTGCTGCGGAGTTGACGGCTTTTAATGTTTGGCCTTTTTCCAAAATACAGCTCGTGCACAGAGTCCCTGGGCAACGCATATGAAAGGGGAGGTTAACCGCAAACTTCGCTTTATGTTGCGGACCGTGCAGGCAGGCTTGTCCGCAGAAACAGGCTTCGGCCAATGCACCGTTAGAGAAAACAGCGCAGACCAGAAAAAAAGCAACAAAAAAATGGATTCTCTTTTGATAACCCATAACGATCGTACCATTCTGGATGGTCAGTGTTTTTCTTCGCAGTTGATACTTTACTTCAATCGAATATGATTCACCAACTAAATTTTATTCTGTATATCGGGTCCTGCCCCTGTCAGAGACTAACCTGCGATACAAAATCTTTTGTGTCTTACGGAAAATGGCCTTCACCTCGGCAAAGGATTATTTTTGAAATATATACCCGATATCACAGGAGGTTTTAGCTTCAAAAAGGCTTTGAGAGATAGCAGATGCACTGAGATCAGATTTGCTCCGATCGTATCGACGACAACATATCAATGACAAGAACCTCTTCTGTTACCGATGGCGCTCGGTTGCTTGACACCCGAAGAAATCGCAAGGTCATGGCGTGATAAGCGCGAGATATAAAATGGAAGAACCAGCTCGAATTAATCTTATATCGAAAATGAAAAAAACAGGCCCCTAGCTCAACCCCCGTATGCCCGCCTTGATTGACCGTATTGTGGAATAGAAAAAGGGGCTCTTCAGGTGAAGAGCCCCCATGGGGTCAGCTATTTTTTGGAAGAAGGTTAATTCCAGCAGGGACCGCCCCGGTTCCTACCATATCCGCCGCGGCCTCTAGCGTAGCCACCGCCATCAGCACTCTGCGGAGCTAATTTACGGGTTTCCAGCCTGTAGGCGAGGCGTTTATCCGCCATCTGCGACTTCATTGCGCTAAGTTCCTTCTGCAAAGTCTGCAGTTTTGCCGTATCGGGATTTTCCCCGTTCAAAAGCTGTGTCATTTCATTTTGTTTATTCCAGATGTTGTTTCTCAGGGCCGAAGTATCATTTAAAAATTTTTGATCCAGGTTGTTGAGTTGCTGCTGCTCAGGAGTCGCTGCGGGATTACCCCCCTGATCCCGCCAGCAATATCCGGGACCATTACCCTGCCCACCGCCGGAACCCCACCCCGAACATCCTCGTCCCCATCCTGGGCCTCTTGCGAAAACGGGGTAGGCCATTACGCCGACCAACAATAATACGCCTAATACAGTTACCAGTTTTTTCATGTTGCACCTCCAAAGTCTTAAAAGGGTTTAATTTTTGAACCGATTATCATTTAAGAAGCTGTTACAGCAAAGGGTGTGCCGGAAAAATGAGAAGACGCTTAACATACTTAAAATACCTCGTTTTTCCTAACCTTGATGTTGAAACGGAATATGCCCTTGCGAAGAGCGAAGGAAAAGAGGATACTTTGTACCCGGTTCTCAATCCCGGGCGGGTACAAAGTATCCACATGGACGAGAAATGGGATATTGCGTATGCTTTTTTCCTGTTTCAATCGGTTTTTCCATTTCGGTACTATTCTTGCTTACCAAAACCATTATGATGCGTCACAATCAAAAAAAGAAACCATGGCTATGGATACCCCCCTGGGTGGTCATTGGTGCGGTACTGGTGCTGGCACCGATTTTCTTCTTCCTGACTGTGGATTCCATCAACCGCCAGAAAGAAAGCACCATTGCCCTTTTAAAGGAAAAAGGAGCGGCTCTCATCCGTTCCTTTGAGGCCGGGGCCCGAACCGGCATGATGAGCATGCAATGGGGCGGCACCCAGGTACAGCGATTGCTCTCGGAAACCGCTCAGCAAAAAGACATCGTCTATATCCTGGTCACCGATGCGGAGGGAACCATCCTGGCCGACAGCGATCCTGCCAACATCGGAAAACCTTATGGCCAAAGCCTGAATTTACGCCAGATTTCCCAATTCCACGCCCTTCATTGGCGCGAGGTTTACACCGGAGATGGGAAAAAAGTGTTTGAAGTATTTCGCCAGTTCGTTCCCATGCAGGGCAGAAGCGGTGGACATGGCCCGGGGAGGAGGTCTGGAATGAGATCGGGGATGGGGTCGGGCGACTGGTGCCGGGGCCATATGAATCCCCAAAACGCAACCGATCGCGATTCGCAGATCATCTTTGTGGGATTAGACATGACATCGGTTGAAAATGCCGCCGCTGAAGATATCCGACACAGCATTCTAATGGGCTTTATTCTTCTTCTCATCGGGTTTGCCGGCATCGTGACCCTTTTCATGGCACAGGCCTATCGTTCCGCCAGGACATCCTTTTCCAGAGTCAAAGCCTTTTCAGACAACCTGGTTGAGAACATGCCCATGGGGCTAGTTGCCGTCGATCCGGAAGAACGGATTGCCTCTTTCAACCAGACCGCCGAATCCATGCTGGGGATCAGCGCCCGTCAAACCCTTGGAAAGCGGCTCCCCGAAATTTTACCCCCCTCTTTCCAGAATTTTTTCAACCAATTGAAATCGGAATCGGGACCCATTAACAGGGAAATGGAAGCGTCTCTCAACAATGAAAAGAACCTGCCCCTGGAGGTCATCGGCACGGCGTTGACGGGAGAAGATAGCGCGGCCTTGGGCTGGGTAATCCTTTTCAGGGATTTAACCGAGATCCAGCACCTCAAGAGGGAAATTGCCCAAAGTCAGCGTCTGGCATCCATCGGTCGGCTGGCCGCGGGGGTCGCTCATGAAATCAGGAACCCTTTAAGCTCCATCAAGGGATTTGCCACCTATTTCAAAGATCGGTACCGGGATACGCCGAAAGACCACCAGATCGCCGAAATCATGATCCAGGAGGTGGAACGGCTGAATCGGGTCATCGGGCAACTCCTGGAATTCGCCCGTCCCATGTCCATTCAAAGAAGAGCCACACAACTGGATATTCTGATCCGGCATTCCCTGAAAATGGTTGAAAGAGACGCCCAACAAAAGGGTGTCAACTTGAGTGTGGAAAGCGATCCCCATATCAACAAGGTGCACATAGACCCGGACAGGATCAAGCAGGTTCTCCTGAATTTATACCTGAACGCCATGGAAGCCATGGCGGAAGGCGGAAACCTTTCAGTAGGGGTTCTTCCGGGGGACACAAAACGGAGCATCCAAATCACCGTTTCGGACACGGGTCCGGGGATCAAACCGGAAGATCTGCCCCATTTGTTTGATCCCTATTTCACCACAAAACCGTCTGGGACAGGCCTGGGGCTTGCCATTGTCTACAAGATCATAGAATCTCATGAAGGGGAAATCCAGGTCAAAAGCATGCGTGGGGAAGGTACCACCATCACCATGATCATCCCCCATGCCCTGGAGGATTAAGACCATGACCATCAAAGAAAAGACGATCCTGGTGGTGGACGATGACCATGCCCACAGGATCATGTTGTGCACCCTTCTTTCCGGATGGGGCTATGCAATAGAAGAGGCGGATGACGGCCAGACAGCCATTGAAAAAGTCCACGGGAAATCATTCGACCTCATATTAATGGACATCCGGATGATCAAAGTCTCAGGGCTTGAGGCTCTGGTGGAAATTCAAGACTATAACCCGGCCATTCCAATCATCATCATGACCGCTTATTCCTCCGTTGAAACGGCTGTGGAAGCCCTTAAAAAAGGGGCTTACGATTATCTGACCAAACCCCTGGATTTTGATGAATTGCGTTTGGTCATGGCCCGGGCCATGGATCACCGCCTCCTGAAAGAGGAAAACCTTATCCTGAAAGAGCGACTTGGAAATCAGTTTAATACCCAAAACATCATTGGCCGAAGTCAAGTCATGGTCACGCTTCTGGAAACTGTGGCCCAAGTGGCCCCTTCCGAAGCAACCGTTTTGGTGACCGGGGAGTCGGGCTCGGGAAAAGAATTAATTGCGGGAGCCGTCCACTACAACAGCCCGCGAAAAGATGGGCCCTTTATCAAAATGAACTGCGCGGCCATCACCGAAACCCTTTTGGAGTCGGAACTGTTCGGCCATGAAAAAGGGGCTTTTACCGGAGCCCACAAGCGGAAAGAAGGGAAGTTCCGCCAGGCGGATGGTGGAAGTCTGTTTTTGGATGAATTGGCTGAAATGTCCCTGTCCATGCAGGTGAAACTGCTGCGCGCCCTGCAGGAAATGGAATTTTTCAGGGTTGGCGGAGAAGAACTGCTCAAAGTGGATGTGAGGGTGATCGCGGCAACCAACAAAGACCTGCTTCAGGAGATTGCGGCGGGTCGTTTCCGTGAGGATCTCTATTACCGGCTGAACGTGGTTGCGCTGGCAGTCCCATCCCTGGCGGACAGGACAGAGGATATCCCGTTGCTGGCCCGTCATTTCCTGGAACGTTTTTCCAAAAAAAACCACAAAAAGATCAAAGGATTTTCTCCGCAAGCTATGGACCAGATGCTGCGATATGCTTGGCCGGGGAATGTTCGGGAGTTGATGAATGCGGTGGAGCGGGCTGTTGTCATGAGTCGATTTGAATATATTCAACCCCATGATCTGCCCATGGAGGTTCAGAGCGTTCATTCAGGAAATGCGGTTGATCCTTTCCTGCAAATACCGGATGAGGGCATTTCCCTTGAAAGGATGGAGAAGGAAACCATCTTGAAAACCCTCGCGTCAACATCCGGCAACAAGAGCGAAGCCGCCAGGAGGCTGGGGATTACACGAAAGACCCTCCGTAAAAAGTTGAAGAATTATGAAGTCCAGACGTGAAAGACGTTAAAATTCAGCGGTCAGCCGCAACCCGAAAATCCAACCTTTGGGGCTGTCCCCCACCGCCATTGAATCCTTCATGTACTGAACATCCCCGGTCAGCCCAAAGATATGGTCGAAGGCAATCCGTCCGTAAACCTCGAAAACATCCGTGTAATCCACACCTTGATTGCCACCCATAAGGCGGGCACAGCCGATCCCCACGGTATCTCCCTTACGGCCCAACAGATTGCCACTGATGTGTAATCCGTCGCAATTTTGTGCGGCCGCAACCAAAATGGGGTCTGTGGTTGAAGACGAATTCAATTTCTCCGGCGCCCTGACAGGGCAGGCGGATGCGCTTGTGCGCTGTGAAACCATTGACGTGGATGTGCCGGGGCGAGCCCGAGATCGTCATTGAAGGACACCTGTGCCATGGGGCACCATTATGGTGAAGGAGAAGTGTTCCGTTATCTGCCCATTCAAAGCAACCTTTACAATGTCCTTCGAGAGATGGTCATCGGTTTTCGCGACTGCTATCTTCTCCTGGAAGAGAGAGGTTATCCGCGCCAGAGGCACGATCTTTCCGTCCCTCTTCACCCCCTGCTCGTCAATGTCATGGCGAAACTTTATATGGGTTAAAAAACATCATACAGGAGCACTCAGAATGCAAAGCTCTGACCATTCCGCCTCATGCTGGCAAAACGTGGTGCTTTGTTGGCATGAAATCTGCTTTCTCATTTGATTGTATCATCCGTTAAGATATGAAGTGTGAACATTTATTAAATTGCGAGGTGCAACATGAATACGCAAAATACCGACAAATATCTTGTCTATCCAGTCTGCCAGATGAAAGTTAGCAAGGAAGGTGAAGTGCCACCTTTTATGTTTCATTCCCATGCTTACCATTTCTGTACTGATTCATGCCGAAAAGCATTCATAGCCGATCCTGAAAAATATCTGAAATCCAAGCCGGCAAAACGCAAAGGCTGGTGGGGCCGATATTTGGATAGGGTTAGAAAAGCAACGGGTGGCACCCCCCCGTGTTGTCATTGAATAGCACCATGTGGTTTTGGGATCTTAAAGGATCGGGTTAATTTTACCCGGACGGTGATGTTTGCCGGGGAGAAAATACCCAGCTATTGATGAGAAATTAATCGCTTAAGTGGGGCATAGTGAAGCCTTCAGGAAAAATCCCTGCGCCTGCGACTTTGATGAAATCGCCGCTGGTGATATCCTTACTACCTCTCAATAAATTCTCTTTTTGGGCCTCACAGATTAAAATGAATAACCTCGCCAGCCACCGCCGGGGCATGTCCAACCGAGATCTCCAAACTCCCGACTGCACTGAAACAAATAGGTGTTATGTTTTTGTTCCAGTTTAGCCCTCAGCTCCGTTATCTGGTTGGATAAGGCTTCTATTTTCTTGGGATCCGGATTTTGCTGGTCGCATAGAACCTGCAGTTCCATCTCTTTGGCGTTTAACTCCTGTCTGAGAGAAAAGGTGTGTCGCAAAAAATCAGCGTGCATTCGCCACCATTCTATCCTTCAATATCTCTTCTTATGGTTTCAAATTCTTCCTTTGTTATCTCACCTTTAGCGTACCGTTTTTTTTAAACCTCGATTGGGCTCTCTGCATTCAACCTGTCCTGATTTCCGGAGTTTTTGCTCCGTTCAAAAACGAAATAGACGACAACCACTACAAAAATTATCAAAATCAGCCACATGAGCAGTCCTCCATAACCGCCGTATCCCATCATATGGTCCCATCCCCCCATGGATCCGCTCATGGGTTGGTGCGTACATCCGAAGACGAGAAATATGGGAATGATTGATTTGAAACAGATCAAAAGGCTTTTTTTCATGGCTGTCCCCTCTGTTGTTCCCTATAAACAAGGGCAGTACGACCCCATCCAAGCGATCTTATAATTTTTGGCATATCTGATGCGTCTTTGCAATACAGTTCAGCATGTATATGCAGACAAAAAATCCTGTGCTGCATCAGCTAGTGCTATCCATTGCAGTCAGGAAAATGAGTTGTTTTGATTTTCCTTTTGATAACTTTAGAAAATCTTCTCCTTGCGCAGATAATTTAAAACTATTATCATTATATTTCAGTTAGGAATCAGGCAACGTTTCTATGGAACGTTTTCCTTGGGTTCGGTATCGGAAGTTCCATACGTTTTCACGTTCCGGTTTATTCCAAGAAGAACTGGAGGAGAATAAAGAGAAACAGACGATGAAATGGCTTATTTCAACGGTCCTGACCATTCTTCTCACGACCGGTTCGGCGTCTCCCAGTTCCCTTTCGGAGAGGGATACCCGTCTCATGGGCCGTGTTACGGTTCAAGACCTCATTGCCTACGCCTACCAGAACAACCCATCCATCCGTGAAGTTCGTGAAGCATGGCGGGAAACCGTTGAACAGTATCGCATCACCACAGGCTACCCTGATCCCGAAATAAGGTTCACTCATTTTCCCGAACCCATCGAAACCCGTCTGGGACCTCAGGACTGGATTGCCAGTTTGAATCAAAAGATTCCGTTTCCGGGAAAGCTCACCCAGGCAGGGAAGGTTGTGGAAACGGAAGCGCGAGTGGCGCATATCAAGCTGGACAGGACCGTCAAAGGGGTCATGGCGTCGGTTCGTCGTTCCTTCTATGAACTCCTGTACATTAGAACAGCTCAAAAGGTGGTCGCTCGGAATCTAAAGCGCCTAGAACATCTCAGGAAAGTGGGAGAGACCGCCTACACCAGAGACCGGGCCGCGTTGATGGATATGGTCAAGGCCCAGTCCCAGCTGGGGCAGATCCGATACGACGGCATACTTCTGGAAGAACTGGAACGCACGGAAAAGACCCGCTTGAACGGGTTTTTGAACCGGGCGCCCGATGCGAGAATCGGAAAATTTGTGGAAGGGAAATTTCAGCCGGTTGTTTTCAACCTTAAAGATCTTTACCGGCTGGCCGAGGCCAATCAGGAAGATCTTCGGATCGCCCGCGCCCTTGTGGACCGGGCCGATGCAAAAGCCGAACTGGCCCGTTTGGAAAACCTCCCTGACTTCAATGTGGGGGTATCCTACTCATCCATCGGCCAGCCCGATGTGCCCGTGCAACCCCAGGATGCAGGGCGGGACGGGCTGGGCTTTCAGGTGGGCATGACCATCCCCCTGTGGTTTGACAAGAACAGCGGTCGCGTGGCAAAAGCGCAAGCGGGGATTCGAAGGGCCAAAGCGGCGGAAGAGGTTGCCACCACTGAAATCCGGACCCGGGTGCACGATCTTTTTTTCCGATTGAACAACGCGCAGCGGCTGATTCTACTTTACCGGGACGATCTTTTGCCCCAGGCTATAAAGTCCATGGAGATTGCCGAAACCTGGTATCGAGAGGGACAGGCCAGTTTTTCCGATTTTGTGGAAACCCAAGCCGTCTATTACAATTTCCAGCTTTCCCTTGCAAGGGCCAGTGCCGATTATGGCAAGGTCTTGGCCAGTCTAGAGCAACTGGTGGGGCAATCCATTACAAAGATTTCCGGCGGAATCGACGTAAAGGCCAAGGGAGGAACCAAATGACAGGAAGGTATCTGTTCCCATGCATTCTGTTCCTTCTGGCCTTTTTGGCGGGATGCTCCAACTATTCAGAGCTCAACAAAGACCTTGAACGATACCGACCACCCGCATATGCCGCTTCCCCCGCCCAAAGTGAAAGAACGCAGACAGGGTCTTCAGATGGTACGGCATTTGCGCTGGAGAAAAAGAAGATCAATGAGGCGAAGGCACGCTGGGATAAGGCCTTGAATACAGCAGAGAGCAAAGAGACTTTTTTCCATCCCCCTTCCGGTCTTTATAACGCTCTCAAGCCTGCCGCTTCCAATCCGGCGAGTACCGCAGCGGCTCTCAACCCTCGATTCTCACTGGTAACTCTGGAGACCCTGGCCTTGCTTCGAAACCCGGGCGTAAAGGCCGCCCAAGACCGGGTGCGTGCCGCCGTTGATACCTACAGCCAGGTTATGGCGCTCGATGACATTCTTCGACAGTATACGGCCTTTACCGAGGAACTCATGACCGGTGTGGGGCCCATGAAAGGGAAGGAGCCCATGAAAACAAAATTTCCCTTTCCCGGTGTATTGGCTCTGAAAGGGGAGATTGTCGGCCAGCAGATCAAATCGGTCATGGAAACCCTGGAGATTGCCAAAAGAGAAGTCATCACGGAAGCGCGAAAAGCTTACTGGGATCTGCTGTTTGTTCATAAAGCCGAAGACATCGCTCGAGAGACCCTCGGCCTTTACCGGCATTTGGAACAAGTGGCTACAGTCCGTTACGAGACCGGGAGTACAAACTATCAGGATGTGATCAAGGTGCGCATTCACAGGGAACTCCTGAAAGAAGATCTGGACACCTTGCGGGAAAGAGGGCGAAACGGGGAATCCAAAATCCTCGAAATCCTCAATCTTCCACCTGAAACCAGGATCGGCCTGCCTGAAGATCTTGTCCCGCCAAGAACTGTGCCGCCATTGACGGCCCTCTACAAAATGGCCTATGAACGGAGACAGGAATTGCAGCGCATTCGGGCCCGGGTGGGAAAAATGGAAAGACTCATCGAAATGGCCGAGACCATGATCCTGCCGCCTTACACCCTGGGGTTTTCTGTTTTTGAAGATAACGCGGTGACGCAGGTGGGCTCAGTTGCCAACGGGAAGGATTTTCCAGTCACAACGCAGGCATCCTACGGATTTGGACTGCCGAAAATGCCCTGGTACGGTGTTCAGGATGCCTACCTTCGCCAGACACAGCAGGAACTAAACGCCCTTAAAAAAGATCTGGAAAAGGAAGAGGCCGTCACCATGATGCAGGTCAGAAACGCCTGGTTCCGCCTGGATCTGGCAAAACGGGAAGAATCCCTTTACAGAAACTCAATTTTGAAGCTTACGAAGGCGGCCCTGGATGTCTCCACGCAAGGGTATGAGGCGGGCAAAGTTCCCTTCGCGGACGTCATCTCCTCTTATACCTCGTGGCTGGATACCCGCCTGGCTGCCGAGAGGGAAATGAGCGCCATGGGCATTGCCCGGGCGCAACTTGAAAATGCGGTAGGTGCCCCGCTTCAACCGGCGCGGAAGGAGGCGGTCAAATGAAAGAAAACGGACAGTCTGAAAAGACCGGTTCATGGCTGAGGATCGTTTTTTGGACTGTGATGATTACGCTCCTTCTGGCTGGCGGAACCGCCTATTTCACAGGTTATCTACGTCCGCCTGAACCTGGGATTGGGGTCGAAAAAGCCTCTCCATCAGGGACACACGTTCAAACTGGAAAAAAAACCGCCTCTTCTGACACAAAAAAGGGCGAAATTCTTTACTGGCGAGCCCCCATGAACCCCACCGAAATCTATGATAAACCGGGGAAAAGCGCCATGGGCATGGACCTGGTGCCCGTCTATGAAGACGAAATGAGCGACCAGAAAGCGATAAAAATCGACCCCGTCACCCAGCAGAACATGGGTATCCGCCTCGGCAAGGTCACCAAAGGGCCGCTCATCCATACCCTTCGTACCTATGGACATATTACCCCGGATGAGACCCTGACCGCCCAGGTGAATCTCAAGACCAGCGGATGGATCGAAAAACTCCATGTGGATTTTACAGGGAAATATGTCAAAAAGGGAGAACCACTGTTTGACATGTATTCTCCTGAACTGGTGGCCGCTCAGGAAGAATACCTGGTGGCTTTCCGCACCCTTGGACCATCCCGGAGCGCAGGGGGGAAAAGTATGTTGGATTCTTCCAGGAGCCGGCTCCAGTTTTTTGATGTTCCGGAAAGCGAGATCCAAGCTCTGGGAAAATCGGGGAAAGTCAAGAAAACAGTCATGATCCGGTCCCCATTGAGCGGATTCGTGATCGGGAGAAATGCGGAAGAAGGGTCCTATATCAAAGCGGGAACCATGGTCTTTCGCATTGCCGACCTCAGAAGGGTCTGGGTCGATGCCCATATTTATGAGTATGAGCTTTCTATGATCCAAAAAGGCCAGGAGGCGGAGATGACATTGCCCTACCTGCCAGGCAAGATTTTTTCGGGTACGGTAGCCTTTGTTTATCCCTACCTGCAACCTAAAACAAGAGACCTAATTGTTCGTCTCGTGTTTCAGAACCCTGAAATGGCGCTGAAACCGGAGATGTATGCCGACATACGGATCAAAGCTGTTTTTAAAGGGGAAGGATTGATGATTCCTTCGGAAGCGGTCATTCGAACGGGACGGAGGAATGTGGTTTTCATCAGCTCGGGCAATGGGAAATTCGTTCCTAGAGATGTGATCCTGGGTCCCTTGCTGGACAATGAACGGGTACAGATACTGGCCGGGCTGACGAATGGAGAATCCGTTGTGATTTCAGGTCAGTTTCTTCTGGATTCCGAAAGCAACCTCAAAGAGGCTGTGCGGAAAATGCTGGATGCGAAGCTTATTAAGAAAGTGAAGAAAGACGAAGATGATTTTTTCGGGGATATGGAATAGCCGATGATTGAAAAGATCATAGAATGGTGTGTGCAAAACAGGCTTATGGTGGTCCTGTGTACCGTTTTCATAATTGTGACTGGACTTCTTGCCATGGGGAAAACGCCCATAGATGCCATTCCCGACCTTTCCGATGTGCAGGTGATCATCTACACTAAATATCCGGGACAGGGTCCCCAGGTGGTGGAAGACCAGGTTACCTACCCTCTCACCACGGCCATGCTGAGCGTCCCCTTCGCTAAGGTGGTCCGGGGATACTCTTTTTTCGGCTATTCCTTTGTTTACATCATTTTCGAGGACGGGACGGATCTTTACTGGGCCCGTTCCAGGGTTCTGGAATACCTGAATTTTGTGGCGGGCAAACTCCCTCCAGGCGTAATACCAAGCCTCGGTCCCGACGCCACTGGAGTTGGCTGGGTTTATGAATATGTCTTAAAGGACACCACCCGAACAATGGACCTCCAACAACTCCGAAGCATCCAGGACTGGTTTCTCCGATACGAACTGGCATCTGTTCCCGGTGTTTCAGAGGTGGCCGGCATCGGAGGCTTTGTGAAGCAGTACCAGGTGGAAGTGGATCCCAACAGGCTGCTGGCCTTCGACCTCTCCATCGAAAATGTGAAAACCGCCATCCTCCGATCCAACAGTGATGTGGGCGGCAAGCTCGTGGAGATGGCTGAAACGGAATTCATGGTGCGGGGCCTGGGATATATCAAGACCCTTCAAGATCTTGAGCAGATTGCACTGGGGGTGGACCGGCAGGGAACACCCATCCTGCTGAAGCATATCGCCCACATCCATCTGGGGCCCGAATTACGGCGGGGGATCCTGGAATGGGATGGCGAGGGGGAAGCGGTGGGCGGCATCGTGATCATTCGCACCGGCGAGAACGCCCTTCAGGTCATCGAGAATGTACAAGAAAAGCTGAAGGAGCTCCAGAGGGGGCTACCGGCGGGCGTGGTCATTTTGGAAGGGTACAATCGTGCCGATCTGATTAAAAGCGCCATTCATACCCTTAAAAGCAAGCTCATGGAGGAAATGATGGTGGTGGCTCTCATCTGCCTCATTTTCCTGCTCCATTTCCGATCGGCTTTTGTGGCCATCTTTACACTCCCCGTGGGAATTCTGATGGCCTTTATGGCCATGAAGAGCCTTGGGATCAACGCCAACATCATGAGTCTCTCCGGGATTGCCATAGCCATCGGCGTTATGGTGGACGCCTCGGTTGTTCTCGTTGAAAATGCTCACAAACACCTGGCCCGGGACGCCGGGAGAAAATCCCAAACGGCCATCATCCTGGATTCAGCAAAAGAAGTGGGACCGGCGCTTTTTTACAGTCTCCTGATCATCACGGTTTCTTTTCTGCCGGTATTCAGCCTGACGGAAGAGTCCGGCCGACTATTTAAACCGCTGGCCTACACCAAAACCTTTGCCATGGCCGCATCCGCCGTACTTGCCATCACCATTGTTCCGGTTCTCATGACCTTTTTCGTCCGGGAAAAAGCCTTCAGTCCCGGGACGACCCGACGCCAAAGGCAGGGGATATGGATTCTTTCGGCGGCAGGCGCTCCCGCGCTGGTGGTAGCAGGGGGAATCGCCGGTTTGGAACTCCCTGACTGGTCCCTGGTTGTGGCCCTGGTGATTTCCCTGTTTGCACTGGTGTGTCTTGCGCCCCAGCGGATCATTGAGGAATCAAAAAACCCCTTGAGCCGGTTTTTTATCCGGCTTTACCGGCCCATCATTCTCCGGGTCCTGAAGTGGCCCAAAATCACGGTTCTGATCTCCTTGGCATGCGTAGGGATCTCCATTTTACCCCTCTCCCGTCTGGGCAGCGAGTTCATGCCGCCTTTAAACGAGGGAAGCCTTCTTTACATGCCCACCACTCTTCCGGGTATTTCCATCACCAAGGCCAGGGAACTGCTCCAGCAAACGGATAAAATCATCCAGAGTTTCCCGGAAGTCCGGCATACCCTGGGCAAAATAGGGCGGGCCGAGACCGCCACCGATCCGGCGCCCCTTTCCATGATCGAAACCACCATCACCCTTTGGCCCAGGGAGGTGCATGAAAAGGTCCCCGTCAAACGGTTCTTTTCCTCTTGGCCGGGGTGGCTGAAAGGATCTTTAACCTGGATCTGGCCCGAGGTTCGGGACGGAAAAATCCTTCACCAATGGCGGAAAAAGAAGATTGAACGATTTTTTACCGCCTGGCCGGAATGGCTGAAAACACCCCTTTCATGGATATGGCCGGAAGAACGCTATCTGACCATGGATGAACTGGTGGCGGAGCTGGACCGGGCGATTCGTTTTCCCGGGCTCACCAACGCATGGACCATGCCCATTAAAACCCGCATCGACATGCTTTCCACCGGCATCAAGACACCGGTGGGAATCAAGGTCATGGGGCCCGACCTTCAGGTCCTAACGGATTTGGGGGCGGAAATCGAAGCGGTGGTGGGTCAGATTCCGGGGACCCTTTCCGCCTATTCCGAGCGGATTACAGGGGGGAACTATCTGGATTTCAACATCAGGCGAGACCAGATTGCCCGGTACGGCCTTACGGTTGCCGACGTGCAGGATGTTATTGTCACGGCCATCGGCGGAAAGAACATCACCTATACGGTGGAGGGGCTGGAGAGATATCCGGTGAATCTTCGCTACAGCCGGGAGTTGCGGGACAACATCGATCTGCTGAAAGGCGTTCTGGTCACTGCGCCGACCGGCGCCCATATCCCGCTGGGGCAGTTGGCCACTATTTCCATCCACAAAGGGCCAGCCGCCATCAAGACGGAAAATTCGAGGCCCAGCGCCTGGATTTATGTGGATCTCAAAGGCGTGGATGTGGGAACCTACGTGGAGAAAGCCAAGGACATTGTAAACCGGGAGGTGAAACTGCCTGTGGGTTACTCCCTGGTATGGTCCGGGCAGTATGAATACATGGAAAAGGCCCGCAAGACCCTCAATCTAGTGGTACCGTTGACCCTGGCGATTATCTTTGTTTTACTCTATATGCATTTCAAAAGCTTCAGCGAGGCGTTCATTGTCATGGCAAGCCTCCCCTTCGCCCTTGTGGGAGGGGTGTGGCTTCTTTATCTGTTGGATTACAACCTTTCCGTTGCGGTAGTGGTGGGCTTTATTGCTCTGGCGGGCCTGGCTGCGGAAACAGGGGTGGTCATGTTGGTCTATCTGGACCAGGCATTTAATCGCAGGCGTAGTGAGGGGACCCTGACATCCCCTGGAAGGCTGCGGGATGCCATTCTGGAAGGGACGGTGGAACGGGTTCGGCCCAAGCTCATGACCGTATCCACCACCCTCATCGGTCTTCTGCCCATTATGTGGGGCATGGAAACCGGGTCACAGGTCATGAAACGGATTGCGGCCCCCATGGTGGGCGGGCTGATTTCATCCACCGTGTTGACACTGGTGATTATTCCGGCCATATATTTCCTATGGAAGGGCTGGAACCTGAAAAAAGGAGAAGAAAAATGAAAAGATCTGTTGTTGCACCGGTTTTGAGAGTTGCTTTTTTTCTGTTAACGACATCTGTTTTTTCGATGGTATGTTCAGGGGTCGCCGGGGATCATCCCGACACCCAGGGGGTCAAGATCCATACATCCACCGTGGATGGGTATGGATTCAATTACTCTCTGTACCATTTCCCTGAAAGAAAGACCCAGCACCTGATGGTTGCTGTTACAGGTCCCGAGGGAACACAGCTGGAACCGGGAAAGGTGGGCTTTTTAGTGACGGGACCTGATGGCACCAAACAAAAGGCAATGGCCATGGGCATGAAAGACTCTTACGGCGCAGATATGAATTTCGGGAAAAAGGGTGTTTACACCATCAAAACAAAGGCGGTTTTCGGGGAAAGAAAAATGTTCGACCGGTTCAATTACGAGGTGAAATAACTGAAGCCAATGGCAATTAAAAGCCTTCAAAAACGCCTCACGCTCCTGGTGCTGCTTCCTGCCGCACTGGTTCTGTTGTTCATTGGCGTTTTCGGTTTTATTTACGTGAGAGGAGCCCTTTTTACCGAATGGGAGGAATCGTCCATCATGAAGCTTCAGAGGGCCGCCCATCAGATCGATATGAAGCTTGGGCGCATCACGGACTGGCTTCAGATGTTCCATCATACGTCAGAAGGCAGGGGCGGCCTGTTGATACAGGATTGGATCCTCCAACAGTTAAGGAACATGAAAGGGGTTGAAAGGGCGGAACTGAAGTGGGAAGACGGCCATGATCCCGAACCGTCGATGATGATGCGTAAAGGAGGACGTTCTTCAGGCGGAAGGCGGATGATGCGTTTCCAGAAGGCAAAACCTTTTAAGGTCACTTCTCCTCTCTACGATGCACAAACAGGAAAAGAAACGGTAAACCTCATATCTCTGCTTAAGGATGAATCCGACAAAGTTGTAGGAACGCTCGTTGTAACCGTCCGCTTTGATTACCTCCTGGAAGGTGTCAAGGATTTTGGTTGGTGGCAGACGGATCAGGCCTGTCTCATTGACGAAGCCGGGAAATACCTCTGCCATACCAAAGCCATCATGAAAAAGGGCATCTTGTTTGGAGGCACCGATGACCCCTTTGAACGGTCCCTGCTAAAGGCCATTAAAGAAAAACCTTACGGGACGGTTCTGGGACCCGGTGCCCCACCCGATGCGGTTGGCGGCTTTTACCGGTTGCGGTATGCACCATGGACCATCGTACTCTTCGCTGGCGGAAAGGAGGTCCTGGCGCCCATTATCCATTTCCGCAACTATTACTTTGCGGGAGGAGCGCTTGCCATACTGATCATTCTCCTCTTTATTCGATCGGTCGTCGGCAGGATGGTTCATTCCTTTACAGCCATCTCGAAAACCGCGGAAAAGGTAGCGATGGGGAATTACGACAAACCCATCCCGGTTCGCGGCCGGGATGAAATCGCCCAGTTGACCCAGAGTTTCAACACCATGGTGGAAGGGTTGAAAGAAAGGGACTTTATTGCCAATACCTTCGGCAGGTACGTGGATCAGGGCATTGCAAAACAGTTGTTGAAGCGCCCCGAAGCTTCAAGGCTGGGCGGGCAAAAACGAGAAGTGGCCATTTTGATGTCCGATATCAGGGGGTTTACACCCATATCTGAATCCTTGCCTCCTGAAGACATTATCCGTTTCTTAAACCGATATTTTTCCCATCTTATCCAGGTGATTCAAGAGCACAAGGGGATCATCGTTGATTTTTTTGGCGATGCCGTACTGGTTTTTTTCGATCCTTTTGATGAGCCCGTAAGGCCCATGATCAGGAAGGCCCTTCAATGCGCCTTTAAGATGCAAGAGGGCATGATGGAATTTAACCGGGAGATGCTTTCTGAAAATCTGCCGCAGCTAGAGATGGGGATCGGCATCAATGCCGGCGTTGTGGTGGTGGGGAATATCGGTTCGGAAACCCGGGCCAAGTACGGCATTGTGGGATCTCCCGTGAATCTCACACAGAGGATCCAATCGACGGCTGAAGAGGGGGAAGTGGTCATCTCCGATTCGGTTTACAAGCACGTAAGCAAAGAAGTGAGGGTGAATCGGAAATTCAAAATCATGCTGAAAGGAATTCAGGACGAGGCAAAACTATATGGGGTTGCCCCGATGGAAACGATATTTGAATATTGACAAAAAGTTAAAGCCACCGTGAAATTTTGGTTCTGACGTTCTTTTCAATTGCTCGCATGGACAAAGAGTTCGCATCAAGGGTTGTTTCGGCCTCTATTTTCCCGGGGTAATCTATGTTCCGATTTTGATGTTTCTGGTGGGAAGCTAAAGGGGATCAAATACTTTCCTACCTTCTGTCATTGTTATGGCAATTTGAAGCTGGCAAGAATCTTCGGTCATTTTTCAGACAAAGCCCAATCCTACGGCATCTTTCCTTTCTGTAATAGATCCACATGCAGACCGCCCGGATACTTAAGACCCAGTTGGCAATCGAATCTGGATACATAATACCCGGTTGCACATTGAAATTCTGCAATGCCGAAAATGTACAACACGACATTTCCTTAATTTATAAATGATTCCAACGTTTTATGCCTTACAATATAAAACTGGCATGCTCTTTGCTTTAGTAAATCTCTACAACGAAGCGATCATCCATTCATCAAAGAAGGAGGGCTTACAATGAAACGATTGGCTTTTCTGTTAGGAAGTATCATGTTGGTAGTCATGTCATCCTATTCGGTTTTTGCTTGGGGACCCATGCGGAGCGGTGGCGGACCGGGCGACTGTTGGCAGGATTCACGAAGTTACGATAGGGTCAATCAAGAACAGCAGGCAAAAGCGGATCAAGACAAGAACAAAATATATCAGGAGAGGGCACAGCAGAGAGAAAGGCTCTGGGCTAAAAGGGCTGAACTGAGAGTAAACCCGAATGCGCCCACTCCCTATGGGGGGAACGGGAGACGCGGTGGCGGCTATGGGCCGGGAAGCTGCTGGAATTGATAATGAGAAAAATGTCATTAGGAGGGAGCTAGACTCCCTCCCCGCACAATCCGGATTTGTGATGAATTGTGCGGGAGATCAACCGTATAGGAGCTTCATATGAAAATAAAAAGAACTTTTTCTATGGTTTTTGCCGGTATGGGAACCATCGCCATTGTTTTCCCGGAAAAGGCTGCTCTCGCTTATCGGGGAGAATCCTGCTGGTGGGGCTCTGGAGCAGGTTTCATGGGCGGTTGGGGCATGGGTTGGTTCGGCCCCCTGTTCATGATGCTGTTTTGGGGATTTCTGATTGCAGGCGCAATTTTCCTGGATAGGAACGTGGCCGTAATAGCTTTCACAAGAAGGCGCATAGATTTGGGCCAGATTTGTTCGATCTGAAATCACAAAAGCTGAAGGAATAGCAGGCTATTTCAATGTTTTTGTTATTTCAGATCGGGC
>Ga0208901_1000449_pt1 | contig 20337 bp, 13 predicted proteins | sample AntAceMetag02UKF_FD_184764 | JGI IMG/M metagenome (GOLD analysis project Ga0208901, IMG submission 184764) | Saline lake microbial communities from Ace Lake, Antarctica - Antarctic Ace Lake Metagenome 02UKF (SPAdes) (version 2) | ecosystem: Environmental > Aquatic > Non-marine Saline and...
TAACGACCAAGCTAACCTGCCGCGCCACCAACATTGCCGCGTCAGCGCCACCAACATTGCCGCGTCAGCGCCGCCGACGTTCTCGCGGTCAGGTTAAGCGCTTTGTTCGCTGATTTTTCCCTTTCCCTTTAATTATCACCGGTTGCACGAGTGTCGATCACCTCAAAATTAATACCCGACAAAATTGCTCGTAGCTTCTCGATTATGATGGACACTCTATCTTCAATGAATAGGTCCAGAGCATTTTCCGGCATACTCTCTTGTTTTGACCACTCGATGAGTTGGGGTGATAACAAGTGAGATTGAAGGACATTTATAAAATTTGGATTCTGGTTGTATTCACGAATGTATATCAGGGGGTTCTTGTCGCTTATTTCGAGATTTGTCATTTGGGTAATATAAGCGATGTTCATAAGGCTGTTGTTTGAAAGAGAATTTTTACCAGTATTTTGAGCTATGAAATTCGAGGGAAAAACATGATGCAAATTAGGTTGATCTGTTGAGAAGAAAAAATTGTCAGCGATCACACTACGATCAGTGTATTTCCAGTCTTTAGGATTGTTGCTGGAATATAGAGACAAAATGGCCCGTGACAAGCGACCTTTAGAACTATACGAAGAGTTACGAAGGACATCTTTGTCAATTAAAAACCTGTCAAATGAGTACTCTTCCATATTTTTTTCTTTGTATAGCAATGCCAAATGGTTGTTGATGTGACCTGTGTTGCTGAGTAAATCGGAATTGTGGAAACTGTTGTACCAGAAATAATTTTTTAAAAAATCATAATTCGGATTGTCATTTTTATAGAAATAACAGGCTATTGTTAAATAGAAATATCTGTATGGTATAAGTTGAGGGCCCTTGATATTAAGGGTGTTTTCAAAAAAGTCGAATGTTTTTAAAAGTGCAGTTTTTGTATCCTCCCAAACCTTTTCAATTTGCTCAGTCGTCAGGTTGTTTAAATAAGTTGGTGTGATGTTCCAAATTCCTGATTTCTCTATATTTTCGCGTATGATTATGGCAATTACTTGAAGGTAGTCAAAGTCATCTATTTGCAAGAATTTGCTGTTGTTTGTTGCTCTGAAATTATCCAGCAACTCACGAAGATAAAAGCCATTGGCGCCGTTCTGCTGAGGGCGAAATGTTTTAGCAACGACAATATCAAATATATCAAGAGGCTTCCCGGCCTGATTTATTCTTTCAAATATTTGACATACTTCTGCGACCTGAATGCCTTTTAGTTCAATAAATGAAAGTCTATAATTATCAAGTACTTGCTTGACTCTTCTCAACTCTACCCAATAAGGGTGATTATATTGCTGATTTACATCAGGATGATTGACAATTTTCTCCTGAACAGTGTCAAATTGTTCTTTTATTTCGATGAGTTTGACTATTAAGCCTGAGTCGTATTTCTTTTTCCTGCCGGTATTTCTCTTGAACTTACCACTTTTGTCGTCGATCTCGTCCCAATATAAAAACCGTTTTTTGTAAATCTCATCATCTGTTTCATCAACATTCTCAACTGAAAGGTCAATGTAAAGTGATGGATCAAAATTATCTCGCCCCTGGATTTTGCCACCATACAATGAGGTTAGCAAAGATGTTGTCCGTTGCTGACCGTCTAAAAGATATTGAAACTCACTTGAAAATGTATGGTTATCGGCTATTTGGTGACCACCAATATGCCTATGGTTTTGTAATTTTATGTCTGTCTTCCAAACGAGAATGCTGCCAAGCGGATAAAACTTGTAAATGCTGTCCCACAATTTTTTCACATTTTCTTTTTCCCATACGACATCTCTTTGAAAAGTAGGGATTTGGTACGCAAGCCCTTTGAGTTCATCAAGATATGTCGTTATGCCTTTATCAGTTGGCTTTATTCTGTCTGTGAAATTCATGAATACCTCATTTCTGGATTATAGTTTTTACAGCGAACCAGTGATTGTATAGCTTTCTGTTTATTCTTCATTAAAAAAAAAGACTGACAAAAATTCCTGGTTTTTCGTCATTGTTCTATATGTTTAGCAGTCAAATATGCATGATAAACAGAAAGGTGTTTAATCGCACATGAAACAAATTCCTTCAAATTTGAAGGTCCTTTATGATGCACATTTGAACAATAAGGCAATTCCCAAAAGAGAGAAGGGGTCAAATTTGCTGTTGACCCTTGGCAATTTCCATCAAGAGTCAACGGCAGACCCCTTTACCAATTCGAAGGTCTCGGCCATGTAGCTTAGTGAGAGCATTCTACAAAACTACCTGTGAGATCTTTGACCGGACCGCACCGAGCTGAGAGCGATCGGACGTATCCAGGGCGAATTTTCTTTGACAAGGTTGACACAGCTTCTTCGGCCTGCTGACGCGAGTCGAACAAGGCCGCTGTCCGATACCACCCCTGTCTCCTGAGAAGGATAGGCTTGAAGCCTGATTTCGATACAGATTTGAGCTCATCTTGTGCCGACTCCCTACTCTTATCTGCACCTATGATTGCCAACCAAGGGACGCTCGACCAAGACTGTTCGCCAATACCCAACTGGGACATAGGCTTTTCGGGCCCTATCTGTGTTATAGCTGTTATTCACTGGTCAGAGACCCCCTATTCACAAAGCCAAACGAGAGATACCGCTGAAATTCCGCTTTCACTACGAAAATGGCTCACATATTTTGATATCTGAGCTACTATATCCACGCCAGCCGGATACAAACCATCAAAGCAGCCAAAAGCCCCCTCGTTTTCTGATTGTATGCCCTCCCCGCCTCGGTCAAGCAACCTTCAAGAATACGTATTGAAAACAGCAGGAAAAAGTATGTGGTTATGACAGGCTAAGGCCGGGACCAATAATGAAGTTTTCTCTCCCAACAGGAAAAATAGCTCCTGTCAGGAGTTTGGTAGGCAGAGTTTGAGGTGGTTGTCCATGGGGAAACCCTCATAGAGAGATTAAAAACAAGAAGTTTAGGGGGTTAGAAGGTTAGAAGCTCAGGTGAATAAAGAACTTGAGCTTTCGGGGAAAAACTATACAGAAGTGGGATTTGGGTGTCAAGAAAATTCTTCTTATTAATTATAGAGTATCAGAATGAAACTTGTAATCGAAGGACTGGATATCTGACTTAAAAAAAGATCCGGTGGGCACAGCAGCGCCAGGTGCCTATCTGCGTTCGGACACGCACCGGCGGACTCGACGCGGACTTGGCGTGGCAGGCGTTTTTGATGCCGTTGGCGTGAGGGAAACACCGTCTCGCTTATGCCCCATTTTCACATATACAGTTCTCTACTCGTTGTGGTACATAGAGCTATGTTACCGCTAAGTGCTAATTGCAGCTTTTAGGTTTTACTTATTCTATACGCGAAAGCATCAGAGAGGTTCTATTTTGAGAGTTGAAAAAGCTAAATCCAGTGCGTTCGGTGTTGCAGCGCTTAGGGCGGCGGCCTCTTTTGAAAAAGATCCGGATGTAAGAAACCCTGATTTCATGGCTGTCGATTTGCTGCCGATGAAATTCAGTGTAATCGTCAGAAATCATGCCTTGCGCTGGCTCTTTCTGAAAGTGTTCAATCGACGCTTGCCGGGGGGGTATTTTTTTCATACCGCCAGGACAAGATGCATTGATGAGATCCTGGAAAAGAGTATCAAAGAAGGGCTCGAACAATTAGTCATTCTAGGCGCCGGATTGGACACCCGCGCCTATAGATTTCAAGACAGCCTATCCAACGTAAAAGTTTTTGAAGTAGATTACCCAGACACCCAGATGGTAAAGAAAGAACGGTTGGCCAGGCTTTCGCTGAGCCTGCCGGAAAATGTAAAGCATATTCCCTTGGATCTTAACACGCAAAACCTGCATAAACTAACTGAACAAGGATATTCATCAAAGCGAAAAACCCTGTTTATCTGGGAAGGCGTTTGCATGTACCTCAGACCTGAGGCGGTGGATGGCGTCCTGACTTTTTTCAGAGAACAAACCGGACCTGGAAGCCATATTGTTTTCGACTATATATTCTCTTCGATGGTTGAGGGAAAATGCGATTATTATGGAGCGCTGGAAAGTTCAAAGCTGGCAGAAAAGCTGGGGGAGCCCTATGTTTTCGGGATTGAAAAAGAGAGCATAAGAGCATTCCTCGAAGCCCGGGGGCTGCACTTTCTTTCAGAGTTCACCCCTGAAACACTGGAGAGAGACTATATGACAAGAAGTAACGGCAGACTCCATGGGAGGGTTTACGGCTATACAGGTATAGTACATGCCCAAACAAAATCGAAGGATCCGTAGACAGTATTCATGATGAAAAAAGAGGAGAAAAAGTGGGGAATGAAGCTCCCCGCGGCAAGCCACGGGGTATCTCAACAAAGGATGCAGGCAATACAAACGCTGCAAGCAGCGGGGTATTTACCCTAAGAGAGAATAAAACGCATCCAACTGGGGATGCGACCGGTGAGGAGCCTGACGTTCCTGAGGCTCACATGCAATGCCTACGCGATAAATACGGAAGACGGATTGATTCTATTCGACTGTGGCCCTGAGGAAACAACTTCAACACTTGCATCCAGCCTGAAAAACAGACCCGTAAGACGAATTTACCTCACCCATGGGCATACGGACCATGCCGGGAGCTGCCGATATTGGATGGACAGGGGTACCAAAGTATTTGCCCCGGAGGCGGAATCCGACATGTTGAGAGACGGGGGACTCAAAACGGTGCCGGACGCCTTTCGATACCCGGGCTTCGATCCGAAGGAAACGGTGGAGCCCGGTGATACGGTCCCCGTCAATAAGGACTTTCGGTTTAAGGTCCTTCGGACACCGGGTCATACGGACGGCTCCGTGTGCTATTACGAACAGAGCAAGAATCTTCTCATCAGCGGTGATCTCCTCTTCGGTCCTTTTTGGAGATACAAATTTACTTTTCTCCTGCAGATCCTCACCTCAATGAGCCAACCGAGGGATGAACTTATGCAACATATAAAGTCTCTGGAGCATTTGGTCAGGGATGGTGTAATCACGGATTCAACACGCATATTGCCCGGCCATGGGCCGGAATTCTGTCTGAAAGAACAACCAAATGCCTTACAACGAACCATCAGATTGTTGCGTTTCTGCCGTATTACCGGATAGAAAATGGGGTCATCCATTAAAGGGTGTGTCAAGAGAAAAAACACCTCTCCATTAAAAAAATATACTCTTTTTTTGATTTGGCATTAACTATTGCCCCAGTACGGCTTCGTTTAACCTCCCAATTCGCGCCCGCTATTTCTATCTGTTTGGTTCTCGGTCAGTTCATGCTGATCCGCACCAGTCATCCATCGGGATCAAGGCGGTGTGCTTTAGGCAGAATGTTTAAAACACGGCCCCTGATCTGTGTAACAGACCCCAGAAAATCGTCGGTTCCATACCGTGTTCAATTGGATGTATTACAAATCTTATGGTTTTTAGCCAACCTCTTTGTGACTCACGGCATAGGCGAAACAGAATAGAAAGACAATAGCCGTTCTGTTATTTTCGTGCAGCAGGTACCAATCAAGTCTTGTGGTTTAATACCAATCCCTTTCCTGGTTCACTGCTGCACGCATGCTCAACGATTAACCGAAAAGCTTACTGGCATCATAGGCTACTTGATCACGCATGATATAATAAGATGCCCTGGCCAGTTTATTCCCCAAGGCCTTAGTTGCGACTAGGCGGTGGTCCCCAATCCCTGGAATCGTTTTCAGTAATTGGAATTCCTTTCGCAGCTTGGCTTGAGATTTTACTGCATTTTCAATTTCCTTAATCGTCTTCGTCAAAGATTGAATCACCGCAATATTACTTTTTGCAGTCAACACCAGGAAAGGTGAATCAAATAATTCTTCAGTATCTTCTCCGGAAGAAAGTAGATTTTTTGTACAGAAAAAGGCTGTTTTCAGCAGTATGAAGTCAAATTATTTTGATATTTATCTTCTAATTTGGTAATATTCTAGTGGGCATTTTTCCCAGATTTGCGGAGTCCAAGACACGGAGTTACTCAGATAGAGTCAGAAACTGACAAAGATAAGTTTGCATAATTTTCACATACGGAAAACTTGAAAAACGATTGCGATTCCAATGTGGGTCAGGACCTGGTTCAATCCGAATTCAAGGACAAATGAACTACAAAACCCTTTTGTCGGCCCTTTTGACGTTTTGTCTTCTCAGCGTCTTTTCTTCCGGCCTGCGTGCCGAATGCGTGGAGTGTGTTTCTCTTGAAGGGGTTCACAGCTTTTCTCCGGGCGATGATCCTTCGTGGGCCTCGCCCTCTTTTGATGATGGTACGTGGGCGAAGGTGAACGTTCCGGGAGACCTGTCGGACCAGATTATCCATTTTGAACAGGGCATAGGCTGGTACCGGGTCCACTTTACACTGGAAAGCCCCATGGAAGAACCGGCACTGGCCATGGGAAATGTGGGTAATGCCGACGAGGTGTTTTTAAACGGCGTAAGGATAGGGGGAGAAGGCCGAATCGATGATGGATTCGTGGAAGCCCCTTGGAAAGAACGCCTCTATTCGATTCCGGCAGGGCTCTTGCGTTACGGCCATGAAAACATTCTGGCCATACGCATCCTCAACACCCACCGCATGGCGGGAATTTTCGAAGGACCGGTCTGCATAGGACATTACAAAGATCTCATTTCCAGAAATCTTCAGTTGGAATTCGCGAGAAAAGGTTCCGAGATTGCCCTTTTCACCCTATCTCTCCTGTTTCTGCTAGGATTAGCTTTTCTTGTGATTCAGGGTATTCGAAGCCCTGAATATATTACTTTTGCCTTCTTTCTCCTGCTTTACATTGTACTTTTAGTTCTGGAGAGCCTCTATTTTTACGATGCCGGTCTCAAGAGTCCGTTTGCCCAACGATCCATTTTCGCCATCAGCTGCCTTATGCCGGCTTCAGGGCTTTGTTTTCTTGTTTGTTTTTTTCGGGATCCCATGGGACCGTGGATCAAGGCCATCATGGGGGCCTTTTTGTTGTTAGCGCTTTTCTTTCTGACCTTCTCCTCCCATAAGGCGTATGACCTCCTAATGACTCCATGGCTCATCTTATTCGGGCTTTTCGGGGGAACGGTGCTCTTTCTAACCATAAGGGCCTGTGTAAGACGCCGCCATGAGGCAAGGCCGGTATTTATCGGGATTATCGCTCTGGCAGGGAGCGCATGCGTTGACCTGACATCCCTTGGGGGAAATTGGCACACCTGGCCGGTGTTGCCTGCGGATCTGGGCATGGCCTTTCTGCTCTTGTGCCTCGCCTACGCGCTGGCGGCCCGCTATGCCCGTGCGGGAAAGGCGGTGAAACAACTGTCCGGTCGTATCCTGGAGTCACAGCAGGAAGAACGCAAAAGGATTTCCAGAAACATCCATGACGGTCCGGGCCAGTCCTTATTGGCCCTGAAGTTGCATCTCCAGATGATGAAGGTCCGGGAAGAGCAGGACGGCGAATCCCATGGGCGCATTTTAGGGGATCTCATCGATGAAGTCGACCGTGCCATCAAGGAACTCAGGGCCATGGCCATGGACCTCCGCCCCACCTTCCTTGAAGATAGCTCCATCATTCAACTTTTCACCCTGTATGGAAAGCTCTTCGCACAGCGGACGGGCATCCCCGTGGACGTGGGGGGGCGGGAACCGCCGGAGGTGCCCATGAGGGTAAAAGACAATGTGTACCGTATCTACCAGGAGGCACTGGGCAATATTGGCAAGTATGCCCATGCCGGCCGGGTCGATGTTCGGGTGGAGAATGGAAATGGCGTTTTGAACCTCATGATCAGGGACAATGGCAGGGGGTTTGACGTTATGCGGGAGATGGAGGTCTCCAGAGGCATCGGGCTCATGTCCATGAAGGAGCGGGCCGAGTTGTTGGGGGGAGTCTTCCATATCAAGAGCGCACCCGGTCTGGGGTGCAGCATTCGGGTGGAGGTGCCTTTGAAATGATCAAGATCGTGATCGCCGACGACCATGCCATGTTCCGCCAGGGGCTGAAACAGCTACTGAACACGGTTCCTGATTTCACCCTTTCGGGTGAGGCCGCAAATGGTAAGGCGGCCCTTTCGATCATCGAAGAGCAGGAACCGGATGTGGCTATTCTGGACATTTCCATGCCGGAAATGACCGGGATTCAAGTGGCCAGGAAATTGCGTCGGCAAGAGAGTGGAACACGTTGTATTCTACTCACCATGCACAAAGATCCTGATCTGATTCGGGAGGCCCTCGTCTGGGGACCCATGGGCTACGTGCTCAAAGAAAACGCCTTTGAAGAATTGCTGGAGGCCGTACAGGCCGTGATGGCGGGGGAAGTCTATCTTAGCCACGATTTAAGTTTGGACACGCCACCGTTCTCGAAACAAATAAATGACGGCCTCCTGACCCGGAGGGAGGAAGAGATTCTCAAATGGATTGTATCGGGGTTAACCAACAAAGAAATCGCGAACACCCTTCACATCAGCGTGAAGACCGTCGATACCCACCGCACGCGCATCCTGCGCAAACTGGACGTCCATAACACCGCCGAGATGGTTCGATATGCCGTCAAAACCGGCCTCGTTTGATTCTTAAAAAAAATGCAAAAAATACAGGTTTTACCTGATTGATTTGTTTTGTTTATTCTGATAATGAACAGCGAGGTCCTCAAATTTGGCCAAAAAGGTGAACCACACATTTATAAAACCAACCTGTTTTGCACCATATAAAGGTCATCCCTTACACGGACGACGCTCCGGAAATCCATGGAGGAAAAGAGATGAAACGATTGATTGTCGCGTTGGCCATTCTGCTGTTTTCAACCCAAATTTCCTATGCATCAACGCTGGAAGCTCTTAATGGGCTACCGCTGGCGAGCCTGTTTTTAGGGGATCCTGTAGATGCCTCCAACGGCGCCCTCCGGTTCACGCTCCCCCTGTTGCATTCGAGGGGACCCATGGATCTTCATTTCAGTCTGCTGTATGGCTCGGATTTTGAAAGTTGGAAAGGAAATGCCTTTTTTGCCAGTCAAACCCAGACCTATTGGTGGAGCCCCTGGTGCGCCGCCTACCTGGGGGGCGACTTACACCAGTTCTGGCTGGAGGACTTTCGGAAAGTGGCCTTTGACTCCGCGACCGGGGAAATTGATGAAAGCCATCAAAAACAACCGGTGCGTTACAAAATGCGGGCCCAGGATGCCCATGTCTATCTCATGGATCCCATAAGGGAACGGGTGTACGTCTTCGGAAAACCATCGGGCGACATCCTTTATATCCTGGACCGGAACGGCAACCGGCTTCACTATACCTACGACAACAGACTGACGAAGTTGGACGACGGCCTGGGCCGCGAAGTCAACTTCACCTATACGACATTTGACAACGACCGGGTACTGACGCAGGTGACGGATCAGGGGGGGAGAAGTGTTTTTATCAATTATGAGGAAAATGCCCCGGACAACAACGGCCGCCTCACCCTGCGTTCGGTCACCGATGCCTCGGGTCAACAGACCACCCTGGGCTATACCCCTTCAAATTATGTGGTAACTCTTCAAAAGCCCGTAGGAAACACACCCTATACGCAAACCTGGCAAAATGACGTGTCCCTGGCGGGAACCTTGGCCACGCGGGTCGTGAGCCAGACCACGGCCTACGGCCATACCACGGAGGCAACGTATGATGCCGCACAGAACCGGGTGACAGAAACCCGGCCCGATAATACTGCTGTGGCGTATACACACTACGGTGAAAACCAGCCGCCCAAGAGCGTCACCGACGCCACGGGAAAGGCCATGGGCTTCACCGAGAGCAACCATGCCCAGCCCACCGGGGTGACGGACCGCATGGGGGACACCACAACGGTTGCTTACCACGCGGAGACCGGAAAAATCGCCTCCATTACCAATAACAAGGGCGATACCATCGCCAACACCTATACGGCCCAGCAACAGACCTTCACCAATCCGGACAACAACGAGACCGTGGATTTCACCTTTTATAACCTCACGCGGATTGATTACCCCGACGGCACAAACGAACAGTTCACCCATGGCGCCGGCGGCAATATTCTCACCGGAACGAACTCAAATGGGAAGACCTGGTCCTACACCTACAACGGTAAGGGACAGGTTCTGACCATTACCAACCCCGCATGCGGTGTAACCACCTACACCTACAACGCCGACACCACCATCGCCTCTGCCACCGACTCGGATACGGGGACCACTACCTATGAATACGATGCCTATATGCGGGTGAAGAAGATCATCCATCCGGATACCACCTTTGTGGAAACGGCCTACGACCTGAACAATCGGGTGACCTCCGTCACCGATGAGCTGAGCCATGCCTACACCTACGCCTATGATGCTAACGGCAATCTGACCTCGTCTACGGATCCCGCCAACAAGGCATCGCAATATGCCCACGATCTCATGGACCGGGTGACCGAAATCACAAACCGGCTGGGCAAGAAGAGTCAACTGGCCTACGATAATATCGATCGTCTGGAATCTTCCACTGACCCCAACGGGAACAAGACCCAATACGCCTACAACTCCCATGGGTGGATGGACAGAGTCACGGATGCGTCCGGAAACGTGTGGCAGACAGGCTATGACGACGAAGGACTCAGCGTCTCGGAGACCACGCCCCTGGGCCGTACCACCACCATCGCCCGCAGCAAGCTGGGGTATGTGACGGGAGTAACCGATCCCCTGAACCACAACATCACCCTTACACGGGATACCATGTCCCGGATCACCGCCTTCACGGACCCCATGGGGCGGCAGACAACTTACGGATATGATGGAAACGGGCTTTTGACTTCCGTCACTCTGCCGGTAGCGGGAGCGGCCCAATACACCCGAAACGATTTGGGCCTGTTACACAATATTCAGGACCTCAACGGGAGCAACTGGGCCTTTACACATACGAACATGGGCAGGCTTGGATCCATGACCGATCCTCTGGCCAACCAGTGGCAGTATGCCTATGACCAGCGGGGCAGGCTCAATCAGGTGACCTATCCTAGCGGCGCCACCCAGGCCCGAACCCTGGATGGGGCGGGCAATGTTACGGCCAAGACCTATTCCCAAGGCCCCACCCTTAATTATACCCACGACGACCTGGACCGCATGTTGACAGCCAACAGCCTTTCCTTCACCTACAACGCCACCGGTCAGGTCCTGTCCACCACCAATCCGGGAACCACCTTCGACGCCACCTATGACGATGGCGGACGGATCCTGACCGCCACCTATGCGAACGGGCTTTTCAGCGTGACCTATACCTATGATGAAAGGAACCTCTTGACCCGGGTAACGGACAGTCTGACCAACACCACCCTTCAGTTCATCCATGACGACGACGGGAGGCTCACGGCCATGACCCGGTCCAGTGGGATCAACACCGCTTTCGCCCTGGATAATGCCTCGCGCATCACCCGGATCCAGCACGGTACCTTGGGGGATCTCCAGTACACCTACAATGCAGCCGGTGAGGTCACCGGGCTCGATTACGACCTCCCCCTGGACCCAGCCGATTACATCAACGCCGGAATTGACACCTTCACCTACGACGCGGCGAGCCAGGTTAGCACGACTGGCTACACCCATGATGCCAGGGGAAGGATGACCACAACACCAACCAACACCTTTGCCTGGAACGGGGCATCGCGTCTCACGGCCACATCCAACGCCACCCTCACCTACAACGGCTTAGACGACCTTCTGACCCGGGAGGCGGACGGCACCACGCTTCACTCCTATTACAACTATGCCCTTGACCTCAAACCCATGGTGGCCGAGAAGAACGACACCACAGCCCAATGGGCGCGCTTCTATGTCCTGACCCCGGGAGGGCGGCTCCTCTACATGATCGATGCCTCTGACAACAACAAGGTCTATTTCTATCATTATAACAGTTTGGGTAACACACTGTTTCTGACCGATAGCACAGGCGCGGTCACGGACAGCTATGCCTACAGCCCCTACGGGAATCTCCTTGCACATACAGGCGATAATGACCAGCCCTTCACCTTCGTCGGGGCCTGGCAGATACGCCAGGAGGGGGACGGCAGTCTCTACCAGATGCGGGCCCGGTATTATGAAGCCACCACTGCCCGGTTTATTTCCAGGGAACCACTGTGGCCACGAATCGCCGAAGTCCAGACATTGAATCCATATCAGTACGCTATGCAAAACCCCTTTAAGCATGTTGATAAGAGAGGTTCTTATGAAGAAGATATCAGCAGTGATCTTGAAGCTCTTGCCTGGGTCGGTCTTTGTTTTTTTACTTATGGATTATCGGATGATGAGCAAAGTCTTGCTGTGCTCGAATCGTGGAACGCCGCTTCTATGGAAACTAGAATGGATATGCTTAACAGGATGGGCACTGTCTCATTTCATAGCCTTTGGACTTCAGTCAATTACGATCTTGATTCTGAAAACATAAAACCACAATACCTTGAAAGTATAAAAAACTATAAACGTCGTGAGGGTGAAAGTAGCATTGACGCCTATTATAGACAGCGCAGCCAAATCAGAAGAGATTTTTTAAATCGCATAATTGCACTTCAAAATTGCAAACAAAAAATGAATTTGGAACATGATTCTTCCCAAGAAGCAACCCAGTCAGTATCTACCAAGAGCGAAAATTCCGCAGGAGATAATATTGCGGATGCTGAATCGCTCAGCAAAAGGCACATAGGCAAGCGCGAGGCGGCAAAGAAGTTAAGCAAAAAGCTCCCCAAGAATAGTGGGAACCCCATTCATAAGATAGAATGGACTTCCAAAGCAGATGATAATTGTGGCGATGGTATCGGCAGCCGGTTTTTTCAGCCAAAGTGATGCCGGAAAATGAAACATCCACCATTGTTTAATTCCTTTTATGTTGCGTTTTTTGTTTATTTTAGATGCCGGTGTTCAGAATGAAGGATATAGCCCGTAGGTTGGGGTGAAGAATGAACCCCAACAAAACAACCGTCAGCCCGCACAACGTTGGGGTTCGTACCTCACCCCAACCTACGATAAGATCATATAAAGGGAGTAAAACAATCATGAAAACAAAAATAACGGCAATGATAGCCATGGTTATACTCTTGAACCTTTTTATCGGGGCCTCCGCTTTCGCCGGCACGATCCAATACGCCTACGACAACGCCGGTCGCATCACCGGCGCCGACTACGGCGGCGGCAAGACCATCAGCTACACCTATGACAATAATGGGAATCTGTTGCAACGGAACGTGCAGGTCCCCACGCCGCAACAATACACCCTGACCGTGACCGTAAGCCCCACGACCTATGGCTCGGTCACGGGTACCGGCATCGATTGCCCGGGGGACTGCATCCAGGAATATAACAACGGCACGGTGGTGCAACTAACCGCAACAGCCACGTCCGGAAACACATTCCTCCGGTGGGAAGGGGGCATCACGGGGATAACAAATCCCGGGAGCGTGACCATGAACGCGGACAAACAGGCGGCGGCCTACTTCGGCGCCACTTCCGGCAATACGGATACGGACGGAGTTCCCGACGGGGCGGAAAGCGGACCTGGCGGCAACGATCCCGCCTACGACGGGAACAGCAATGGTGTCCCCGACTACCAGGAAGCCGGGGCTACCTCCCTGCCATCCTCATCGGGCGGGGCCTATGCTACGGTTGCCGTTACGGGTGCGGGGCAGACCTTGGGCAGTGTACAGGCGGTAAACAACCCTTCGCCCGGAGACGCCCCAGAGGGCGTACAATTCCCCTACGGGTTTTTCAGCTTTTCCATCGACAACCTGGCAAATCCCGGAGACGCAACCGTTGCCACCCTCTATCTGCCTAAGAACACGTCCATCAACACCTACTATCAATACGGCCCAACGCCGAATAACGCCACAAACCACTGGTACAAATTTATGTACGACGGGGATACGGGAGCGGAAATCCACCAGGACGCCGGACAGACCCGGATTGTTCTTCATTTCCGGGACGGCGCACGTGGCGATAAGGACCTCACGGCCAACGGCAGGATTGACGACCCCGGCGCCCCCGCGGCAATGCAACAGCCCGTATCCAGGGTTTCCGTACCGACGCTCGATGAGTGGGGAATGATCCTGCTGGCACTTTGTCTTGCAGTTAGTGCCATGGCGATGTTAAGGCGTCGATATCGCATCTAACCCCAACAACATAAACGAGATGGAAATCCCTTTCGTGTGGTACGGTCTGGATGAAGACGATCGGGATGTTAATCTCCTCTGCCAGGGGCTGGGAGAGGGGATTATACGCCGCATCCCCAAAAGCGCCCAGTGCGGCCGGATCCTCCATATCACTGATTCAGAGAACAGGCTGGGTGAACTGATTCGCAAAAATCTGTTCCTGGTTCCCTTGGACCCCGGCGGGGGACATTTTCGCTATCACCATTTGTTTTGCCAGAGATTTGTCAGTGCCCCATGATATGAACCCGTGCCATGTCGTTAATCATTCATGCAGGAGGATTTTATGATGAAATCAGCCGTAACATTAGTAGGAATGTTCGTAACGGGCGTTTTCGTATCCGTTTTTTTGACGCTTCTGCTGTTCCCCATGTCTGTATATGCTGAAAATACCTACATCTGGCCTCAAGGCGTTATCGGGTCCTTCTCTGATGAGGTGTGGGTATATACGGATTTCGATTTTTCGCCATGTTGGGACCGGGGCGAACTGGTCCCAACAAAGGGTTCTTCTGCGGGGGTGTTTTGCGGAGGCATTGTAGGGGTGATTGGCGAGTCTGTCTCTTTGAGCAACCTCTATGTCATTTCCGATGAAGGAGGATTGGATGTGACGGGTGGTGAAGTTAATGTGGTCTATCACACCGAAGTGGGCAATTGTTTTCATGGTGGCGGTAAACTTGCCTCGGGGGGGAATCTCAGTGTTGGTGGCGGCACGTTAAATGGCACTGTCCATGTTTGTTCGGACGGGGTGTTGACCCAGGGTGGCGGAACCATTAAGGGCCCCGTGGTGCTGGGTGATGATCCTTCAAGTTCTATAACAGGCGGCCAATTCAAAATGACAGGAGGAACTCTTGACACCAGTGCCTTGGCGGTGTTGAATGAAGGGGAGGCCACCATCGGTGGAACGTCGCAGGCAAAGGTGTGCGGGGACCTCAATGTCATGGGTCAGTTCAGTTTGCTGAAGCTGAAAGAAAATGCGCAACTGCAGGCCACAATCTTCAATATATTTCATCAGGGAACCGTTGAAATTCATGATTCCGCAACCATCAAAGCGTGTGACGGATCGAATACGGGCGTTTTGATGCGCAACGATTCGAGCAGCCTGAACATCTTTTCGCCGGTGGAGATATATCTGCAATCCCTGAGCTTTAATTATGAAGGGGGTACCACACGGATGCCCACCTACAATGCCCCCGATGGTACCCTTGTTACGCTGAGCGGGCATTTGATCATAGGGGCTCTTGTTGATGGTATCGGCCTGCAGAATACCGAATTTGTCTTTGAGGACAACACCACGAACAAGCGTATTTTTACCCATTCAGAAGATCGGGGGTGTATCGCGGAAGGTTTTGTTTCCAACAACGCTCTTAAGAAAGTCACGGTGGGCAATGCCAACGAGGAAGGACTCTATCTTGAAATCACGGAAACGGCAGGCGACAAGGATGCCTGCTATATTGAAGAAATATACCTCTCGCCCAATTCCACCATCAACGTGCCGGCCGGTCTTACACTCTACTATAAGCGGTTGACCCTGTCTCCAGGATCTTCGATTCAGGGCGACACCTGCCAGGTGGATGCTCCGGTGACGCATCAACTGGGTGAAGTTGCCGATCCCGTTTGGGGCGGCGTGTTAAGCTGCAACCCGAATCCCGTACCCGATGGCGAGACAAGCCTTTGTACGGCTGTTCCAAACGATCATTATCAGGTCGTTGATTTCGGAGGAGATTGCGGCGGCATACGAAACGGCGACACCTATACCACAAATGCCATTACAGCATTCTGTACGGTGAGTGTCGGCTTTCTGCGGACCTACGTGCTGATTGTGAACGGGGGTGCGGGAAGCGGTGAGTATGAAGCCGGAAAAGTCATAAATGTTGCCGCGGATCCGCCGCCTCAAGGCAAGGTCTTTGACAAATGGATCGGACAGACCGCCCATTTGGCCAATCCTGACAGTGCCGGCACCACCGTGACCATGCCGGAAGAGGATGTGACGGTCACGGCCACCTACAAGGACAAACCTGTGGAACAGTTCACTCTGGTGGTCGTCAACGGGACGGGCGGCGGGCTCTACGAAGCCGGCCACGTGGTGGGTATCGCAGCTGCTCCGCCCGCGCAGGGCAAGATTTTTGACCAATGGACCGGAGATGTAGCCCATGTGGCGAACGTGAAGAGCGCCAACACAACGGTGACCATGCCGGAAGGGGATGTGACGGTAACGGCCACCTACCGGAACCTGTATGCCCTCACTGTGGCGGTGAGCCCCGCAGGCAGAGGTGCTGTCATCGGGAACGGCATCAATTGTCCGGGGGACTGCACCGAAGATTATAACGAGGGCACAGACGTAAGACTTACGGCCAATCCAGAAACGGGCAACAAATTCCTTTGCTGGAAAGGGAGCCTGACGGGAACCGGAAATCCCGACACCCTCACCATGAACGGGGACAAAGAGACCACCGCCTACTTCGGCGCAACGTCAGGAAACACGGATACGGATGGTGTGCCGGATAATACGGAAAGCGGGCCGGGCGCAGATGATCCTTCCTACGACGGAAACAATAACGGTATCCCGGACTATCAGGAGCCAGGCACCGCTTCCCTTTTGTCCGCGTCGGGCGGGGCCTACGCCACGGTTGCCGTTGCGGGCGGTTCGGGACAGGTCCTGACGAATGTACAGGCGGTAAACAACCCTTCGCCCGGAGACGCCCCAGAGGGCGTACAGTTCCCCTACGGGTTTTTCAGCTTTTCCATCGACAACCTGGCAAATCCTGGGGATCGGGCCACCGCGACCATCTATCTGCCCAAGAACACCTCCATCAACACCTACTACCAGTACGGCCCCATGCCGGCCAATCCCGCAGATCACTGGTATGAATTCCTGTACGACGGGGATACGGGGACGCAGATCTTCCAGGACGCCGGACGGACCCGGATTGTTCTTCATTTCCGGGACGGCGCACGAGGGGATAAGGACCTCACGGCCAATGGCAGGATTGATGATCCCGGCGCCCCCGGAGCAATTCAACAGCCTGTATCCGCGGTTTCCGTACCGACGCTCGATGAGTGGGGAATGATCCTGCTGGCACTTTGCCTTGCAGTTAGTGCCATGACGATGTTAAGGCGTCGATATCGCATCTAACCTCGAAAACATAAACGAGATGGAAACCTGTAAGCCTAACTCATCCGATAAAGATTGGAAGTGAAAGACCTTGACCGAAGATGTTTTTGACACGGCGGGATGAATCCCATAAATTCCAACACCCTGTTTAAACTGTTGCGTCGAGCATCGAGAAGGGGTTTTTCCGAACAATGGTCTCCATCGAGTACAAACTGTTGCCCCCACCCATACCGGGTGGGACCCTCTCCCGAAGGGAGCTAATCGGACGTCTGGAAAAGGGCCTGAACAAGCGGCTGGTCCTGGTTACGGCGGGCGCCGGATTCGGGAAATCAACCCTCCTTTCGGAGTTTGCGCGGGAGGTGGAAATCCCTTTCGCCTGGTACGGTCTGTGAGTGGGGGGATGACCCTTTCTACGGATAACTCCTATCTGAAATTATTTTTTAGAAAAAATGGCCCCTTTTTGTATATTTGGCTTGTATTTGTCTTTTGTCAAGGACTGACCCTACTGCCCTCATTTTATAAATAATAGCGATTTGATTAATGGATTATAACCGTTGAATCAAATAGACAAAGAGCGGCAGCCTGCTTTCCTGCTTGAGTTGGTAAAATTGGGGCAAGAGTTCTCTTTTGTTGGAACTGTCTTTCAGCGGTGATAAATATATGGCTCCTTTTGATTGGTTTTTCACATCTGCATTCTTTAAGAGCTCCCCCAAGGACAAATAGTGGTCAGCCGGTAAATTATCTCCCATAATAAAATTTCCGGTTATCTCTATCCGGTTATACCCGACATTGATTTCCATCATTTTTTTGAATGCCTCTCTGACCTGTTCCGCTGTAATCGGTTTGCCGATCTCGACAAGCGTATTCGAATCAGTGGATTCAAATCCGATATTGATATAGGTGTCAAAAGGCAATTCATTCAATTTTTGAAACAAAGTTTCCCCTGCCCCCAAAAAGGAACCCACACTGCCAAAAAGATATAGTAATGGATCTTGTTTCATGCGTTTCTTGAACCCGAATGCCTTATATGCCTGTTCGGCAGCAAAACAAATTAAGTCATCCCCTGCGGCAAGGGCATCGTGGTTTCCAAGAAACAGGGCATGGTAGTTGGCCAGGTCTGCTCCGAAATGATCTTTCAATGCCGTAATCTGTTCCAGCACACTCTCTTTTGACCTTTTTTGAAATTTTTGATCTGATTTAACGCAGCAGAATTCACAATGATAAAGGCATCCATCGGCAATCGTGACAGGGATAATGTCATAATTCACATGTCTCGTGTCAGGGGGCAGTACGGAAATCCTGCCGCCGATGATTTTATTCAGCCGCTCGGCTCGTTCATGAAGCGTTTGGTCATCATTGGCAAGTATTCGTTCTATGAGATCCTTTGACTGTGGATAGAGACCTTTCGAATTCGCCATATACAGATTGGCGTACAATTGGGACCATTCCGCCAACGCCGTCATGACCACGGGATTTGAGAAATATTTGACGTCCCAGACCGGGTTACTGACATACGGCAGACAGGGGAGATAATACTCTCCCATCCAGGAAATAATCCCGTCACTGCCGCTTTTATCTCCAACCGTATAGTATACCCAGTCATTGCCGACCGTCCGTTTAAAGTGCTCTGCTGGATGGGGCCACTCAGGTGTCAGCCCCCTTATGGATATAATCTCACCGTTCAGATTAAAACAGAATTCAAATCCGGGGGTTTTTATTTCCGAATATTGATACGTTCTGCGTGGAAAGGTCTGCTTTGCAAGCGTATCATTCCCTTTTTTTTCGACACTGATCATTAAACGCTGCTGTTGGAACAAATCCATTTGGTTTACCGGTCTATGGAAGGTGATTCGAACTTGAACGGAACGGAAATGGCGCAGAGGATCAGGATGGCCGTTGTAGATATGATGATCCCAGCCCATGCGTACCGAGCATTGCGGGTCATCAAATGTGCTCGCATCTCTTCCAACGGCGCACCTTGTCTTTATTAAGGTTTGTTTTCGGGATAATATGGCAACAAAGACTCAATGCTTTCCTTTAGAATTATCGCATGTTTCAAATCAGCGTTTTGCTTTGCTTTCATCGCCGCCAAAATTACCGCATGGTGCTTTGCTAAACGTTCAGAATAGTCTTTTTGGGTTGGATTGACTCGTTGCGTCAAAAAGTAATTACTGATTATCGAGATGATATTTTGGGCATGTTTTTCTTTATTCATTATCCAGCGAACCAATTGGTTTTGGGATTGCGCATCATGCTTGCCTGACAACTCAGCAATTAACCTGGTTGATTTTTCTACGGTAGCGGCATCTTCGAGCATGAATAGAACTCGGGCATGGTCATCATAAATGCCACATGGGATCTGGCAGTGGGCATGCAATAATTGGGGCGACGCCACAATCAGTCCGGTCAGAAAAAAGGCCATTAACAATATCAAGTTTCCCATTTTTTTCATCGTTGTTTCCTCCTGTGATTATTTAAAGAGTCAAATGAATACGAAGCTTTTCTAGAAATAGGTGACGTTTGTGAGTTAATAATTTACCAACCTCATAGTGATTTTCTAGTGGAACCCAGCGCCCTCTGCTTACCGAAAGGTTCACCGCTGCTTGGGGTGGGGGACGCCCCCAGCCCTTTAAATTTTCAAGTCTATTTCTCTAAGGCGGCGAAGGCGCAACCAAAATGTCTCGCGCAAAGACGCAAAGGCGCAAAGATTTTCTTGTTTTTTGTGACAGAAAACTAGGTGATAAGGTTCTAAATCTGAAAATTGTTCTCCCTGCAAATAATTTATCCCCACTCCACACGGTACCCGACCGCTAGAACACAACTCGTTGTTGTAGTCACAGCAATCGGCAAGCTCGGAAGCACCGTCTATAAACCAGCAAAAAATCGGTAAATCTACCCTTAGCCCTTTCCCACCACCCTTCAATGATCAAAAGTTGACTACGTTTCTTAAATTCATCTGGTTTCATGGTCTGATACCGCCCAAAACCATGCCGGACAGATGTCAATTTGACCAGCCGGGGTTTCAAGCCGTTCTTCCCGGCTCATGGTAATAATCAATGATTGTTTT
>Ga0208901_1000452_pt1 | contig 20264 bp, 6 predicted proteins | sample AntAceMetag02UKF_FD_184764 | JGI IMG/M metagenome (GOLD analysis project Ga0208901, IMG submission 184764) | Saline lake microbial communities from Ace Lake, Antarctica - Antarctic Ace Lake Metagenome 02UKF (SPAdes) (version 2) | ecosystem: Environmental > Aquatic > Non-marine Saline and Alkaline...
ATCTTTTTCGGCCTTGTATATGGCAACGCCATCGTGCATGTTATCAAACAAGGCCCTGTATCTGCTCTCACTCTCTCTCAAGGCCTCCAAGGCCTCCAAGACCTTTCTGCACTGTGTTATGTCCTGCATGGCGGTAACCTCCTATCGATTTACCTTGAAGGGTTGAGTATAGGGCAGAAAAGCTCCGTAACCCAGCGAACCAAAAGCTAACAAAAACGTGATGAGGAGATCTGCCTGCCTGTGTCGCCTGCTAATTTTCTTCTTAATTCATCAATACGCTTTTTGAAGTCTTTATTTCTTCCCAGGTCTAGTTTCAATTTTTATACGATACAATCCATTCTCTATGATGGGTTCAAGTCTTAAGTGGGTTATCCAGTTTATACAAGAGTCAAAGGCAGACTCCCTTTATATTCATTTAGCTTCTCCTTCTCGCCAACGCGCCGCCTCACAGGTGAGGGCCCGTAGTGGGCCGAATCCTGTGCTGCCGATTGTCAGCGGATGTTCATGTTGTCGAGCAAATCGCCGATTGCTTTGGCAAGTTCCTCATCTTTGCATGCCGTGCGCGCTTGTTTCAACGCCTCCGACGCCTTTTTGCTTTTTATATCTGCCAGAGCCTTTGCGGCGGAGACGCGCGCATATTTTACCCAGCGCCCCGCTCGCGTTCAGTCTTAGGTCAATGTTTTCTTCGCTGTTTTCCAGTAGGGTGCAAAGAGCTGGCACAGCCTCGGCAGCCCGGCATTCGCCGAGTTTGTACGCAGCGAGTTTTTGGTTGTCTATGTTTTCCCCTTGTAGGAGCTGCATGATTTGTTTGGTGCTCTTGAGTGAAAAATCAGCCTCCCTCACGGTATGCACCACCTTGGCGCATACAAGCACCAAGCCCAAGTCATGGGGTCAAGTCTGCCTTTGACTCTTAGTTCAAATTTCGGGAAACAGTAAGAGTCAACGGCAGACTTGACCCCTTTCCTTCGTGCTTCAGTGCTAACCTGACCCCGTTGTCTTGCGCAAGCTTCCCGCAGCGAATTGCAGGGTCTGGCGAGTGTCCTCTTTTTTAAGCTCTGGATATTACGCTGCAGTTCATCGCAATCTGTGCCACTGCAGACAGTCGCGCAATGAAGTCCTACCTATCCTTATCACTTATGAAAATCATACTTCTTTCTATTCCACGCGCCATGATGTGATGCAATACACTCGGGGCATGCAATTTTCCTAATCTCAGGATATCCAAAATGTCTTATAGTTCGAATCGATTTTCAAGCACCTTCTGCACCAACGTTATATACTAAAAAACCAACAGGTTACGCTCTTCGGTCCCCCTTCACTAATCAAACGGATATCGCGTCCCTTCAAACGGAATCAGCATAATAATGTCTTCAGATGACTTCACTTGCTTATGTGTAAGCTTCAATTTCCAGATTTTTGCTCCGCTTTTACCGTCAGGGGTTGCCTCAGCAGTGATTTTGGTCGGCTCGGCTTGTGAACCATCGCCGGCAATCGGCTTCGCATACAGCATCATGGTAATTTTCTGCAGTGCGAGTGTTCCCGGCTTTAGGTTCATCGGGAACAGTTTCTCAACAAGTTCAATTTCTGTATCGCCATTTTGACCGGCTTGCCAGACGGACGGAAATTGCTGTCGGACACTGACAAGTTGTATCCCATTAAACTTTGACAGAGGTTTTTCCAGATGTTGCCGCAAGGTACCGTCTTCGTGTGCCGTGTAGCGAAGATGAATTATGACGTCGGAAATGCTTTCAAAATTAACGTTGTTTGTCGCCTTTGGCAGTACCAGCTCCCAATCCGAAACCGCGCCGGTCCCTTCAAATGGCAAATATCGCTCATCATGAAAATTGAGCTCAAACAAACCGTCGTCCTGCACGCCCTTTGACAACGCGACCTGCTGCTGCCGTCTCCAATCTGTTCGAACGTTGGTCTGGTCTCCGGCTGCCGCCCCACTCTTTTTGGCAGACAACAGAAAATCGACACCCTTCGGGTCGGGGGTCAACAGCACTCGATTTGCCGTCTGCCTGAGGGTCGCCTGGACATTTTGATACGGTCCAACAATGGCCGGAATGGTAATCGCAATGGATACAATCTTGCGGCAATAGTGCCCGGGAAAGTCGTAGTCGAAGAGCTTTTCCGTAAGATGAAAAGCGCATTTTCCCCCAGCTCGGAGATCCAGCCAGGCGTGGGGCGCGATTTGGCGCAACGAGATTGTTTTTTCGATCTCCATTGGACGTTTGCCCGCATCAAAATGAGCCTTTTCGAGATGGTCCAATGTCAACAACAACCCTTCTCCGGACAAAAGCCCTTTTTTCAGGCTGTCCCAGTATTCTGCGATAATGAAGGTGTCATTCGTATTGCGCTCAAATTGATAGGCCTTTTCAGCGGCCCGCGCGAGATCAACAGCCAGTTTGTAGGTCTGGAAATAGACGGTGGAAATCCTTCCAATCATCCATTGATAAAGATCTTCGTTGGTAAACTTGCCCTTCAGAAACTGCTCTTTCTCATCCGCCTGCTGGATGCTGTTTTGGTGGATTTCGAGTTCCCGCTGAGCCACATCCTGTTTTATGGTCGCCCCGGCAATTTGCGCCTGGATCTGAGACATTTCCTGTTCAGCCACGGTTTTTTGAAGAGTCCAGTTTTCCAGGCGGCGCGCGTTCTGCCCCTGGGTTGCGGCCAATCCGGCTTGCTGTGAGTAGATTTCACCAAATGCATCACTCAGCGAAGCCGCCTCGCCTACGCTGCTACCGGGTTGGAAACAACCATCGGCAAAACCAAAAACCGTTGGAATCAGATGAGCCGCAACCGCAGCCCCTCGCATATCGCGAGCCACATTGCGTGCCGTCAATGAGTTCGAAGTCAGTGATAGATTGGCTTGTTCCGGCGGCAAAAGCCCGCGGCCTATTGCGCCCGCATAATAATCGTGTCGTTTGGTCGCCGATGTGAGGTTTGCATTAAGAGACTCGACAGTTTTGCCTGCATCTTCGATTTGGTTCCGCTTCAGTTTTGTGGTCAGATTCAAGATTGCCCGCTCGTTGGTCGATCGCAACAGGCTGAGTTGTTCAACATCTTTCTTTTCCAAAGCAGCAAGGAGCGACGAGCCGAGCTGGGCAAGTGTGCCGGCCACACTTTTAGCCTGCCTCAAAACGACCGAAAAACGATAATGTGGGACAGGCTCAGACAGCTGATTTGCAGCGTTGGCAAGATCCCCTCCTCCTGCAAGTGCCCGAATGATCTGCATGGGATCGATTGGCGGTTGAAACAAGGCAAGCTGGCGAACAAGGCCCTTGATATTCATGCTGTGACGGATTTTGAACAGCCGGTCATCAGCAAAATCCCAGTAACCGGCAAAATTCGTGTTTGGCGGAACGGGGAAGTAGGCCGTATCCGAAACATGAAATGTGTCCGGTGAGTCTTTTGATTCACTCGGGTACTTTATCTTAAACGAGGCATATGTTTCGCTCGGAGCCGGGCGGTAAGGCAGCGAATTGGACCGCGGCTTCTTGCCCAGCAACTCCTGCGCCAGAACATACAGCGTCATCGCTTGTACGATGCTTTCCCAATTGTCTTGAGCAAAAAGCTGATCGCCCCACTCAAGAAGGTTGTCGATATATTTCATCACGATCGCTTTTTCATATGCACCCATGCGCATCCCGGCGATTGCGTGAGGATCGAAGGGATCCTCGCTGTAAACTTTAAACTCCTGCGGATGTCTTTTTTCGATATCCGTCAGCTTCTCAAGCTGATGCCCCTTAAACGGCAAATAGCGCCAATAGGCTGATGTATCTTTCTTATCAACAGCTCCATGTGCATCAAGCATGGGAGTGGGATTGAAGACGTGATGGTACCACTTCTGGGCGTCTTCAAATTTCTGATTGCGGTTTAGGGTATCAGCAATGAGAAATGGGATATGCAGGAAAATTTCACGATAGTAGATCGCATAGGCCGAGGACAGATCAAAACTCAGCTTCTTAGACGCGCCAATCGGGAATTCCGGCACGCTCTGAGAAGGCAGTGACAACAAGGCGTCCAGACCGCGCTGGATCAATATGTTGCGCAATTCGCCGGCGGCCTTGCTGTTGAGTTCATATTGGGAATATGCACCCTTGTCACCCGGCATACCCAAAACCGAATGCCGTCCACCGTCCTTCTGATCAAAGACCACAAAGCGCGATAACTCGAATGCGTTTACCGTTGTCTTGCTGTAAAATGCAGCAAGTATCCGATGCTCGGTGATCAGCAACGATTGCAGTTCGTATCCAGGGACCGCGCCTTTGTTTATAGGAAGCCAGCTGTCGCCATTGTCGAATGTATAATAGACATCGAATGCTGTGTTGTCGATGGAGCACGCGGCGAACAAAATGCCACCGTAAGGCCCGACGCCCAAACCACTGACCATGCAACGGCCTGCAGGAACTCCGTCCAACGGCGCGGATGAAGTAGGCAGTCCATGGGAAGCCTTGATCCAGTTTTTTCCATTGTTTGTGGAACGAAAGACACCTTCAGTCGCGCCTGCAAAGAGCGTCTTGCCGTCCGGGCCGACCTCGAAACTCACCGTAACAAATTTTGTGGGAGCCGCCATTTTGGTCCAGTTCAGGCCATTATCAACTGAACTGTAAACCGCCTCGATAGCCCCCGCAAACATCGTCTTTTTGTCCGGGCTGGCCAAAAACGCCTGAATTTGCAAATCTTCGGCTGCGATTCCCTTCGACTTTGGTACCCAACTTGCCCCCTGGTTTCCGGAAGTGAACACTCCCTTGTCGGTGCCCGCAAATATTGTTTTTCCATCTGCACCCAAAGCAAGTGAAAACATAACTCCGGCCATCGGTTGTCCCGGAGTCCAGCTCTTGCCGCCCTCCGCGAAGCTCATTGTAGACGAGGGCTTTTCCGCTACGGAAATACCCAAAATCAGGTCTTTGCCTGAAACAAGAATAAACAAGCGGTCGGCTACATTTGTGGCATCAGATTTCTTTAATAAGGTCCACGTTGTTCCATCATCATCAGAACTGTACAGGCCCGCACCGGGGCCATGACCCGTCAGATAGATGGTTTTGCCGCCGGAACCACGGGCGAACCTATCGAAGTGACAATCAGTTGGCAGACCACTTCCTGAAGGCACCCAAGAATCGACACTTTTTGGATACCTGCTAAAGCTGTATCGTAGAAATCCTCCATCAATAGCCTGCTCGGGAAAGAGTGCTTGAATATCTTTTTTGGCTTGGTCCGGCCTGGGATAATTCCAGTCAAAATTCATCAACAGCACCGGCTTGGTGCCATTGAATGCCGCAGCCAATATCAAGGCGGCTTCAGCCCCCAATACTGAGTGCGGTTTTGGATACAGAACCTTTAGTGTCTGCTTTGGTTTGTGGGTTTTTGGGTCGGCGGCTGTGGTCGCAATGAGGAGTTCTTCAAGACCGGGTACAGACAGAGGAGCAAACCAGTCTCCGCTCACATTTTGATGGGTAAATTTGACGGTCGCGAAAGTCCATGTGGTTTTGGCCCCCGTTTTCTCGGCCCGGTGGGTTTTCTCTGTTGTCTCAGACCAGAATAGGTTTAGTCGATGTTCGGCATAAACGCACCGAACGGTATTCACCGGAATATGGAGATCAATCTTCTGCCACGGAGACCAGCCCGTGATGTTGTTATTGGCGGCCAGCACCGCGCTGCGATGGTAGAATTCAGGTGTGGTGGCGTTCGTGCGCCCCACCACGAAGATGGTGAACACGCCATCGGGATTGCCTGGATCGGTCACAATTCCGGAGCACGCGTCCACCACCGTTAGCTGGGTGAGAACATCGAGCTTGTCGAAATACCGAAGATACGCCTTTGTTACAGAGTCATTTGTAATTTCCCCCTGTAGCAGTGCATCTTCCAACTCCTTGAAAATCGGAGTTTTTATTTTGCGCAATCCGGGTTCGAGATAGTTTTCAGGATGAAGGAAGACCTTCCGATTGGCCTCCCACAGACGGTAATGGGATCGCCATGTCCATTCCTTGTCCCCGATTCCGACTGTGACATCCCCTTCAAGCCCCATATGACATCGTTGAACATATCGTTGTAATGTATTAAGCCCCAATTTAATTTTTGAAATTTTGGCCACACCACTCATTTCCACATCAACCAGCAGGTAGTCCGACAAATCTTTCAGATTCTCAATTGGGCCGAACGCTTCCAAAACTTTTGTGCTGTCTGGCTGATTTAGATGCCAGATTGTAAAGCGGGTCAGAACATCCCGCTCAACTTCGTTCAGATGAGCATTCAGGGGATCATATATATTTGGCCACTGGCTAGCGTCATATTGAGCCTTCATCGCCGACAGCAGGCCCTTGGCGGCGTTGGTGTACTCGTCCAGAGATGTCGGCTTTTCGTCGCTGTTCTGCAGGTAGGCAAGCTGGGTCAGAAATTGCATATCAACGCCCAATTTGGACTTCAATTCGAAACAACGCTTGATGCAAACCAGGTTGGAGATTGTGTTGTTGTTGGCCGGAACTTTTCCTGCCAGATATTTTTGAACAAGCTTGACTTGATCCTCTCGCCAACCGCTCAAATGGCCAAGCTTGGCGATGAGATCTTTATCATTCCCATCCAAAGACCAATCTGACAGAAACTCAACCAACTCAGACGTAGTCTTTTTGCCGGCAGAGCCGTTCGTTTCAAACAGCTCTACAAGACCGGAAAATTCCGAAACCAATTGCAACGTTTCGGCGCCGATCTCCATGGCTTCATCCGATGCTGCACCATCGGGTGGCGCCAGTCCGAAAATCGAACCACTTTCGGGGATTAGCAGCGCCTCAAACATCTCTGGTTTGAGGTTCAGGGACTTTGACAGAAACAGGAGGCTCGCGGTGTTGAGAAGAACCGCCTCATCGGTAAATCGAGCGGCATCCTGCATATGTGTATTCAGGAAATTCATCGCATTTTCGACCGATTTTGAATCTTGATGAAAATAGGAAGCCATATCCGTGACGGTTGTCTTGTTTTGTTGAGTCAGATGAACATTGAGAGTATCCCTGATTGAGCGAATTGCAGAGGCATTTTGAAGCAGTTTATCGCGAACAAAAGTCACGACAGATTCCAGATCGGGACTCTTGGACACATCCTCAAGCAGATTGTTGAAATCGGTCTCATGACCGACTTGGAAATCGTCATCGCCGTCCAGCGCCAACATCATACTGTCGTTGATCAGCTGTTTGTCATGAAGGATGTGACACACATAATCCGCCACTTCTTCTATATTGATGTCAGTGTCCAGACGCAGATTTTTCAATTCAACAGTCAGCATATCGACATTAAGGGTGAACATGGACAAAGCTTCTGACGGTGCTTGTTTCAGCGCATTTACGACCTGCTTGCTTGTAACCGTGTGGCGGCAAAGCGCGGCTTGTGGGACGTTTGGGGGTTGTGAAGGATCTTCGGCACTTTGTACGTTCGCTTGAACCGGCTTTATAATTTCAGCGCTCACAAGAGAACTGTAGATATCGATGGATGCCTGTTGTTTGATATAGGCGGTCTGAAAGGATTGTGGCTTGATGAACAGCGGTTGGAGCTCATCCAGGATGGTCTTCCTGAGATGATCCAAGCCCGACTTGCTAAATGTGGTACCCAAAAGATGCGTTGCGTGATCTGGCAGTTTTCTGGTGGTCAAATATTGGAATTGGTAGGGATGCAGGCCGGTCTGCCGCAGCCAGCTTGCCCAATAGTCGATCGTTTTTAGGTCGTCCAGACGGTCTACTTCAGCAGTATTGAGCTTGTTCTTTCCCGTTCCCGTGATGCAATTCAGCAGGCTGAGATACTCGCTCACAGACAGCTGTAGCGCCAACGCCATTTTGCTGAGCCGATACAGCCGCGTGAGGGTTGGAACGTCGAGGGGAACCGCGTTCATTTTGAGCTTCGGTTGACCGTAAGTGCTCAAATGCTCGACCATGGCCTGCAGGTCATCATTGCTGACGCCAAGCGCGGCAATAAGACTCGCACGAATATTTTGCTGACTGGGTGGTTTTGGCAACGGGTGGCTAGGTTGATGGAGGAATTTGGAGAGAGCATCTTTCCTTCGGGCCCGGGCGGTTTCCAAGTCACCTTGTTCAGCAGACTGAATGATCGGTTCAGAATCGAAATGCCCGTCACTGACGGATTCAAGCTGCATCAATCCATCGAGCAGGTCTGGTGTCAGCGCGGTGTTCGATGCCAGATCTGTTGACGCGTTCCAGATCAGCGGTGGTGTCGTAGAATCCGGGAACCCGATGCCTTTGGGGTGATAGTCTGGCGCTATAGGGTCGGCGTCAGGCTGGTAAAATGGCGGGGTATTGAAGATCCGGTCGAACTGGGATTTTTCCTGTACGTCCTCCGACGCGGCTTCCAGCACTCTTGTATCAATTGGCGCCAAGAAGTTGCAAAACTCTTCCCCCGACATGGCATACTTTTTGCCGAGTTTGCGGAAAAGCGACAGGCGCAAGAAAACTCCTGGCAGACCATTTTTTTCAGCTTTTGATGGATTGGCATCTTCATCTCTCTTAACGGCGGTGAAGATACGATCCAGCTCACCGTATGACCAACCAAGGCAGTTTTGCCAACGAATAAAGCGGTTGAGGTTGCGCAGAGTGTCCTGGTCGAGATTATCAATGTGCTGCCGTTCTGGGGCATTCGCATCGCCAGATACTTTTTTCAGACTGATGGACAGCGGTTGGAATTGGGGGGTGCCGAATGGTATCAGTTCTGCGAATTCTTCAGGTGTAAGATCGGTCTGTTTCATAAACGTCCCGACGTCCGACAAAACCGAAAGAAGTTGCTCCTCGGTCGTCATCTGCGGCAGACCATATGCTTCAGCCAGCACGGTTATGTCAGATGGAGGGGTGCCTGCTCCAACGGCTTGCGATAGAATTCCAGAATCGTGCTCAGCTGTGAGATAGCCCAGTCCAATTCGACTGACGGAAAGGCTTTCGGCGACCAAAGCGGGGTGGTTTTCAGGCAGGTGAAATGTTTCGTAGATCGTCTGCAAATCGATCTTGAAATGGTTCAGATAGGCACGAATCAGCTCAAACGGAATATTGGCGGGGAGATCAAAGGGATGCCTGGCGGTTGCCAGAACCAGGTGTGGGTCAGCGCCCAGGTCAGACTTCAATCTATCGAGAATGACCTGATTTACGATTTCCAGATAGGGCTGCTCGTCAACGGTATTCTTTGCATCGAGCGGTATGTCCCATAGCCCACTACGTCGGGAATGCAGATCCATCCCACTGGGTGCATTCCGCACCTTGGATTCTATGAGTCGCATCAGATCAACAAAATAGGCGGCTGGGCTAAGCATGGATCTGTCATGATCAACCGGACCCAATGCTTTCACTTGCGAAAACAATTTCTGGTAACTGGGAAATCGTTCCGCGAGTTTTTTCTGCGCACTGGGTTCGGTTGCTTTGGGTAAAGCGGCCGTTTGGCTTAGCGCAGCATGCAAATGTTTGAGATTGCTGCCGGCAAAATTGTTCGAAGCAATATTGTGGACGTTGGCCCATTCAAACATCGTGAGGGGAGCAGTTGATTCGGTCATCTTCGAAACCTTCCTTTCAGACTAGCTGCCTAATATTTTCTGTTGCGGTTCTCGGTTTGGTTGCACCTATTCTTCGGTTGCATAATGTGCATTTTGATAAATTCAGCTGTTTAGTCTTGCCGTGAAGATGAAAGTTTTTCTCCGGTTTTCCTGTTTTCGGATTGGCTCAACACTGCTTTTCTCGTCTCAGCCGATATCAGCCCGGCATTGTGCAGATGAACGACAGAATCGTGGATGGCCTGACTGCCGGAAGACCACGTGCCGTGAGAAGCGACTTCGGGATCAAAGCCGTGCAAAATCATTTCGTTCAAATCGGCGTCCCCGAACCGGATATTGTTTTTGCCAAGGGACGCTATTTTCACCGTTTTACGCATGAGAGCTGATTTGAAATTCGGTGCTTGCACATTATGCGCAGTCTCAAACTCCGAAAATGCCGTATCGCCTTCCTTGCGTCCTGCCATAGTGTGTAAAAACCCTCTCATAGCGCCTTTATGAGCGGGGGACGCCTTATATTTGTGGCTCGCCTCGATCAAAATCGCCTGGGTGGAAGAATCTGCCAGTATGTGATTACGACTGACCTTTAACGCACTCAAACCCAGCTTAGGGTTCTTGATAATTGCAAGCGCCTTTCGGGTCCTCGCGGAAGAATGCTTAAACACCCCGCCTTTTGTTTTCATCGCCCGTATTTTCATTCTGGTCGTCAGATGCCCCCCCATGGAAGGACGCGTTCTTCGCGATATCATAAGGCGATGAACTGAGCCTGCCGGGAGATTGTCGTAGACAATTTTCAAGGCACTTTCCGGATATCGAACGTTGGGGTTACGCCGCGGTCCACCACGTGGCGCTGTCATTTGGGCAGAATAGGAGAACTTTTTTCGCTTGCGCAGGCGACTGGTGTAGTTTCCCGAGTTAGGCTTGATGGGCACCATGCCACCCACATCCGTATGGCTGATCGGATTTCCAACGAGAAATGAATATAGATTGAGGCCCGCAATTGTCCCGGCCGGATCTGGATTGAGCCACCGACCTAACCACGGCGCATAATACCGGGTGCCATAATAATACAGACCGGACAGCTCATCGAGTTCTTCTCCAGAATAACGGTATCGTTTTCGCATATCCGATGCATCACTGATCGCGAAACACGACGAACTGCCATAAGGAGTGTATTCTTCATAGCTGGCGACCTTGCCGTCGCGATCCAGCTCCAGGCAAACTGATCCCAGATGGTTGACCAACTGATATCGGACAGATTCCTTCGAAACCTTCTCCCGAAAGGTTTGCTCCTGTTCCGCTACCGCGGAATTGAACGGTTTTGGTTCGGCAGATTGAGGCTTCGCAACGGTCTGTGTTTCCACCAATGCAACGCGTTGATGGTCGTCCATCACATGCAGGGTTGTTCGCTCAGAGCGGATCGTTTTGCCATCAGTCTCAAACTCACGATACACATCATATCCACCAAAATACAGTGTTTCGTTTTGGCGGATATGCGATGGTCCGACAGTTTTCACTTTGCGTGCCCGCTGTCCGTTGGCGTCGTAGACCATCCAGGATTTAAGAGAGTCCTTGGTTGTCTTCGATTCTTCGTCCGCAGTTTTTTCCGTCAGACGCAGTTGATCGCGGTAGTCCCATTGCAACACGGACAGGTGAGGCATACTCGTTATGTTGCCATGCTCATCATGGTTGAACTTTTCCGCAGCTTTACCATCAGCGCTGTCAGTTACCGTGACCAGTCGATTATTCCCTTTTGACCCTGTTCCGGACGGCTCCTCAGGGTTGGAAGTAGGTTCGGTAACAGCGAAGGTTCGCGTCCAGGCCGCTGCCTCCTGGTTGGGGTATTGGTGATGAATTCCGAGAAGATTGGTTCCTTTGTCGTAAGAATACGACTGCAGGTACGAGACTATCGTCTTTGCACTGAACCGTGGAAACTGACCATCGCCGCCAGCGATTTGACCGGGCAAGGGGGCAGAGGTCGTACGTTGTTCGCGGCCACCGGCGTCTTTCAAGCGGTAGAGCGCATCGTATCGGTATTTCGCACTTGCCGATACAACATCACCATCAAAATAAAGGGTTTTCTCGGCATCATCTCGAACTTCAACGACATTTCCGACTGGGTCGAGTACGTAGTGCAGATCCTGCAGACTACGCTGCGCGCCCCTGTCCTTTGATCCAGTTCGAAGTGTCTCTGCTATCCCTTCTTTGCCTGCCGAAACCGTGCCATCTGACAAGCCGTCAGTATCATCAGTCGTGTGCAATTGAATGAGCCGAAAATTTCTTTCGTCATAGGTGATGTGCGTAACGGTTTGATTTCCCAACTGGGCCTCGCACCTCTGGCCTTTTGCATTATACACAATGTTCGTGACGAAGGCTTCCGGCGAGTGTTCAGCAGCATCGCATTTGGACAATTCCAAGGATTTCAGCCACCCTTCAGGCAAATAATGGAAGTTGAGAATATCACCATTCGGATAGGTTTGCCGTACGAGCCTGCCAACTGCGTCATGTAACCAAGAGGACGTGAATGAGTTTTCCTGGTGAGGTTTATCCTCTTGCAATTGCTCATTCTCGGAGCCTGAGGTCCAATTGGCTTCGTTTTCGACGTCTTTACGCAAACAACGTGTGCTACTGAACGCCAGGCCAGTTAGGTCGTAACCGGAAAACGTGGTCAATCCTGCCTGATCGTAATGGGAAATGATTTTGCCACACTGATTGTTGGCTTTGTGAGCTGCTCTGGTCGCATCGTCCACACCGCCATATTCAATTTTTTCCACAATCTGGACCGGCATCGGATGTGGACCGTCGCCACCTTCCACATGTATGTTTAACAACCGGTGGGCTTTGTCATAATTGAGCGTGGTGTGAAATTTGCGCTGATCCCAGATTTGAATCGGATTGCCGAGAACATTATGCAGGATCCATCGCTGTCCGGCATCCGCACTGAAAGACCACAACAATGTCCCGGTCAAATCATAGGTGTGTTTAAAACTACAAATCCCACGCCCATCAATAGTTGAGACTTCTCTACCCAGAATATCCAACACATGGCGGGTTGTGATTGTCTGCCCATTCTCAAGCCTATCCATGGTTTGAAAAACCCGTCCCTGCGTATCCAAAAGACGGGTTTGTGGGGTGTCAAAGAACTCCGAGACCGTCTTGGGCTGGCCGACAATCTGGCACACCAACTCGACTATCTGCTTCGATTTTTCAGCCGGAACCTTTTTCGGCCAAGGTTTTCCAAGCAGAGATTTTAGTTTGGAAAGATTGTCATCTTGGCTGGCAGCCACGGCGTCTTCCGAGACGCCGGCGATAAGCTCGCCACCTGCGTCGAACAGTTTGAAACGAAGATGCCCTCCACTCTGGTCAATGACTGCCGTTGGCTCACCGAGAACCGCCGCAAAACTTCGTCGGCTGTCGCTCGAAATCAGATGGAGTTCGTAACCATCCGTGTCGTTCTCGTCGTAGTGGGTTTCAGTCCAAGGGTCGAACGTCACCCGGGAAAACGTTCCGTCAGCATTTGTAATTTGGACGATACGCAACAAGGGGTCGTATCTGGTGATTTTTGTTGCCCCGAACTCCATCAGTTCCTGTTCGCCCTCAGCTTCGGCCCGGTCGCTGTAGTAGGGTTCATACTGTTTAACCGGCTCTCCCTTGTTGTTGTAAATAGTGCCTCCGGAGGTGAGCCACCGCGGATCTGCCGTATCCTTCAAAAGTTTACAGTTTTTGCCACGCCGCAATTTCCCTGATTCATCTCTGAGAAATGCAGATCCTTTCGAGGCAAGAGTTTTTGACTGCAAGTGACGACCAAACCCGTCTAAATAGGTGATATGAATCTCGATATCAGAGACCGGAGTCGCATTGCCATATGGAGGTTTCAGCCGCTTCCCTTGGCCGCCGATATGCGTTGTGCGCGATAGGGTCACCTCGTGAGGCGGCACACCTTTTTCAAACGACGGTTGGTAAAAGAAATAATTGGTCGCCTCCTGTAAATAGGTCGTAGGTTCCGCAATGATCTCTTTGATGCTCGCCCCCGAGCAGTCTTCAAACGACTGCACAAATTTTTTGGATTCCGTTTGGTTTGGAGCTTTGTCGTCGACATGCCAGAGGGCGTGGTCGCCTAACGGCTTGTGGTCGCAACAGCCATGAATTGAATGGGCCACCACCATGCCCAATGGATCGAACACCACCTCGGATTTGTTGTCGTTGATATGGACCATGCGAAACGGCGTTAGGGTATAGGGATCCAGCAGCGATTCCGTGGTATTGCCGTCGGGGTCCTTGATCGAAACAATTTCCAGATTGGCTGTATCATATTTTGCAATTGTCTCATTACCCAGGGGATCAACGGTCTTCGACGGCAAAAAGAAAGCGGATTTTCCATAGTAATGGAGAGTTAATTCCGGCGCCCACCAAAAGGAATCGCGATGCACATAGGCCGCATTATCTCCTTTGAGCAGGGCATCAGTGACCCGCCCACCGTAAATGTTTTTCACCTCTAAATCGGCAAAGACTGCTTCCTCACTGTGATGTGAAAGAGCATTTGACCCTACTTTACCGAAAGGACACTTCTTCGTGGCGGTTTCATCCCAATAGAAATGTTGTTTCCAGGAAAGCAACCGCCATCCGCCAGGATTTCCCGCCAATGCATCTTTCAAGATTGATGTCAGATCGGATGCAGAATAGAGTGGCGACCGGCTTGGAGTCTTAAGGGTAAGTTCGAATTCTCTTTCTTCGCAAGGAACGCCCAACAAATGATGTTTTGGATCGCAACCGGAATCCGCATCCAGATTGATAAACCGATGGACTGATGCAACCGTTTTGGCTGCGGATTGTTCGTCGTGATGAGGTTTCCTGCGGGGATAATGCACATGGCACGCGTTCAAGACGTTGCCGTGGTTGTCAACATCCAAAGAAAATGTGTGCTCCACCCTGGGATCACTGAGATTTTTCTCGTAGTGCCAAGATATCTCTTGATCTGGGTACGGGTAGCAAACTGGATGCGCCTGATCCGCGAACGGCTGGAACAACCGAACCCGATAATTGTGCTCCCGGACGAGGTATGGGGAACCATCTGCAGTGCGTTTTACCTCATCCCAGCCATAGGTCTCTTCACGCAATTCATGTCCGCGCAATGCGCGTTGCACTTCACCCAGTTCCTTAGGTGTCGCAATTTTTGCAGAACTCTCATCAAGGCCACTCTCTGCCAATCGCCCACTGTCTGCATCCAGTTGAAAATAGCGATCTGCACTGCCTGGCACACCAAATTCTTTTTGTGGAGCTTTGCCGTTGAGGTTCTGCGCTGCTTCATTTCCAGATCCGGTATGATACCAGGTCTTGGTAAACACGGGTGCGACATAGGAATCGTGAGCAACCGGCTTCTGCCCGCCCGTTGATTTCAACCAGAATTTTCGGTCCGCACTCTTTGTTTTATAATCATCAAAAGACTCAGCGTCCCACTGCTCGACATAACCAAAACCACAGAATTCCCGTTCAACCGGATCAAAGTACCCATTGCGATAAGCGTAACTGGTGACAATGGTCGTCCCGGCTATCTGGTCAATAATTTCAATCGACCGCACAACTTGGACCGGAAAAGACAGCCGGGATCTCCAAGGCTTTCCGGCCGCCAGGTCTTCCAGGTAAAACATGGTTGATGGTGCGTAATGAATTTTCTTTTCCGCGCCCATGGAGTTCGAAATTCCCGTCAGAACATGCGGTTTGCGTCCTCCATTGAAGTCGCAAAAATCATGGTGCAGCTGCAAATCCGCTTCGCGGGACGTGATAACCATGCAGGCTGTTCCTGTTCCGAGAATGTCGGCGAATCTGACTTTATCCAGGTTGTCATATCCGATCGGGAGAGGCTTGATTTCCTTGTCTTTGAAACTCTTGCCATTGTCGTTTCGATAGATTTCCAGGTGCTCGTGAGCGACGTAGATCAGGTCTGCGGTTCCAGTTCCGTTCAAGTCTGAAAAAAACAGCCGGGATGGATCGAGCCCTCCCGGAAACTGAGGCGCATTATCAATGATGACCGGATTTCCGTATTGGCCGTAACCAAGATGAGGCCAACATTCGACCATTCCACTGTGCACCCGAACAATGTGGTTTCCACCATCACCGAACATGTCGGCAAACCCCACATGCTCTACCGGGGAACGCTCCCTGGAAAACGGAAGCGCCACTTCGTTGTTGCGGCAGGCCGGTAAAGAAAACCCTGAATAGCCCAGAGATTGGGTAACTTTGGTGGTCCCGGCTTCGAAAAAAACCAAGTCAGCAAGACCATCACCCGTTACATCGATGATGTGTCGATCTTCCTCAAACGCTTCCGTGGGATAAGTCGGAAAAGCGGAATAAGGTTCAAAGGTTCCGTCACAGCCTTTGAAATAACCATTACCTCCAGGCGAGCGCACCAGCAGGTCCAGGTTCCCATCACCGTTGAGGTCCGACAGAGTATAGTTGGCATCACCACCTGCTTTCTCTATCGGAAAATTCGACAGAATCTGGAGCGCCTGATAACAGCCATCGCCCATTGGACGCGCGTAATAAGCCCCATTCTGATCGTGACGGAAAATTCCAGGCAATCCGTCACCGAACAGATCCACCAGCTCATCAATTTCAATCCGCAAATCGTTGCGTTTTCCGTTTTCTGATATCGCCGTAAGAGGACGGAACTCAGCAGCGCCCACCGGTGGCGCATACGTCAGCACCAGGGGTGGCATCGACCTGGAGTTGAGTTCGCCTTTTGTCTTTCGGTGACCGCTTTGCGTAACGGTTTTGAGCTGGTTAAGGCCGTCACATTCGACGTATTTAAATAGAGTGCTGTGAACCAAAAACTGCGGATCGCTGCCAAATCGATGAAACAGAAGCACGCCTTGGCAGAGCCTCAGGGTTCGAATTTCAAACCCTGACCGAAATGAAGAGAACGGATCTGTACGTTCATCAGGTTTCAACGCCGTTTCGACATCGAGTTTTTCAGGTTCATCGAGTTGGCGTTCGCCATAATCGAATACGAGTTCGAAATGCCAACATTGATTCTTGTTGTCGTTTGTATACTCACCGTACTTGATGCTGCTGATGCAGCGATTTTCGCAGTAGGCACGTTCATCGCCTGACGTTGTCTGATCATTTTCCTCTGCAGGCAGATATTGATAGACAATTCGATTGCCAAGCGCATCGTAAGATTCCTGCAACAACCACTTGAATATCTTCGCTGGATTTGTAGGGCCGGCAATTCTGAAGTCGCGACTCTCACCATAGATGCTGGTCACATTGTCTTTGGTGGTAACTTTCCAGTGCTGGCTTCCATCTTTGCCGCTGACCCATTTTTCGATACTTGCAAATTGCGTCTCTGTGCGGGGTCTGTAGGAAATAACCAGGTGATCATCAGATTGACGCGAAACCGGCACCCACTCTCTATTTGTATGCTTAAGCTTTGGGACCAACTCACCAGCGCTGGTGAGCTGAAACTTGTCGCTGGAATCATATTTTGGGTAGCGTTTGTCGACCTTTCTTGAAATACTGGAAATAGACAAATCAAAGCCCAGACCGAATGGCCCGTTGCCCGCACCTGAGTTGTACTTCAAGCTCAGTTCAGGCTCAAAACCTCTGCAAGAGGTCGTGTGAATTGGAATTGAGAGCCCAGCGGTACCGGTAAATACATCGGTCTGAAAGCTTTCACCTATGCCGCTGATTGCCCCTCCCCCTTTGGGCAAATTGATTTTTGGAATTGTAATATTTGCGTGATTAGTCATCTTGCCTGAGCCCTTTCTCAATAAGTCGAAGGATAGGAGATCCAAACGTATTTTCAAAGGTTTTCAAAGCAGATACCATAGTTCGACAGGACGCCCCCAGCGCTTTGGCTCAGCAGCGTCCTGCGGCGCGCGGCGCGCCCGCCGACACCACCGGCGCACCCAACGGCGGCGCGGGGTGCAGGCGGCAGGCAAAGGAGACCCAGTCTGCATCCAGATATATGATCCTGTTATCAGCATCAATACGATAGACAAATATGCGGGGTTCTCTTTTGTCCATTATTTACACTCGGTAGTTACCTAACGGCGAAGTAACCGGGCTGCGGCAGGATGAGCGTGAACTACCATATTTTATAAATTTAGCCGCCAGAGGTTCCGCTCCGGTTGAGTGATAGGTTAGGCCGACCTCCAAGATAGTCAACGAGATGTATGAACGAAATCTATCTATTTTGCATACCTCACTTGACCTCGTTATTCAGTAAAGTTTTGGTCTCTAAATCGAGACGCTCTACCGACCGCTTGGCTTAGTCCCCGCGAAATCCCCTGAAAGTCAGTCTTTGGACGAGACAGGTATGCTGTATATCCCCGGCAACGCTTGCCAACATAGTCACCGCACCGAAACCGCCAGCCGTGATCTTGACCGCTCCTGACTCAAACCAGACAACTTGATCACCGGTAAGTCCAACCACCAACATTGTTACTCCTGCCGCAAGACATAGCACCCCTGCACTGATCATGGCATAGCATATCATGGCACGGCGTTTTAGATGCGCTTCAAGGAACCTGATCTCCGCGATTCCCGGCGGCGAAGTGGGTGTCAAGTCTGCCGTTGACTCTTATTGTTTCCCGAAATTAGCACTAAGAGTCAACGGCAGACTTGACCCTTTTCATTTGCCTATATTGCCCATTTCACCCCCAAAAAGAGCGATATAGGCCCAAATACAGGAGGTGTTGCGGGCATATTCCAATTGATATCATGAAGTTAACGTGGTCCGACCCCGATCCCATAACGTTGAGCTGACCAGAAATTACCTATTCTTTTGAAATGAAGAGAAGGATGCCGAGAATTTCTTTTCAGAAGATCAAAGTTCTCTTCAGCTACACTTTGTACAGCCGCAGGAAGTTCATGAAAGCACTTCCAGAAACGGCTTGTTGTTCTGTGCATTTATAGCTTCCTCAAACGCCCTTGATGCTTTTCATTGAAAGCCTCTTTAATGAGAAAATCTAGTTTTCCTGCCTTTGAATCGGCCTGCACCTCCTGATCCCACATTTTCCAATCCTTCTCAGCGACCCATTTTCTGATTTCAATAAACTTTGCTCCAGGGAGTGCCTCTATGGCTGCCTTTATTTCTTCAACTCTCATTTCATTTCTCCATCTACTGTCCCTCGTGGTTTTCTTTTTAAGCATAACAGATATAATTATTTGCGCGAGATTCTAAGCAGGCACAGTTCATTTTGGTGCGCGAACGCCGCCTTCACCCGTTTATCGGGTGAAAGGCGTGGTTGGGACATTTGGTTAAAAGGGCATAGGTGTCAACCGTGTAGGCCTGATACCCCTGCCTTTCCATGGGACAATAGTAGACCCTTTTTATATCTATTCGTAATCCTTTTCATCCCCGAGAACCAGATGGAGATGTGGCTTGTGTTCAGTAACTTGCTTCCCCTCGGCAAGACCGATGTAGGAATTAATTATTTCACTAATCTTTTCTGCTTTGAATTGTTCTGCTATGTCATCGTACCCTTCAATGTCTCTATAAATAATTCTTTGAATTCTTCTGAATCCCCGGCTATTGTTACAATAGTTTTTTGCACCATTTCAAGGGCATAAACTCGCTCATTAAGTTCATTAATAAATTCGTTCAAATTTCTTTGTTCTGGCATTATATCACCGCCTGAAGGTTTATTTTTATTTGGAAGCACCGGGTAGGTCGGGGGTGTTACCACCCCTTTCCCCCCTAAGAACCGTACGTGATAGTTTTACCACAGGCACTTCCGTCGGTCGCCCATCATACGGCTCAAGCCTCCCAAAAGTGAGCCCTTATTGGGCCACCCGATGGAATAAAATTTACGCCAACTATACGATACTGACTGACAGCTACAATGCCTTTCGGCGAGAAGTGCACCAGCTTGCCAAATGGCCGCCGTCATTCGCCCGTTTCAATGGCTGCTTTCCTCTCTTGATGTAGTTCTTCCAGATTTCTCGTAATGGGACACCGATCACGCCATGGCGTGACTATCTTTCGAGCCGGTCGAAGATGCCGCCTTGCGGTGGCAAATTGGCACCGTATCCAACCCATTATGCCCACAAGAAATGCCCTTGGGGTGCAGGCTGGCCTTGGCTTTTTCCCGCATCTTACGCTCACACCCGCAATCACGCCTATGGCGTGATTCACCATATCATTCGACCCTGGCCCTTTGTTTTGCCGGTGGAACATCCCGATTTATCGGGAGGAGGTTTCTCGGAGGAGTCGTCCTGTCACCATTCCGACCCAATTCGGTACTTTGTCCGTGGGGCTTCGCACCCCGTCAACAGCGCAACGGTAGCACGCCCACGTAGGGTCCCCGCTTACAGAGCGGGGTGCTCTATGTAACTAAATAAATACAATAAATGACGCGACATCGTGTCGCGACTAACAAGTTAGTATACGGTTTCCGGATAAATGCGGTCCGGAATTTTTTCGTTTGCCGAAAAACGTCTTTTTTTACAAATCCCTAACCGGGTAACATGCAAACGGAATGTTATCCTGAGTCTGGATAAGCTGCCATATGGGAAATTCATTCCCGAATTTGGAGGGGTTTGTTGGATGTTTGATTTTTTCTTTGGTGGCGGATGGAGGGGTGGACCTGCCTTTGATAGAACTGAAAGGATGAAGCATGCGGTGTGATTTCTTTACCGTGGTCATGCTGTGGGTCTCACCGTGCATATGGGTTTGGCTTGGAATTAAGGGGGAGACAGGTGATTATTAACCCGGATGGGAAATGTAAAC
>Ga0208901_1000453_pt1 | contig 20231 bp, 20 predicted proteins | sample AntAceMetag02UKF_FD_184764 | JGI IMG/M metagenome (GOLD analysis project Ga0208901, IMG submission 184764) | Saline lake microbial communities from Ace Lake, Antarctica - Antarctic Ace Lake Metagenome 02UKF (SPAdes) (version 2) | ecosystem: Environmental > Aquatic > Non-marine Saline and...
ATTCGTGCTGCACACAGACAATATCCGTCTGACTGATATTAATAAATTGAGAGGCCACACTATAATTAGACAACTTGTTCTGATTGATCTCAAAGCGAACTTTTCCGGGATAGGCATACCCCTCGGGTTTGTCATTCATGGCCGCCGCCCAGCAGTAAACATCGGGAGCTTCCAATGATAACGCCTCTACCAAATCCGTGGTGAAGGTCGCGATACCGCACTGGCGAGGCAGATAGTTGCCGATGACGGCAACCGATCCGATTCCCTCATAATATTTAATAACAGATGTCATAGCTGCTACCTTCTTGTTTTGCGTTTATTACTCATTTTCCCAAATGGTTTTATTTTTATCCCTTTTTTACTTCCGCTCTTCCTTGCGGTTTAGTTTCGCTTTTTTCTGTTCTTCGCGTCTGCCTTTGTCTCTTTCCCCCTTGGCTTCCATTGAAAAACCTTTTCCTTTCAAGAAAATCTTTGTTTTAGCCCTGCAAATCTTTCATCACATGTCCCCCCCATCACATGTCCCCGGCCAAGGGGACACGTTTTAGTTAACTTTCATTTAATTTTTCGATAAAGGGTCCAAACCCGTTGGCACATGCGGCTCACGGTATAATCAGGCTTTTCCGTTTGGCCGGGCATTTTGTCCCAACCCCCTTTTTCGACGTATTCGGACCTATTCCATGATTCTAACGCCCCCAATTCTTTGAGCATCTCCTTATGGTTCGGCTGTGCCATGAATTGGCCGACGCAGATCTCCGCCTGGCTTGACAGGACCGCTGCTTCGTTCATTTCTTGGGTCGTGCCGGAGGTTGTCCAACCTCCTCACGCAAAACCGGTGATCATTACGATGACTGCCTCAACAATAATCCCCCAGATATCCTGTAACGAATTGAGCAATTTGTTCCGTTCCTTTAACGTTTGAGCTATCTTGATATTGCTGTAATTTAACACTGAAATCATATGGGCAATCTTCGTATAAAAGGTCATTGCAGTATTGACTGCCTCCCGGCTCGAGCGTGCACACGTTCAAGCGCCACAAGATATTCCCCTTCATTGAATCCATATTTTTGCGCCTGGGAACGGAAGATTTCAAGATCCGGCGTTTTCCCTTCAAACAAAAATTGACCCAGGTACAAGCTCCCGACACGTTTGTTGCCCACGGTTATGGGGTTGCTATGTCCCACATATTGTTTTGGCACCGATAGAGCCGAAATGTACCAGGCTCAACTCCATTGGAAAGTTCAAGATCGCTTTCCAGGCAGTTCTTACAACTTTCGGGGTGGATGCGATGAAATGGGGTACAAATATCCTGCCAACCTGTGGCAACCAGGACTTTGCCTTGAAGATCGAGGATAGCAATCCCGATATTCGTAAGGTCGAAGAAATCGTCCATCATGGATTGGATCGCCTATATATCAATGATGGTTGCCAGGTCCAGCGTTGCCGCATCCGCATTTGGCAAGGGGTTGCCGTCAAGTTTCTTCTGAAATCGCGGTTCGCTTTCCCTCAGCACATCCACCGCTCTTTTTCGCTCGAATTCAGCTTTTTCTAATTCCTTGACCTTTTGCTCTAATTCTTCATAGGTCGGTTTCTCAACCACAATAAAATCCTCTAAATACCCCCAAAAAAAGCCCAAACGTTTTTGTGCCCTGGGCACTATGTATGAGCCTGTTGAAAGACCCATTCCCGCGCCCTTTCCTTGGGGCTTAGTTGACGTCAAAAACGGTTCAACAACGTCCCGATTCCCCTTCAAGAGTCAGAAATCATTCTACTGTATTTATTATGGAATCTCTTTCACCGTAAAATTCTATTTTTGAGACAACGGCCATCCAATATCCAAATTGTTTTTGAATGTTTGTCGTTAGTTTAACTGAGCAAGCCCCATCACAAGTCAGATGGTTCATACCATTTAACTTTTGGTTTGGTTTATGATTTTTCAAATTCCGGTTGGGTTGAGTGGTCAACTTGTTGGCTAATTCATGAGAAGCCACTACGAAGTTCAATTGACTTTTGTATAGATACCCAGGTATGTAACTGCCATCTATTTCAACACGTAGACAGTAAATGCCGGCATGGTTGTTCTTCACAATTGGCCCCTCTATCCTTGATTTTTCAAAGACAAGGGTCTTTCCTTCGTAGTCTTCAGGATAATAGAGGAAATCCTGCGTAGCATCCGCCACCGCAAAAAATATGGAGACCTGCATCAGTAAAAAAAGGACGATACAAATCACTGCTTTCTTCGTATCCATTTCTTTTTAAACTCTCCTCGCTTCGTAAATTATCGGCATTTCCCAATAGCTGTATAGACAGTAATTCCTTTTTCCAAACCGGGAACCAGCCATGCCCTGCCTCCATGCTGCTCTGCGATCTCTTTCACTATAGACAATCCAAGTCCCGCCCCTTCGATTCCTCTTGATGTTTTTTTCCTCTTAAAAAGACCAAAGGCATCTTTAGAGTCTTCCTTTTCCATACCAATGCCATTATCTCTTACAGAAAGGATATGGAAGTCATCTGACTCCTCATATGCAATATCAATTTTGCTTAAATCTTCGCCTCCATATTTTAACGAGTTGTCCATAAGATTTCTTAAAATCCTGAGGATGGATAATCTGTCTGCATATATTTCAGGTAAGTTTTCGGGTTCTGAGCACTCTATTTTGCGAATATTGAGCTCATCGGAAAATTCTTCCCTGATCATCTGAAGAATCTCCTTCAATTTAACCGTTTCAATATCTAGGGGCGTCTCCTTCGTTGCTATGTAAATGTTAATTCTTTCAACAAGCGCCGCAATTTGTTTAGAGGCTTTCAGGATTTGATCACAATAGTTATTCCCTTTTTCATCAAGGTTAGATCGAGAATATTTATGGAGGAGTTTTGTAAGGCCATAGACTCCAATTGCCAAACTTTTTAAATCGTGTGATATGGAATACGCAAACGATTTTATGTTTTCAGAACTTATTCTTAGCGCTTCCTCAGTCCTTTTACGGTCGGAGATATCAGCAAATGATGCCATTCTTCCCACAATGTTCCCTGCTTTATCGCTGACACTCGAGCTGGAAACTTCTACATGAAAAGTTTTACCATCCTTCCGGAGTGCTAAAAACTCTTCGGTTTCTCCCTTTGTTTTATCAATAATTGCTTTCACATCAGCGAACCTTCGGATTTCCTGATCAACAAATAACTCAGTTGCACATTTGCTGATAACTTCTCTCTTTGCTTTGTATTCGAACATTGATAAGAAAGAAGGATTCGCATATCTGATTTTCCCTTTTTTGTCCGTGATTATGACACCGCTCACTGATGAATCTAAAGCATCGTAGACAACGCTCAAAGTTTTCTCTGCCTGCCTTCGCTTAAAGGACTCTTTTCTTAGTTTTTTTCCCAATAACTCTAGGTTATCAGATTTTTGCTTTGTACCCATTCACTCATCTCAATGCTGATTTGATCTGAAAACCAACAAATATGCAGGTAATCAGTTCTTGTGATTTCCCAAGATAGTCTCATTCAAATGGATTCCCTGAAGTAGTTTACAATCTGCTCACGTTTGCAATCCCCATGCCAGACACCTAACTTTTCGAATTAATATGATTTGTTGGACCGTAGACATACAGCAATAAGAACCACCGATTCTGATAATCAAATAGGAAGGTGAATGGAACGATGAGGAAGAATATTTAATGGGATTCAACTTGTTGAAATAGAAATTGAATCTATTTAGGAGAATTATGAGTTCCGATATTTTCGTTGCTGGAACCAGGAGTTCTTTGTTATCATGTGTAGTCAATAAAAAGTCCCATTACAGGAGGTAAAGATGGAGTCAATCCTTTTTGTATCAAAAGATCAAAGAGCTTTCCACCAAATACATTCCGGTCTTCGTTCGGAATTCAGGATTGAAAATGCAAGCAGCAAGCAGGCTGCATTGGAATTACTCCAAAAAAAACCGTTTACTTTCCTCTTCATTGATATTGAAATACTAAAAGGGTCCGGCCAAACTGGTGGATACAAGGCTATTTTTCAACCTTTCTGGAAGTTGTACCCAACTATCGAAATCGTAGTTATGTCTCCTCAAGAAATGCTCAGAGAAGCTGTAATGGCTGTAAAAGCGGGAGCGGGCAACTATCTGACCTATCCCATCGTTCCAGAGGAAGTAGAACTCGTAACCGAAACGGTTCACGCATCCATGATTGCCCGGTCCGAACTCGAGTATCTGCGGGATCAATTCTGGGAAACCAAATCCCTTGAAATTATCAAGACGAAAAGCCCTCAGATGAAGGTTGTCTACGATAAGGTCCGGTCCGTTTCACCAACCAGAAGTACTGTTCTACTTACGGGGGGAACGGGAACAGGCAAGGGTGTGCTTGCCAATCTCATTCATCAACACAGCAACCGTCGCGATTCGCAGTTCATCAGCGTACATTGCGGTGCAATCCCGGATACCTTGTTGGAAAGCGAGCTTTTTGGGCATGAAAGGGGTGCCTTTACAGGTGCTGTGAAGCGAAAGCTTGGGAAATTTGAGATTGCCGGTGGAGGGACCATTTTCTTGGACGAGGTGGGAACAATCACGCCCTCCGCTCAGATAAAGCTTCTACAAATATTGCAGGACGGAACTTTTCAACGGGTCGGGGGAGAAGTGACGCTTGAGGCCAAAGTAAGGATCATTGCGGCAACAAATGCGGATCTGAAAAAGATGTGTGAAGACGGACTATTCAGAAAGGACCTTTATTACCGATTGAATGTGTTCCCGATTGAAATTCCTCCGCTGAAAGAAAGAATGGAAGATATTCCTCATTTAATCGAAGGTTTTCTGAAGACGCTGAACAACTTTAATACAAAAGAGATTTATCACATTGATCCCGACGTTCTGGAAGGATGTAAGCATTATCCCTGGCCTGGAAATATCCGGGAGTTGGAGAATCTGATTGAACGGGCCTACATTCTGGAGACATCCTCTGTGTTGACATCGGAAAACTTTCCAATTGAACTGGTTGAATTAGGAGTTTCTCCTGCAATTCTGTCAGGGGATTCTCCCCTGACTCTGGCGGAGGCACGACGAAGAGACATTGAAAATTTTGAAAGAAACTATCTTAAAGAACTACTGACACAACAGAAAGGCAAAATCAAGGAATCCGCAAAGGTTGCCGGAATTACTACACGTCAGTTACATAAACTCATGGCCAAATACGGCATCCGGAAAGAAACATTCAAATAACCAGAAGCCCACAAAGATTAACCGGAATTTCAAGTTCCGTTGTCTGGAAAATCGGAACCTGAACTTCCCAATTCTGATTTTGTTTTGTAATTTCATAATATTACCCTTCGCTATCTTCAGTCTGAAGACGTTTCAATAGATTTTCCTCGGAATTTCCTGCATCATTAGTTCTGCTATTTCCGGACTCAATCCCATAAGCATCTGCAATGACGTTGTTTTACGTTTTGGCATGTCTATTGCTATTTGATATTTGCAGCGAAAGGAATGGGTGGCAGTGATATGAACCATTAAAATTCCGAACTCCAACCATTTTGACTCGTACTTAAAAGCTGCAATTAGCTTTTAGCTATTAGCCGTTAGCTTAAAGATCCCAATCGTTTGCATGATTTTTCCCTTTATTTGGGATTTCACTTTTCGATGCTTACCGATTGCATCGTAACTACCTGGCATTGTGTGGCTAATAGCCAACGGCTAACCGCTAATTTCAGTTTTTAGGTCGTAATAGTTGTTAGGGGTCAGCGTTTATAGTTGAAGTTGGTGTTAACGCCAATTGAGAGAAAAAGGACTATGCCTTCGAAGAAGAAAGGAATGAATATAAGGGATAGGGCAGAACAGGAACTGATTACGATCCGAGGCCTTATCATTCCGTACGAATGGGACGAAAAAGGCAACGTGATAGCTATTTCCATCTCTACCTTTCAAGAGGAAGAGTACCTTATTGACGAAGATAAGCAAAGCGATCAGCTGCTGGCGTTAATCAGACAATTGGTAGAAATAAGTGGAGTTGTTCGGCGTGAAGACGGACGGAAGAGAATGAAAGTAAAGGAATGTAGGATGGTTCCCTTATCTAAAAAAGGAGGTTTTGAGCGATGAAAATAAAGCCATTGAGCGACAGAATTCTGGTTCTCAGAATTGAGGAAGTACAAGAGACGCGGGGTGGAATCGTTATCCCTGATACTGCAAAAGAAAAGCCTCAGGAAGGAAAAGTGATTGCTGTGGGTCCTGGAAAATTTGATGAAAATCAAAAACGAATTCCCTTGGAAGTCAAAAAAAATGATCATGTACTTTTTGGAAAGTACACGGGAAGCGAAATTGGAATCGATGGTGTTGAACACCTGATTATGCGGGAAGATGATATCCTTGCTATTTTGAACAAATGAGGAGGCGTTGAGTCATGGCAAAAAAGGAAATAAAATATAGTACAAAGGCCAGAGAGAAAATGATGAGAGGCATAGACACTTTGGCCAATGCAGTTAAAGTTACACTCGGTCCGAAAGGAAGAAATGTGCTTATCGAAAAATCTTGGGGATCCCCAAAGATTACCAAGGATGGGGTGACCGTCGCCAAAGAGATCACGCTGGAAGACAAATTTGAGGACATGGGTGCGCAGATGGTAAAGGAGGTGGCTTCAAAGACTTCTGATGCTGCAGGAGATGGCACCACAACAGCCACCATTCTTGCTCAGGCTATTTACCGCGAGGGCTCCAAGCTGATAGCGGCAGGCTCCAATCCCATGGCCGTAAAGAGAGGCGTTGAAAAGGCAGTAGCTATTGTGGTGGAAGAGCTCAAGAGAATTTCAAGACCAACAAAAGAAAAATTGGAAATTGCCCAGGTGGGAACCATCTCGGCAAATAACGACACTACCATCGGCAACATTATCTCCGATGCCATGGAAAAGGTGGGCAAAGAGGGCGTCATTACCGTAGAGGAAGCCAAAGGAATGGAAACGACCTTGGAGATTGTGGAAGGGATGCAGTTTGATCGAGGCTATCTGAGTCCTTACTTCGTAACAGATTCTGAAAAAATGGAGGTCGGGATCGATGAACCTTACATCCTTTTACATGAAAAAAAGATCAGCAACATGAAAGACGTGCTTCCTATCCTGGAGCAGGTCGCCAAGATGGGCGCCCCTCTGCTGATAATCGCAGAGGATGTGAACGGTGAGGCCCTGGCCACCCTGGTGGTGAACAAGCTTCGCGGGACTCTGCAATGTGCTGCCGTTAAGGCGCCTGGTTTCGGCGACAGACGCAAAGCCATACTCGAAGATATAGCTATCCTGACTGGTGGCCAAGTTGTCTCTGGGGATCTGGGCATCAAGCTTGAAAATATTACGTTGGATGACTTGGGGACTGCTAAACGAATCACCATTGACAAGGATAACACCACGATTGTTGATGGGGGAGGCGACCGAATAGCACTTGAAGGCAGGGTTAAACAGCTGAGGGCCCAGATAGAGGAGACTACATCTGATTACGACAGAGAAAAACTCCAGGAGCGTCTCGCAAAATTGATTGGTGGCGTGGCAGTCATCAGTGTGGGCGCAGTCACTGAGATGGAAATGAAGGAGAAGAAGGACAGGGTTGAGGACGCTCTTAATGCTACCCGGGCTGCTGTAGAAGAAGGGATCGTTCCGGGAGGTGGGGTTGCCCTCATCAGAGCTATAAAGGCCTTGGACAAGGCCCAATTTCACGGAGAGGAACAACTGGGTATTAAGTTAGTAAAACGGGCACTCGAAGAGCCTGTCAGGCAAATTGTGAATAATGCAGGTTTTGAAGGTTCCATAGTGGTTCAGCGAGTCATGGACAGTGAAGGTGATTTTGGATTTAACGCAGAAACGGGCATCTATGAAGACCTGATGAAAGCGGGTGTTATCGATCCTACCAAAGTAACTCGGTTGGCACTGCAGAATGCAGCATCTGTGGCAGGGCTACTTTTGACAACAGAGGCCATGGTGGCTGATAAGCCTGATAAAAAGTCTTCGACAACACCGGCTATGTCTCCGGAGGATATGTATTAGGAGGATGTCTAAAAAAGATCGAATAAAGGGATTCTTCTCATCTGAAAAAACAAAGGTTCTTGAGGATGAGAATGAAACTGCAAATACTATTCTCCCCGTCCAGAAAGAGGTGGCATTCTCTTTATTGGACGGGGCCAGTGCCCAAGCTCCCATCATCGCACCCGAACTGGAAATGCAGAAGCGGCTGGCGGCCGATAGGAGCCAACCCCTTGAGGAGCGCCTGGAGGCCTACGAGGACATAGTGGAGTCTGAAGTTGGGGACACCACATTGACCCGATCGCGCAACATCGAGCGGGAGGTGGGATTACGTCAGATCTATCTCAAATTCGAAGGGGGCAATCCCACGGGAGCACAGAAGGACCGAATCGCCTTTGCCCAGGCTATGGATGCATTGAGACGGGGCTTTGATACCATCACCGTGGCCACATGCGGCAATTACGGCGCCGCCATGGCCATTGCTTCTTCCATGGCCGGTTTGCGCTGCATCACCTATATCCCGGAAGGATATCACACCAGAAGAATCGTGGAAATGGAGACCTTCGGCGCGGAGATCCTTCGCGTGCCGGGGAATTATGAGGATGCGGTGGAAATTTCCAAGGAAAGGGCCGATGCCGATGAAATTTATGACGCCAATCCTGGTGGAGCCAATACCGCTATTCAGTTGAAGGCTTACGGCGAGATTGCCTACGAGATCTATGACGAGCTTCGGGATGCCCCCGCCGTGGTGGCCGTTCCTGTCTCCAACGGAACCACACTGGCCGGCATCTACCGAGGATTTCTGAGTCTGTATCGAAGGGGAAAAACCTCTCGGATTCCTCGTATGGTTGCAGGATCCTCCCACAACAAGAACCCCATAATCAGGGCCTTTGTGAAAAACATCCCCTATTGTGAAGATCTTCCTCCCGGGCAAATTCGGGAAACTTCGGTAAATGAGCCTCTGGTTAACTGGCATGCCATCGATGGGGACCACGCCCTGGATGCCATCCGGCATACGGGTGGATGGGCGTCCTATGCCAGTGACAAGAGCATGCTGGCCTATGCGCGAATGATTCGACAGAAGGAAGGTCTCAATGTTCTGCCTGCTTCCACGGCCGGTCTCATCGTTGTTCTAGGGAAGCACCAGAAAGAACCTCTTCCAGGTGACCGTTACGTGGTCATCCTGACCGGGAGAAATCAATGAATTTGTCTTTTGAAGGAAATGCCATTGTCTATTGCGAAGGAGCCTTTGGAACAGCCTATGGAAAAACCGCCCATGGCCTTATCCGCCGATCCGATCGATACCGCATCCTCTCCGTGGTGGATTCCCACCACGCTGGGCGAGATGCCGGAACAATCCTGGATGGCATCGTTCAGGGAATTCCGGTCCACGCCGACATTCTGAAAGCTGTGGCGACATTCAAAACGAGTCCCCATCCAGCAACACACCTGGTTATGGGGTTAGCGCCTGACGGGGGTTGCCTTCGAAAGCGTGCCCGACGAGATGTCGTAACAGCCATTTTAAACGGACTGAACGTGGACTCCGGTCTACATGACTTTCTCTCCGAAGATCGGGAAATAGTAAGTCTGGCGGAAAAGCACAGTGTGAAGATACGGGATGTCCGAAAGCCTCCACCCAGAGATGCACTTCATTTTTTCAGCGGTAAGATTGAGAAGGTTGCCTCCCTGAAAGTGGCGATTCTGGGTACGGATTCAGCCATTGGCAAACGGACTACCGCATGGATCCTTCTGGATGCCTTGAGGGCAGCCGGAGTTTCGGGAGAACTCGTCGGTACTGGGCAGACCGCCTGGATGCAGGGGGTCACGCACGGGATCATCCTGGATTCCCTCGTCAATGATTTCGTGTCGGGGGAAATTGAGCATGCCGTATGGTCAGCATGGAAGGCCTCTCGCCCCCGGGTGATCATCATAGAGGGCCAGGGAAGCCTGATGAATCCTGCCTACCCTGGTGGATTCGAGATCCTGGCAGCGGGCAGGCCCGATGTGGTAATCCTTCAGCACGCGCCCGCAAGAAAGGAGTATGACGGATTCCCCGGATACCCCATGCACCCTCTGGAGAAACAAATTGAGGCGATTGAACTCTTGTCGGGAAAGCGGGTCATTGCCGTTACCATCAACCACGAGGAGATGGAAAGACAAAAAATTCCTGAGGTCTGTGAGAAAATCACGAAGTCAACCGGCCTTCCCGCTTTGGACGTCCTCCTGGGGGATCCGGGCGACCTGGTAAAGATCCTGACGCCATATATCACCTGAAACCTGCAATTAGCTTTTAGCTATTGGCCGTTAGCTTAAAGGATTCAAACATTTGAATACCTTTTTAATATATTGAGCCTTTCATCTTTTGATGCCAACCTAATGTAGCCGTAAATAAGCGCGTACTGCTAATAGCTAACGGCTAACCGCTAATTGCAGCTTTCAGGTATCAAGGAAGAGGGATTAGGAATAAGAAATGGATGACAATATAGAAAAGGTCTCTGGAGGAGAAGATGAGGACCCATTAGAGATTCTCAAAGTGATTCAAAGGCTGGAGGTGGGCCCTGTCCATCTGGAAAAGCGCCGTCTAACAGCCCCTTACCGAGTGATAAAGGATGGCCAAACCGATTCGATGAATCTCATATACACCTTTGAAGAAGAAGTATTCGAACCAGGCGAACCGGAATCTCTCAATCTTGCAAGCATGATCTCTGCTCAGGTAGCCCTAAATTACGGCCTTTTCTGCGAAGAGATAGCGTTTCTGGGTCGATTTGACAAACACGACAAACGATTTCTGGAAGATATGGCCCGCAATACGGCCCGGGAAATCTTTGTGAAAAAGTTCCTGGAGGCCAACCCTTTTCTTCAAGGAAATGCCGGGGTACTCCCTCCGGTAAAACGGGGCAGTTACCTTCAGGCTAAACTCATTTTTGATGAAAAAGAGCCTTTGCAGAACAACATCGTCGGGAATCGTGGAGGCGGGAAAAGCTGGACCACAGACCCATCCCGTTACGCCATACTCTCCAGTGGTGGGAAAGACAGCCTGCTTAGCTTTGGCCTCTTACGGGAAATTGGCCATGACGTACATCCCATCTTTATCAATGAATCGGGCAGGCACTGGTTTACGGCTCTGAACGCCTACCGTCATTTCCGTGACCATATCCCCAATACGGCCAGGGTGTGGACCAACTCGGACAGGCTCTTCAACTGGATGTTGCGGCATCTTCCCTTTGTCAGAAAAGACTTTTCCAAGGTCCGTTCCGACGAATATCCCATACGCCTCTGGACCGTAGCGGTCTTCCTTTTCGGGGCTATGCCCATCATGCGGAAACGAGGTGTGGGAAGACTGGTTATCGGGGACGAATACGACACAACCAGCAGGCATTCTTTTAAAGGAATACCTCACTACGACGGTCTTTATGACCAGAGTCGCTATTTCGATGACGCCTTGACCCGGTATTTTCGCAGCAAAGGCTGGGGGGTAAGCCAATTTTCCATTTTGAGACCCTTATCGGAATTCCTCATCGAAAAAACTCTGGTGGAGCGCTATCCGGAATTGCAAAGCCATCAGATATCCTGCCATGCCGCCCACAGGGACGAGGAAGGGGTAAGGCCCTGCGGTCGCTGTGAGAAATGCCGGAGAATTGTCGGGATGCTCATGGCCTTGGATGCGAATCCCATGAAATGTAGCTACATGGGTGAGCATATTGGGGCGTGTTTGGAAAGCCTGGCCACGAAAGGTATCCATCAGGAAAAGGAAGGAATAGAGCATCTTGCTTTTATGTTGGCTGAAAAAGGTCTCATACAGGGACCAACTATTGGGCCTGTCCGTGCTACCCAACGCCCGCAAATCATGAAACTTCGATTTGATCGCGAGAGGTCTCCCGTAGAAGGGATTCCTGTGGACCTTCGCGAACCTCTCTACCAGATCATTCTGGAACACGCCGAGGGTTCGTGTATGCGCCGTGGGCGTTCATGGGTTGACTTCGATCTGTGGGGGGACCCTGCCCTCAAGAGACCTTACCCCTTTGAGAGCCATCATACCCTTCCTTCCATCGGATTTTTGGACCAGGGGGATAAAGGGGAAGAAAAGGGGAATTATCTACTGGGAGAACTCACATGGCCGGAAGCAAAGACCCGCTTCCAGGAAGTGGATGTGGCCCTCCTTCCCGTGGGAGCCATTGAACAGCACGGTCCGCACCTCCCTCTGGACTGTGATGCCTTTGATGCCGAGTATATGGCCCGAAAAGTCGCTGAGGGGTGCACGACCCCCAGGCCTGTGGTCCTCCCGTTGATCCCCTATGGCGTAAGCTATCATCACGAGGACTTTAGTGGGACCATCAGCATCAATCCCGAGACCTTATCTCAGATGGTGTATGATGTCGGCATGAGCGCCGTTCGCCACGGAATCACCAAACTGGTCATTATCAACGGTCATGGCGGCAATGGCCCCGCGCTGCACTTCGCGGCCCAGATGATCAATCGCGATTCCCACATTTTCACCTGTGTGGACACGGGAGAAACCAGTGATCCCGACATCTATGCCATGGCTGAAACGCCCAACGATGTTCATTCCGGGGAAATTGAGACCAGTACCACACTGGCCACCCGTCCTCACCTGGTACGGCTCAAAAAGGTCAAGAAATTCATCCCCCGATTTTCGAGTCGATATCTGGATTTCACCAACAAGAGGAGCGTGGGGTGGTATGCCCACACTTCAAAAATCTCCCCCACGGGAGTCCTGGGCGACCCCACAAAAGGGAATCGGGAAAAGGGTGAAAAGATGTGGGCGGTAATGATCAAACACCTCGTCGAGTTTGTGGAAGATCTCAAGAGCCTCAGCCTGGATGAAATCTATCAAAAGAGGTATTAGCTCTCCATGAAAATTACGCGAATCGAAGCATGGCCGGTCCTGCTGCGTCTCTCCGAACCCTATACGATCGCCTATGAAACCGTTGACGAGGTCACAAACATCTACCTCCGTGTGGAGACAAGCAAGGGGTTTAGCGGATATGGCTGTGCCGCCCCCAGCGAAGGGGTAACAGGAGAAAAAATTGATGATCTCCTTCGCGCAATAGATGCGGTTATCGTCCCTTTTTTGAAGGGTGCTGACCCCCTCCGAGCCACGCGGCTTATGGAGAGGCTGAAGCCTCACCTGAAGGGCCGGCCTTCGCTCCTGGCGGCCGTGGACATGGCCCTGTTTGACATTCTTGGCAAGGCGGCCGGTCTTCCCCTGTGGAAAATCCTGGGCGGTTTTCGGGATCGTATGAAAACCAGCGTGACCATCGGCATCATGCCCGAAAGAGAGACAATTGAACACGGGCTCTACTGGAAAAAAAAAGGTTTTCGCTGCCTCAAACTGAAAGGTGGGCTCCATGTGGACTCTGATATCACCCGGGTGTGTAAGGTGAGAGAGGCCGTGGGAAAAGAGATGGAACTTCGTTTCGATGCCAACCAGGGCTTCACTGTGGAGGACGCCGTCAAGTTTGTAAAACAGACCCGGTATGCTCGTCTGGAGCTGTTGGAGCAGCCCACGCCCAAAGGCCAGCCCGACCTGCTTGGCCACGTAACCAGGGAGGTTCCGATTCCGGTTATGGCTGATGAGGCCCTCATGACTTTGAGGGACGCCTTTCGCATCGCTCGTCGCGGCCTGGCCGACATGGTGAACGTGAAACTCATGAAGGTAGGAGGAATCGGGGAGGCCATGCAGATTAACGCCGTTGCCCGGTCCGCCGGACTGGAGGTTATGGTGGGGTGCATGGATGAGTCGGCCCTGGCCATCGCGGCAGGTCTCCATTTTGCCCTGGCCAGGCCCAATGTGGTCTATGCCGATCTGGATGGCCACCTGGGGCTTTTGAACGATCCCGCTGCCGGAGCCGTTGTTCTCCGAAAAGGAACGCTCTTTCCCACAAACAGACCTGGATTGGGGTTTGACCCAAAGAAATATTGAGATGAAAAGAAAGATTCTGGACCGGGGAGTAACTATCATAGGGGGAAAGGGGGGATATTCAGGAAAGGACACACAGATCCTCTACACGGTCATAGCCTTTCAGGAACTTCCTCGCCTGAAGAGACTTGTTCGGGATATCGACCCTCATGTCTTTGTGGTAGTCTCGGACACCCTTGAGGTCATGGGCGCCCGCATCGGAAATCAACCCCACTGGTGATTGCTCCCGAGTGGGGTTTTTTTGCCCTTCTGAATGACTTGTCCAATGCTTTACAGCAATTCGTCACAGTAATCCAAGTTCTCCCAGGGCACATATTGATTTCGACCCCTTTTTTTCTTTCTGCTCTCCGGATGTGTGGCCTTTTGTTTGCGTCTGCGACATTCAGGACATCGTTTGGGCGCCTCAAACCCGTTGAACCCAAGACGTTTCTGTTCTGCCACGGTAAAGACAAAATCATTATCACACTGGATACAGGAAATAGTCTGTTCTCTCATAACATTTTCTCCAATTTGAATCTTGCTCATAACCATTATTTTGAATCAGGAAGTCATCCGTTCCCCTTGCCTGGGCGTGCAAAAATACACTCACCTTACCATCTCATCCTTGCGCGCATCTCTTTTTGTTCATGCCATTTCTGGGCTTTCAGGGAAAGGGTTGCAATGGGACGTGCTTCAAGGCGTTTTAAGCCAATACGATCTCCTGTCTCTTCGCAGTAACCATACTCCCGATTTTCTATTCGCTCCAGAGCGTCATTAATTTTTTGGATGAGTTTGTTATGTCGGTTGAAAATGTCGAGCTTGAAGGAAATATTGGCCTCCAAAACACTCTGATCCACAAAGCAGGGCCCTCTCCCTGGATCATCTCTCATCAGGTTCAACATAGAACGAGACTCCGTTAATAGCTGGTTTCGCCAGCAAATCAGTTTGTTTTTAAAATAGGCCCGCTGCTTTTCATTCATGTAAGGTTCATCGTCAGAAGGGAAATATTCCTCGCTAAGATCTGTTCCAAAACCGGGCAAAAGCTGTTGGTTGGTGGCATCCGAGAAGAGATCAATTTTTTCCATGGATGTTCCTCACTCCAAAATTATTGACTAACAACTAAAGGCTCCAATTAGATTTTAGGGTGATAGAAAACTTCATTTTTCTCAGCCTCAAAGTTCAGTCCATCAAAATCCCCATCGAATGCCGTGCTTTCGTCATCTTCATCCTCTATTTCATCCAAAACGTCGTAATCCGTTACCTCAATCCTTTTGGTTCCATCTCTTTCCTCGAAGACGATACCTGTTATTTCCACATCTTCCTGTGAAAGATCCACAAGCTCGTCCCACAGTGCATTTTTTTCCACGCAATAAGTATCGTCATCGGCTATGATTTCCAACCCCGTAACATTGTCATCATCATCCCAATCCGTTGCCACGACATAGCCTGGAAACGTGATGTCCATCGTGTCTTCGTCCAGTTTCATAAGACCGTTCCTTTTGTTCACTGTTTTTGTAGCTTTCCTGGTTCCCGGGCAGAAGATGTGCCCTCTGAAAAACGGCACCAACAAACCGCTAAAGGCGTTTTAAAGCAATAAACGTACCATTCTGAAAGATTCCCGTATTCATTGGTGAATCTGTTTCATGGATGAAATGATTAGGGAACTGGTAATTCCTATCAAGGGAAGCATATGGGCATACAGATGATCTTTGATGCTTTGTGGATACCTAATAATTGGATTTCAATGAATATTTGAAAGAGGAATTTCGAGTTCCTGTTTTCAGTGCATCGGAACTATCAGTTCCGAAATCACCTTTTCAAACTAAAGGTCCCTTCTCCAGAGTTCGAGGAAAATTGGATTCTGCTTTGATGCTTGTCGAATTTATGCTATAATTTAGTTTAAATACAGTCTTTTCGTAAAATGCTCCATGATCCTCTCATTAACATTCTTGCATCTTCTTTGTTGGCTCGCTTTTTGCTGGGGCTCCAATTCACCAGGCGTATTCAAACCTGATTTCTAAGGACGAGTTATGACATTTGAAAGGAAGGCAAAAAATGAAATTAGCTGTGATTTTTAATCGTGATAGTGAGAAGGTAATTAACCTGTTCGGGCTTCCCAACCGTGAAAAATATGGAGAGAAGGCTATTAAGCGGATTGTGGACGGGCTCAGGAAATTCGGCCACCAGGTGAAAGCCTTTGAAGGAGACAAGGATTTGATCGCAAACCTGGAGGGTTTCATGCCAAGGGTGCTTAAAGGGGAACTTCCAGGCATGGCTTTCAACCTGTCTTACGGCATTCAGGGTCAGGCCCGATACACCCACGTCCCGGGTATCCTCGAAATGGTAGGCATCCCCTATGTGGGTTCCGGCCCCCTGGCCCATTCCCTGGCGCTGGACAAGGTCGTCGCCAAGATGATCTTTCGCCAGCAAGGCCTGCCGACCCCTGATTTCGCAGTCCTGGACGCCCCGGGATTTCAAGTGCCGGATCTGTCTTATCCTTTGATCGTCAAACCCAAAAATGAAGCGGTTTCCATGGGGATCGAGATTGTTCACAACGAAGAGGAACTGCGAAGTGCAGCCCAGGTTATTTTCGACCAATTTGATCAGCCGGTTCTTGTTGAGCAATATATTGAAGGTCGCGAGATCAATGTGGGTCTGCTGGGCAATGCCCCCCCCGAAGCCCTGCCACCCTGCGAAATTGTCTTTGGCCAAATTGGGCCTAAGATTTATACCATTGAAGACAAGAAGGGGAAATCGGGCAGGGAAATTCAGTGGCTCTGTCCGGCGCCCATTGGGGAGGAATTAACCCTCAAAGTAAAGGAGCTCGCTAAAAAAGCGTTTTCCGCCCTCGGATGCTATGATTGTGCACGAGTGGATATGCGATTGGATGCAAAGGGAAATGTGTATATTCTGGAAATCAACAGCCTGCCAAGCCTTGGTGAGCACGGGTCCTATGTCATCGCGGCGGCCGAAACCGGGCTCGATTTCCCGATGCTGCTCAACCGATTGGTAGAAACGGCCACGGCCCGCTATTTCGGAACTCCCAAGCCGCCCCCGACGCAGATAAAGGACCGGAATTTAGGCGAACACATCTTTGCGTACCTGGCCAAACAAAGAGATGTCATGGAACAAAGGCTTGAAGAATGGGTCTCCATTTCCAGCCGGACCTACGATCCGGTGGGCAATCGTTCTGCCATGAAAAAGATCGGTAAAGAGTTCGAAGAGATCAAGATGCGCCCGGTGGAGGAGTTCACCGACAAACGTTCGATCAGGACCTGGGAAACAAAGGCAGGCTTTGAAGGGGGGACACTTTTTATTGGTCACATGGATGTCCCCCTCGAGCGCAATACCCCCAACCAGCTTTTCCGGAGGGATCCGGAATGGCTTTATGGGGAAGGGATCGGCGCTTCCAGAGCGCCGCTGGTCATGCTGACCTTTGCCCTTCGCGCGTTGAGGAATCGACGCGTCCTGCAAAAGATCCCATTGGGTGTTCTCTTCTACTCCGATGAGGGAATAGACTGCCGGTACAGCGCCGATATCATTCAGAAGGCCGCAGCTAAAGCAGCGCGAGTCCTGGTTTTGCGGCCCGGCAGTCTGAACGACAAGATCATGGTCCAAAGAAGGGGGCAGCGAAAATACCTGTTAACCCTAGAAGGCAAATCCCGTCGCCTGGGTCAGTATGCCAAAACACCAGAGGTCCTGCTGCTGGCTTTCGAAAAAATCCTGGAACTCTCCAGTCTTTCCTCGCGAAAAGAAAAGATTGCCCTCTCCGTAACGGATATTGAAACGGATGCCTATCCCATGCTCCTTCCTCACAGAGTGACGGCGAACCTGATGCTTAGTTACCTGGACCCTAAGAACGTAGCCCCACTGGAAAAAATGATGAAAGAAATCCTGTCACGGGATGCCTTTCGTTTCGATCTTGAAAGTATATCGGATCGACCGCCCATGAAAGAGAGAAGGAACAATCTTCGCCTGGCCAAAAAATTGGCTTCTGTTGCCGATCAATGGGATATCCCCCTGATTCAGGAGTCATCCGTATGGCCCTCAGCAGGTGGCCTTGTACCGGTCAAGGTGCCGGTGGTTTGCGGCCTTGGACCTGTTTCAAAGGATTTGTACGCACCACAGGAGGGGATCAGCCGATCGAGCCTTATTCAACGGACCTTGCTCATGGCCCAATTCTTAGCTCAGGAATGGAAAAAATGACAAACTCGGAAAGAAAATCAAAGGCCGTAGATACGGATTTCATGGAACCGGCACGTGTCAAGATACCCCAACCCCAGCGGATTGCCGCAAGCCGATCCGGCATGATAGCCACCGCTCATTTTGCAGCCACAAAATCCGGGGTAGAGATTTTAGAGGCTGGTGGAAACGCCATGGATGCGGCTGTGGCCGCCGCCTTTGCCCTGGGCGTGTGCGAACCACAGGCATCCGGCCTGGGGGGCCAGACCATGATGTTGCTCCATGTGGCCAAAACCGGTCAAACCGTTGCCATTGATGGCTCTTCCCGGGTTCCCAACAGGGCTGTCATGGAAAGTCTATCAAAGAAATCGTCTCGCCTTCTGGGGTACCAGGCAACGACGATCCCGAGCACCCCTGCCACACTTTCATACGTGTTGGACAGGTATGGTTCCCTGAGTCTTGAAAAGGCCCTGAAACCCGCCACGAGTTTGGCTGAAAACGGGGTTCAGGTCACCGAACTACAGCGAAAACTTCAGAAGCGCGAACTGCGAAATTTCAAGAAGGGCAATGCGGGAGATTTCTTTCTGCGGGGCGGCGACAAACCCTATACGGTAGGTGGAATCTTCAAACAGCCCGTGCTGGCAAAAACCCTCGCCCGACTGGCCCAGGCAGGTATCGAAGATTTCTATACAGGGGCTATCGGAGAACGGATTTGCGAAGACATGGAACAAAACGAAGGCTTTATCCAGAAAGATGATATGGCCAATATCCCATGGCCCATCGAACGGGAGCCCGTTTCGTCTCGTTTTGGCAACATGTATATTCACACCATGCCTCCTCCCGGCGCCGGCCGAACCTTGCTCCAGATGCTTAATATTCTGAGAAAATTCCCCAAACATTTGCGCAATCCGGATACCCCGGAAGGGGCGCTGCTCCTGGCGGAGGTGATACGAAGAGCCCAGTTGGACAGAAGAGACCGCCCATTCGATCCCAATTTCTATCCGCAGATTCAGGACCGCCGCATGGTGGGCGACAAGTACGCGAAGCTGGTCTCCGAACAAATTACTTCCCGCATGGAAGGCAGTGGCGAGACCACCCATCTCTCGGTCATGGACCGGCAAGGCAATGCGGTGGCCCTGACCCAATCCATTGAGAGGGTTTACGGGGCTAAGGTAGCAACTCCAGATCTGGGTTTTCTCTACAATAACTATATGAGTGCATTCGATTATGAGGATATCTCCCATCCCTATTATCTCAGGCCCAACGGGGTTCCCTGGGCAAGCGTGGCGCCCACGATCATTTTCAAGGCAAAAAAACCATGGTTGGCCATCGGTTCGCCGGGCAGTGAGCGAATCACCTCCACGATCCTTCAGATCATCCTTCGCCTGGCATATCAGTCTCCATTCGACGCCGTGGCCGCCCCCCGTCTCCACTGTTCCTTTAACGGAAAAGTCTCCCTGGAGGCGGCTTATATGCGAGACGATATCCCGAGGGCTCTTACAAAAAGGGGGTTCACCATCGATATTCGGGAACCCATGTCCTTCTACCTGGGTTGTGTCCAGATGGTCCTTTCTGAAAAAGAGGAATTCATCGGTGTAGCGGATCCCAGACGGGACGGATCCGCGGGAGGTCCGGAGAAATGACTCTCCCTCTGCTCATCTCGGTTCCCCATGCGGGCCTCCGCGTTCCACCGGAGGTTGAAGATCTGTGTGTCCTTGATAAGGAAGAGATCATCCGGGATGGCGATGAGGGGGCCTGCCGGGTTTACCATCCCTTGAAGGCGGAGGTTTCGGCCTATGTAACCACGGACATCGCCCGAGCCATTGTCGACATGAACCGTGCCGAAGGAGATAGGAGAAAGGACGGGGCCGTCAAAACCCATACCTGTTGGGATGTGCCGGTCTATGGCAAGGCACTTGACCAAAGGATCGCCCGAACTCTTATTGAACAATATCATCGGCCCTACCATAAAGCGCTGACAAGGTTTGCAAAAGATGTGATCCTGGGTGTGGATTGTCACACTATGGCCGCCGAAGGACCGCCTATAGGGCCCGATCCCGGCGTGGACCGGCCCCATCTATGCTTGAGCGACTATGACGGAACATGCCCCAGGGAATGGACATTGTCTATGGCAGCGTGCCTCGAACAGG
>Ga0208901_1000454_pt1 | contig 20201 bp, 38 predicted proteins | sample AntAceMetag02UKF_FD_184764 | JGI IMG/M metagenome (GOLD analysis project Ga0208901, IMG submission 184764) | Saline lake microbial communities from Ace Lake, Antarctica - Antarctic Ace Lake Metagenome 02UKF (SPAdes) (version 2) | ecosystem: Environmental > Aquatic > Non-marine Saline and...
CATTTCTTTTCATGATTCATTTTTTAATAAAACAATAAAGTAAAATACAACTCCCAATTAATACTTCAAATAAAAAATTTATTTTTAAATATTCAAAAAAGAAGGTTAAAAATAATCCTAACCCCAATCCTAATGAAAATAAATTATTTCCCATATTTTATTCTCCTCATAATTGTTGCAGGAGATGAATTTAATTCTTTTGCAATATCTCTCAAAGAATATGGCTTCTCTGTTTTAGGATTTATTTTTTCTTGTAAAGCTTTTATAGCTTCAATTGAAATATCTTGTTTTTTCCTGCCAACTTTGATTCCTTCAGATTTAATTCTATCTCTTCCCCTTTGATTTCGCTCTGAAATTAACATCCATTCAATATCAGCTGCAAGAGCAAGGCCACCAATTAAAGCTCGACCTTCTAAAGAGTTATAATCTAAAATAGATCCTGAATTGACTAGGACAACTTTGATTCCTAAATTGGATAATGTTTCAATTGTTTTATGAATAAATGAAATAGATCTTCCTATTCTTGAAAGTTCAATTACTCCAAAATATACTTCATCATATTTTTTAATCTCTTCAGACTGACAATATTTAATTAAGTTATTAATTCCTTTTCGGTTATCTTTTTTTCCAGATATTGCAAAATCCTGATCATGAACGTGCTTATCAAATTTGTTTCCCCAATCAAATAATCTTTTATTTGAAGTATCTAAATCTTGTTTTTTTGTACTGCATCTTGAATATGTCATTGCTAATTTCATTTTTATTTTTTGTTCGTTTTTGTGAATAATTCAGAACCAAATTTATTCTAAATGTGATTATATTGAATTTCAAAATATCTACTTAATATCTTATTCGAAAGTTCGCTTTTGTTTCTAACTCGGAACTCGCTCATTTTTCTTTATATATGATTTTGTTATTTTGTATTGTTTTATTCTGATTTCATTAAGGAATCGGAACTCTTTTTTGTTATAATCTGGATCTCCAAATAATCCCCTCCGTAATTTTGTTTAATTCTTTATAAATAAATAGCCATAATTCACAAAGTAAATAATTGGCCGTTTATTTGTTCATTGATTTATTTTTTATTTTAATTACCAATTAATTACCGATTATTACCGAAATCAAATAATTGTACTAATATTCTGCCTCATCTACATAAAACTGTTTTTCACATTTGGGACAAATAATCTCTAAATCTAAATCTTTTCTTTGTGCAGTTTTAATACCCTCATAACCGCCTTGTGTCCAAGCATCATTATACATAATATCAAAGTAATGATTACAATGTGGACAATCCACATCCAAACTAATACTCCAATTTGCCATTGCTGTTTTTAATTTTTCTGTCATTTTTCTATTTTTAATAATTGTACTAATTTAATACTAAAGCCTTTGAGACTTCTTCTATTTTACATTGTGCTTTAATAATTTTTTTTGACAATGACTCATTTGCTTTTTCTAACTCAAAGATTTTTTTAATTAAATCTTTTTTTTCGAGTAATTTTAAATAATCTTTATTTGAACCCAATTTAAATAATTGTACATTAAATAAATTTATTTAATGAAATTGGTTTTTTATAATACCAATCTGAACCATCTTCACATTCAACCTTATCTGGTGGGTGTATATGAAGTCTTAATTTGTTATATTCTCTCAATACCCAATCTTTTGTTATTCCTGGTACTGAACTATAACAACATAAATTTTTTTCAGTCATCTCATGAAATGCATTGCAAGTATGATTTTTAATCCAACCTTCCATTAATATAATAATTGATTCTTTCAAACAATCTACTCCTTCAATGGATCCTAAGCTTCCACCACTCCAACTTCCAAATCTTTTTCCTGCCCAACCAGTTAAATTATGATTATCTGTAGAGTTCACAGTAATAAAATATTTGCTTTTAAATTCTTCATTCTTGTGTTTAAAATAACATGAGTTATCTCCAGCTTCACAATATCCAACAAAAATTTCATTGGTATCTTTAAGTTTTTCACACATGGCACATGCTTCTTTTTCATAATAATAAGGAGCCATACTTCCAATAAAATCCTCTTTCTTTTTTCTAAATCTTTCCATTTTAAATAATTGTACGATTAAATTGACTGTAAACCCTCATCATAAGCTTTTCTTATTTTTATGAAGTCTTCTCTATTTCCACCATTATCTGGATGATGGACCCTTGCTAAAGCTTTGTAAGCATTAACTAAATCTTTTTTGTCACAATTAGATTTAACTCCAAATATATTAAACCATGAAGTATTATTCTCCAATAATAAAACATCATCATTTGGTGTTGCTTCCAATGATAAAAAAGCATCATCTAAAGTTTTTTCGAAAATATCTTCTTGACTTTGAACACCTAATGCCTCAACTGCCCTATATAAATATTCAACATGTAAACCAATTGCTCTTAAATTATCTCTTGAGTCTTCATAAGTATTACAAATTTTTGTATATCTTTTGTTTGCTCTATCAAAGACAATTTTTACTTCTCCAGTAAATTCGTCTTGCTCTATTTTTAATGAAGTTGAATTTATTTTTTTCATAGTATTCATTAAATCTCTTTTAATTGTTGTTTCCTGTGCTTTAAATCTTCTTGCCATTTTTTAATTTCAAATAAACCTGCGATAGTTTGGACTTTAGTTCGATTAATCGAACCATAGTCCAATATATTATAAGGATTAATAATTCCTCCCACAACACTTCTTATACTTAAGGCCAGACTCACAAGGACAAGGATCATTTCTTCCAATTTTCTTTCCAGTAATTGCTTGAACTCCAGCTTTAACTTTTGATGCAACACTTCTTCCAGCTCCAACCATCTGTCCTTTAATATGTTCTTTCTTTTCAAAGGCATACTTATAACCTTCAGCAATGGCATCCTCGCCACTAACCCACTCACAAAATTGTAACTTTAATTTTTTTATTTTAGCTTTCTTCTCCTCATTCGAAAGTCCAATTAAGTCTTCATTAGCTTTAGGAAACTTCTCGAGGTCCTTCCAATTTTCCAAGAATCCTTTCTGGAATTCCTCAACCTCAAGGTCCTTATTAATGTTAATATCTTTATTTTTGAAACCCTTCTCAATCTTATTAATCATAGATTGCCTATTTGCTTTTACTGATAAATATATATAAACTGCTTTTGCATTCATTCTTCTTTTTCTCCATTTAACTCAATCAAACTAAAACCTTTATTATTGGTTGCCATAAATATTATACACATGAAAATTCCAAATAATAATAAAATTGTTTGAAATAATTTATATGTGTAAATTTTCAGAGTATCAGTTGTAACATAAAAACCACTCTGCTCAGTTCTATCTGTCCCTACAGGAACCTTAGTAGGAACCACCCCTGGAACCATCTGCCCCCACTCAGGAACCAGTGGTTCCTGATAAGGATTTATTTGAATGTATGGTTGGTTCCCATCAACTAAATCAATAAGTTCTCCAAATGACCATTTAAACTGGAATATCAACACAATTAAACAAATTGTGAAGACTAGGTTCTTGATAAGAACCTTATGTTTTTTGAAGGTTCCTAGAAAAAAACCACTGGTTCCTATCATTTTTTCTCCAGGTTCCTAGTATTTTCTTCAGGTTCCTTTTGAGATTTTTCTTTTTCTAAAGTTTCACGATATAAAGGCATAAGTCCTGACCATGTATCTGTCCTTTTTATTTTATATGAAGTTCTGAGTGCAGGATATTTTCCTTGCCCCCAAGCATTATTATTATTAATTTTTGTTTCAATTCTACTAACCCATCCTAATTTCCAAGCTGCTTTTATTATTCTTGAAACTTGTTCAACCTCTAATCCGCAAAGTTGTGCAATTTCTATTTTTCTTAAAAAACTTTCATTATAATTTAACATTGTATTTTTTACTAATTCATAATTATGTAATCTTGGAGTTTTCATAATATCACCTCAATTTGACCTTTAAATTTACAAGTATTAATGACTCCTAAATTTTCAAGCTCTTTCAAATATTTTCTAATATGTGATTGTGCCATATTCAATTCCCTACTCAATTCTGGAACTGTGAATCTGTCTTTAATTTCCATAATAGTATTCTGTTCTTTTTCTTGAAAATTTAATATTGTTTTTTTATTTTCTAAAAATAACATTATTTTCCAATGATTTGGTTTTGTTAGATTTTTATATTTGCACATTTATTTTTGTTCCTCTATGTTTTCAACCGCATTCTTTTTTAGAGTTGAATTTTGCTCAAGGTCTTGCTCCATTGGGGAGTCTTGACCGAAACCTCTTTCAATTTCCTCAGATACTTTTGCAAGTTCGAGCATGTCCCGAAGTTGTTTTTCTTTTTTCATTGTTCAATTACCTCAGAATTAATTTCTTGACTAAATACGCCATTTTCTAGGATTAAATATTCTTTGACAAAATCAAGGGCCTTTTCATGAGCAATTTCACATTTTGTTTTTGTTGGTTTGACATAATCTTTTCTTTTTGCTGCAAGTATTGGTTTTGAATTAAAATAACATTTTCTACAACAATATATTTTTTTTGAGAAATTTGTTTCAAATTCAGTTTGACAAATCACACAATTTTTTTTATAATTGAAAGCAACACCCATTATTCACACACCTCAGTTAAAATGTGAGTTTTAGGACATGCAACACCAAACTGGCCATCTTTATCTCTATACACTATAAAATTGTGATCTCTAACAAAAGGCTCGAGTATGAACCTTTTTCCTATATCTAGGACCTCATCAATACTTGATAAGATTCCAAGCTCTTCCCTTGTGTCTTTATGTATTACTATCATTTGATTATTACCATTTTTAATTATTGAAATCATGAAGACATCACACCCACATTAATTTTTTTTTTATTCTTTATTTCTCTACAAACTTCAACTAAATCTAATTCTTTTAATTTTAATTCAACATTTAATTTTTGGATTTGTAGCTCTATTTTATCTCTTCGTGTATTTAATTTTGTAATTGTATTTCTTGGATTCATCTTGGTAACCTCATACTATGTAAATTCTCTTGAGCTTCAATTCTCAATCTCTCTTTCTCTGACAAATATAGTTCAGGATTGTGTCCTACTACTTCGTAAGCTTCTTCAAATCTATATTCTGACCTTAGTTTAATTATATTAATTAAGTCTTCATTTTCTGTGTCATACATTGGTTTTTCTTTAAGTTCTTCAATTTCATATAAAAAAGCATTAAGCATTGTTTGTTCAGCTTGATCAAGTTTAGATCTATATTTTGCTTTATTTTTTATTTTTTTAAATAAATCATCTTTAAATTTAGTTTCCAAAATATTATCATGAGTGATCCTAAGCAATGGTTCTTTAATATTAAAACATAAATCTTTTAATTGTGGATACCATTTTGATTTTTTATGAATTAAAACAATTGCATCTTTCATTTTTGTATTATAGAAATATGGTAAATATAAATATACTAATTCGTCTGAAATCATTAATTGTTGGAAATAACTTGATTTAGTTCTAATTTTAACATCTGAAAAACAAGTATTTTGAAAAAGTAAGTTTGCATAAGCTTGACCAATAAACATAAATCCTTTTTCTTTAATTTCATTAATTAAGTTATGAATTGCTGATTTTCTCTCTGCAGTTTGGCTTTGTGATTTTGTTTGTGTGGCATGTTGATTTGGAATGTAAGCTGCTAAGAGATTCTCCGCATACTGAAAATAAGCTTCCATAAATAATTCAGATTGTCTTTGTTTACTAATATTACATTCATTCATAAGCCTTTCTCTAACATCATTAAATTTAACTAATTCTTCTGATGTTGGATAAATAACAATTTGTGATGAAGATTTTCTAATTTTATTCATTTTTCATCACCTCAACAACAAAAAGTAAGGTACAAGTAAGGTACAAGTAAGGTACTATATTATATTTATGTGATAATTTGTTATTATTATTATTGAAAAAACCACATAAAAAATCTAAAGTAAGGTACTTTATTTTATTTATGTGGTTTTTCCCTATATATATAATATAGAGTGAAAAATTATTTTTAGCGATATTTTTAATATTTTCAAAATCAAATGTGTTTAGTGATTTAATTTTTGACCACACACACACAAAATCACAAGCTTTTCTTTGTGAGTTACTTTTTACTTGTTTTTGTGATAATTTATTTAAAGAAATCTTACTATTTTTATTATTAGTATTAGAAAAAAGAGTATTTCTTTTGTAGAGATTCGAAATACTTAAGTAATTATAGTTTGTATTATCATATTTATAATTATTTCTCTTTTTTAATGCACAAATCAAACGAGGTGATATGAATATGTGGCTATCAGATCCAACACACGCAATAATCTTTATTATAGTGGGTATTATTATTGTATATTTTGTGAAAGAAATTTTATAAATCATTTTTTAAAACTCTCCTTTTTAGAAATAATCCATTCAAAAAAAAACAATATTTGATTTAAATAAAGAATTAGAATGGTTTCATCATTTAATCCAATAATTTTATTTGCCAAAAATAATTCAAATAAAAATAATATATTAAATCCCATATAAAAAAGAAACCTAAGAAAAGAATTAGAAATCTTCATTATAACACCACCAAAACACTCAGAATCCCTGAGACTAATCCACAAATATTGAAAAATGCACCATTATTTGATAATTTCTTAATTATTTTTTTAATATCAAACTTTTCTTCGTTATAAATTTGATATTTATCATTATAATAAAAAGTCATTGTGCCAGACCTCCAACGATTTGATGCACGAAATTTGGCATTGAATTATACTTTTGTGTTCTCAAACCCTTGTCAAGTTCACTATTTCCACTCTTTTGAGTGTCTAACTGTCTTTTTTGAGCGTTATATTTATAAATACAGCTCTTCTCATCTTTATTAGTTGAATCTTGTATCATTTTTTCAAAGTAATATTTTAAGAATTCAACCCGTATAAGTGGTTCAAACACTTATATAGCGAGGTTCCGCGGTTCAAATCCGCGCAGCCACGTTATATGGGTTGAATTCAACCCAAATTCTTAAAATTAAAATTTCAAATTTGAGCAATAATATACTATAATGTTTTTTCTTTATAAATATATGTTTATTCGTGGGGAAAAGTATTTAAATAAATATATTCATTAATTATTTAAGATGCCAAAAATTACTCCATTTGAAAAAATTAATGACAAAAAATTTACTTTTGTTACTGAAATTAAAATCACAAAATTTGATTGTAGAGTTCAAACTCCAATAAGATTAGGAAGACAAATCCCAAAAGGCAAAAAAGTTAAAGTAACAATTGAGGTTATTGATGAATGAAAAAAAAGTATATGTATATTTCAGATTTTGCAATAAAAAGACTTAAAGAATTAGATCTAGTAATTATTAAAAAAAATTTTATTGAAATAAATGATGCATCTCAAAAAATAATTGATATTGATTTAATTGAAGAAATTAAAAATATTCCAGATTTAGTTGATGAAAATCAAAAAATAGTTAATAAACTTAATCCAGATGAAACTAAAGAAATGATTTCAACATTTACTGAAAAACTTCTTAAAAAAAAACTTTCAGATTTTCTTTACGAACCAAAAAATGCAAAAGAATTGATAGTTTTTAGTATTTCACTATTATTAAAAGAAATTTATGAAGAAAACCATGAAGATTTAATTATTGAAGATATTTCTGGATTTAATCCAATATATCATAAAAAAAAGTGTGATCTAATTATTGTTAAAAAATTTCTTAAAAAATATAAACTAATATTGAAAAGATTTATTTTATATGAAGAAATATCCTTTATTAATGAAGTTGAAACAAGAAATAAAGTAATTTCTAAAAAAGATAAGAAAAATATGGTTGAAAACTATAATTCAATGTTAAAATTATGTGAAAATTATAATTATGAACTAAAAAATCTTACTTTATCAATTCCAGACTTTAAAAGAGATTTGATAAGGAGACATGGGACAACAGAAAAAACAAAACCATTGAGAAGTTCTGCAAACGAATTAGAAGAAGAATTAAATCAAACAATTTTTGAATTTACTACTTTATCCCAAAATATTAGAAAAAGAAAAGATTACTTAATAACTGAATTAGAAAATAATCACATAAATTGGAATAGAATGTTTAAAAAAAATATTATTGAAAGTGTGATTTTAGGAAAGAGTAAAAATTTCTTGAATTTCGGAAAATAATTTTTCATTTTCTTTTATTACTTCATCATTAAACTTCTCAACATCATTATTTTTGTTTTTCATACTATCTAATAAACTTAATTATTTATAAACTTTATTAATTTAGATATCAAATTAAATTTACTATTAAACTTTAGTCCAATTAATCTAACCACACCCTAATCTATCGCATAACCTTAAATAATTCGTCCTTAGGCCTTTCAAAATACAATTCAGTAGTTTCAGCACTCCTTGGAGAATGATTCAATAACATTGCAGCATCTTCTTTCTTCCCAGTTAAGTTTTTAATCCTTGTTGCAGCATGACCTCTGCCAGAGTGTGTTGTGAATAAATGAAGTGCTGCACCATCACCCTCACGATGAGCATAAACTAAATTAACATTAATCTCATCCAAATATTGAACTAATTTCCGATTTATATATTGTTGAGTTAAATGTTGATACTTTCTCCTTGGATGGTGTTCATCGTCACGAGTGAAAAATAAGAAGTTATTATGTTCTTTAATCTCATTGTAGTGTTTATTGATAAAAGTCTTTATATCGTCTTCTATTGAGATGTCAATGGGTATTTCGTACCAATGTTTAGCTTTATGATTATAAATATGAATCAGATGTTCATTAAAATCAATACTCTCAATTTTAATTTCAATTAGATCACCAATCCTTGCGCCTTCAATTCCTTCAATCTCATAAGCAAGAGCAAGCTCATTATCTTTAATTTTTTTGAAATGGTTCACTACTCTCAAATAAATTTGGTCAGGCATTGCTTTTGTTTTAGTTCCAAGTTTTCGGCCCCTAGTATGTGGATATTTCAAATATCTCATTTTCCAAATTATATTTTTAGAATATTCTTCAATTTTTGGTCTAGACATATCATAATAGAAATTAAACATAAGTTCTGCATCCTCTGCATGATATTTTCTCAATTCTTTCATTATACTTTCTTTGATATTTTCTTTTAATTTTTTCATGTCGGCAAAATCCCCACTAATTTTTTAAATTTAAATATTTCTTTTGATTCAGGATAAATATTTTGATTTATTTATCCCAAAATCTATTTTTTTCCACAAAATTTTGAAAATTTTCCGAATTTGAATCATAATACTTATAAATCCTGAAAATGAGTTTATCATTCTGGGAGATCATGTCGGCAAAACATACTCCCAGAATTATTTTCATTAACACATATTTATTCTAAAACTTACTAAAATATAAACTAACAGACCATATTGGTATTTTTCTTTATAAATATTGGAAGTGAAAATATTCTTATCATGTCAGCATCTAAATTCATGGAAACTAAAAAAGGTAATGGAACTGTTGGGTTTGTTATCGGTATAGTTGTGTTGATCATTATAATTGCAACAGTGGCGTTGCCAATTATCAGTGATGCAACAGCAAACCTTACTGGAACAAGCAAAACTATTCTTGTTACCTCAGGAACATTACTAAGTGTTTTAGTAATTGTTTACATTGCTAATGCAATGTAAATGTGGCAGGGGAAATTCCCCCTGAATTTTAAAAAACTAAAAAAGAGCAGTTGCACTAAGAAAAAATGTTAAGTTTTATATTACTTTTAATAGGATTTGTATTTTATTATTTATCATATAGAAGTCCAAAAACAGATTTAATTCTCTATAGTATGTCAGGTATTTTTTTTATTCTTGCTGCAATTGCTGGTTTTTCAGGATATGGAGATATACAAACTGGTGAAACAATTTCTTATTCATATGTGAATGTTAATAATCAAACAGTTATTGATTTTGAAACAAAAATACCTATTTATTCGAACCATTTTATCTTCACAACAGGAGTGCCAATTATTGAATTGTTGGTTGGTCTTTATATCTTGATAGTTTTAGCAGTAGAACCAAATCAAAATGAATCAAGAAAAAAGCAACCCAGAAGTGAAACCGAATCATGAAGAAAAATCTATGCCTTCACAGGATGATTATTCTATGGTAGAACAACAAGTTCAAAAGATGCAACAAGCGAGAGCTACGCAACAACAGTATGCACCAGAAAATCCAATTGATACTGCACATTTACTTCTTTCTAATTCTGATACTTCAGATTTAATGCTTGAAATGGACAAGGAGATTAAACTTGCCAATCTTGATGCAGTTGAGAAATACACAGTTTATCAATTTACATCAATTTGGAATGATTTAATGTTTTTGAAAGCCAAACAAGAAAAAAGATTGATTGAAGCAAAAACTAAATTTGGTGATCTTCATGATATTGGTGGCGAAGATGAAATTCTTGAAACAATTGATAATCAACTGGAAAAAAAAGAGCCTGAGTTTTTTGATGCTGCAGGAACTTACAAAAAAGGAAGATTTGTTGCAACCCTTTCAAGAGGCAAATTTGGATTTGAGAGAATCCAACAAATAAAAACAATTTCAGAATATAAAATGGAACAAACAGATATTACGGACAAAAGTCCAGGATTTATGCAAAAGTTTATGGGAGGATTTAACAGATGACACTTTTAGATGTTATGATTATTGTTGCAGTGTTTTCTTTGACAATAACAATACTATTATTATTCACAATAGGAAAAGGAGTTGGTTTCAAGAATTTATATGGAATTTTTGTAGTCAAAATGAAAAAAAGGAAAGGTTGGGGTTATGTGAGATTAATTAATCAAACTGGAATTCCAATAAATATTCCTTATCATTTCAATGGAAAAGAATTCCTATTGCCTGAAGGAGAAAAAAAAGGAAAATATGTATTTAAACCACATTGTCTTGCTCCTAATGAATACGATATCCCTACAATCTCATTCAGACAAGGAGATGCTGAACCAATAGACCCAAGGACTGGTCTTCAAACTGTTACAAGTGCTTTAATGATTGAAGAAATTATTGCAAGAGCTATTAAAGCAGAACAAATGATTGCAAATGGTCTCGGAGATTGGTTAAAAGATAATTGGAAAACAATTGGTTTAGGTATTTTGATATTGATTGGTGGGTTTTTATTCCTATATATGCATATGACTGATGCAATTGTTCAAGCTGGAAAGAGTGCATCCCAAACAATAATTTTAAATGCATCATCATTGGGGAAATAGAAATGGAAGGAGGAGAATTTGGGACATTTGCAGTTTATGACTTTAAGGATGATTTGAAAAGACAATATGGAATTGCTTATTCCCTTATGTCAGAATATCTTTTAAAACCAGATTATCATAGAGAAAAAGATGCAAGAAAAGCCCTCACCAAATTAATGTTTCCATTATTTCCAAAACTTTATGTCCTTAAAGATCCTCAAGCTGTAAATTATATTTCGTATTTTATGAGAAATCCATCCAAATTTCAAATGATGGACTTGCAAACAGTATTTTTAATATTACAGAGAACAATTGAAAGAATTGGATTGACTAAATTTGAAGAATTTAAGATTCCAAAACATAAATCATACTTAGAAAATGACAATTAATAAAACTATAGAATTCATAAATGGACTTGGAAATTTCCCACTAATAGAACAAACTGAACAATTATTACAAAAATATTCATGGGAATTAAGATTTCAAGAAGAACATACACTCCTACCTTTAAAAGAATTTGAAAAAGTTCAAAATCAAATTAAAAAATCTTGGACCCATGATTTTCAATGGCAAGGAAATATTCCATTTATTTCATACTCTAATTTAATTGGTCTTAGAGATCATATTATAAAGTCTGATGATGATTCAGTAATTGGTATTGTGGCTCCACCTGGAACTGGAAAATCAACATTCACTTTAGGTTGTGCTAAATTAATAGATCCAACATTCACAAATGAAAGAACAATATTTACAATGGACCAATTAAAAAAATTTTTGAAAAAAGTTAGTAGTGTTTTTACTCAAATTAAAGAAGCTAATAAAAATGGTGGAAATTTCGTAAATCCATATCATGGTGCAGTTTGTCTTTTAGATGAAGGACTTTATTTATTATTTTCTGGAGATGCAGCTTCAAAAGATGGGAAACTAGTAACAAAATTATTTTCAATCATAAGAGCATTAGGAATTGTTTTTTTAGTGAATATTACAAATTGGAAAAGAATATCAAAAGGAGTTAAAGAAGATAGATTCAAAGCTATTTTCCGAATTCCTTGCAAAGGAATAGTCCAATTCTTTTCACAAGCAAGGATTAATCGTATTAAAATTGAGAAAGAACGTATAATCTGGCCAAAACCAAATTTTTATGAAAAAACAGGTTTTATTTCACATGACTGTCAATTTTGGAAAGAATATGATTCTAAGAAGAGTGACTTTTTATTTATGGCCACTCACGAGGTGTTTTAAATGAAACCTAAACACTTTTCCCAATCTCGAAAAGATTTCTATAAGAATTTTAAAAAGTCTCTTCAAAATCAATATTCATGGGTAATTGGTTCTAAGAATAGAACAATAGACATTCTTGTTTTTGATATTAGAAAAGACGTTCAACTTTTTAAAATAATTCCTCCGTCTGAAAATGATAATGTTAAAATCTGGGTTGAAAAATTAAAAAGTATATATGTCCTTAGTTGGTATAAAGCAAGTTACACTCTTGTTTATGTTGATGAAAATTTTATTGAACAAAAAAGAGAAACTTTCATCTTGAATTAGGTAGTTCCGTACCAAATTGGTATTTTTTTTTATATATGAGTAAAAAACATAATATAATAGGTGTTTTTATATGACTACAATTAGAATTGAATCAGATGCAGAATCCGATAGAGGAAAATCTTTCGGAGGGAAGAAAATAAAAATAGTCTCCAAAACTAAAAGGAGTAGTTCTTCAAGCAGAAGTTCAAGTTCTTCAAAAAAAAAGACTGTTATTTATATTGTTTCTGATGCTCCAGAAGATAAAGGTAGAAGTTTTGGTGATCAAAAGATTTTAACTCCACAAGAATATGATCAAATAAGAAAATCAAGTAGTTCTTCTGTTAATGTTAAAAGTAGACAAACAACGGCTCAAGAAAAAGCCAACATACAAGAACAAATAAAAAAAGAAGCTCAAGAAAGAGAACAGAGGAGACTTCAAGAAAGGGAAGAAAAAATTCGAAGAATTGAAGACTCAAAAACAAATACTAAAATAAATGAAAATGTTCAAGCAAGTATAAGTTCAGAAATCAGAGAAAGGCAAGAAAATTCTCAAATTCAACAAACTATTTCTATAAAAGGAAAACTTCCAGAAAAGAAAGAAAGTCGTGAAGAGTGGCTTGAACGAACAATGGTTTTAGAAGCTCCAAAAGTTAAAACTTATGATGATCCAAATAAATCTTGGTTTGGAAATAACCTTGATAAATATTCAGACAAATTAAAAAATTTTCATTATGATTTAAAAAATAATGCGCAAGAAGAAGCATTTAATGGAGAAATGACAAGTGCTGCAAAATCATCTATCCTTAATATGGGGGCTGTTGCAACTGGCTTAGTTGTTTCTGCAAAAGAAATAGTGATTGATCCTTGGAGAACTCCAATTAAATCAACAAAAGGAGCTCTTGAAGGAGCTGTTGATTTAGCAATAAAACCAACTGCAAGAGAAGAATTCGCAAAAAGTGCAGGAGGATTTGGTCAAAAATTACAATCAGGTGATCCAACAGCAGTATCACAAACAGTTGTTGCTCTTGCATCACCAGAGATTCCAGGAATTGTTATTAAAGCAGCAGGTTCAACAACCCGTGCAGCTCGTTTTATTAATAAAGTTGAAGCTCCTGTTGAAGATTATGTTCATCCAGAAGTTATTTCTGGAAAAAGCAATATGCCTTCAGCAAAAGGAACTAAAGATATTATTGATGGTTATAATAAAGCTGATGGAAAAGTAGTAACATTTTCTCCCCAAAAACTTGGAAAAGTAAATCCTGAAACTGGAAGTCCAACCTCAAACCCATTGAAAGGAGAACAAGTTGCAGGAGATACAAGAAAAGGTGCTTTAGGAATGGAGGACGGCGGAATTAATGTTGCTCCAAAAGGCCAAGGAACAAGTTATTTTCTTAGAATGGGCGACGACATGTCAAATTCTAAATATACTATGAATCCTAAAAAAATATGGGAATCCATTAAATCAGAATTTCAAACTCCAACAGTAACAGAGTTTCAAACCAAAGGAGTTGTAAGACCACCAAAAAATGTTCTTGATGAACCAGGATTTGAAGGTATCAAGAAATGGCAAAAAGAAGAACTTGCAGGAACTGGACAAGTTGCAATAACTAAAAGAAGTATGATTGGACAAGGAGAACTACCTTCCAAAAATTTTAAGAATGATAGAAAAGGCGGAAAAGTTGAAAAAGAACATGGAACATCAGAAATTGAATTAACCGTCCCACAAGGCCAAGAATTTGTTCAGACTGGAATTAAGAAATATATTAAAGTTGATGGGAAAAAGGTTGCAATTAGAGAAGCTGAAATGATTATAACTAAAACAGATAATTTGCAAATAACAAAACAACAAAAATTAATTCGAGCAAAAAAACTTTTAGATGAACAAAGAAATTTAAGTTCATCATTTGGTCAAAGAACAAAATATAAATCTCCTTTTGGACAATATTCAAGATTTGGTTTATTTAAATCTTCAAAAGGATCCTCAACTCCTTCAAAAAGTGGTCCATCTATTTTAAGTTCTTTTGGCGGAAGTAGTCCTGGAAAGTCTGGTTCTTCAGCTAATAGTGGAAGCTCAGGAGGAGATAGTTCTCCAAGTGGAGGAGATTCAAGTGGTGGTTCTTCTAGTGGATCTTCGGATGGATCATCAGGAGGAGATTCAAGTGGATCATCATTTGGCGGAAGTAGTGGAGGAAGCTCAGGAGGAGGTTCAGGTTTTCCCGCTCCACCTTTTGCTCCAAATATTCCAAGATTACCTTCTTCTGATGGATTCAAACCAAAACAAAAAGCAAGTTATGATATATTTATTCGAGAGAATGGAAAAAAAATCAAAGCAAACAAGCAACCTGTCCCTTACAACATGGCTTTAAAACAAGGAAAGAATATTGTTGATAATACCGTTGCAGGAAGTTTTGAATTACAAAAAAGAGGAACAACAAATACTCCAGACATTCCTACACAAATTATTGGAGATAAATTCAGAGCAAGAAAAACAAAGAATGCTTTGAGAGTTGTTGAAAAATCAAAAAATAGAATTGATACACCAGGAGAAAAACAAGGACTAAGTGCTGCAAAATTTTTAGGGAGGTTCAAATTATGAAATTAGATAAGAAAGGAGGAGTTGCAGGATTTATCATTATGATTGTTTTTTTAATCCTAGGACTTCTCGCTTTTGTTCTATTTATGCCTATTGGACTTCCATTTATTGATATGGTAGCAGCAAGTGATGCAAGTCCTTTGACTAAATTCCTATTCTTAGGAATCCCAATATTCACAATAATTTCTCTAATTGTGGGAACGGTGATGAGTTGAAATTGGAATTCATAAAAAAATTATTGATTATTTTCTTGGGTTCGCTTTGTTTACTAAATGGGGCTAGTGCTTTAGAAGTAACAGATGGACATAATGTAGTCTTATCTTATACTGATAGTGGTTCTAATGCTTTAGGGACTGTATTTAAATCTAATGTAGATAATTTGAAAGTTTTATATCATACTAAATCAGTTAGTTGTGGGGCTACAAGAGGAAGGCTTTATGATGCTAGTGAAAATTTGTTATGTACTGCTACTTATGTAGGAAATGATGTTGATTTTTCAAATTGTAATTTGTCATTTAATGAAAATGAAGTATTTTATGTGATGTCTGATTCATCAGGAGCAACTTATACTAGGACCAGAAATCCTACTCTTTTTAGTGAACGAATATTTTCAAGAACCAATGTAAACTTTGTTGAAACGGCAGCTGAAAATGCAAATCCTGATTTTGATTCGACAATAGCTGGAATTAATGCTTGGATATATAATTCCGAAAGCATAACTACCGAAATAATAAATCCGATACTAATTCCAACTCCGACAATAAATCATAATGTGCAAGAGTATTACAATTCTAGTAGTATTTCAATTAGTTTAAATACTTCTAGTAATGTAAATATGAGTATTTATTTAGATAACGGTACGGAAACTACTATTTGCAATAATTGTAGTAATATAAATTATACTTTACAATTAACAACAATAGATTATCCTAAAAGAATAACATATTATTTAAGAGATTTAGAAAATACAAAATTACAATATTGTATTGAAGAAGGATATACTGATTATTCCTATTATACTATTGATTATGGAAATTATAAATATAGTTATTATAATGGAAATGAATGGATTCAAACAACGATGGTTGGATTTGATAGAATTAAAACTTTACAATGTATTGGTTCTAAAAATGAGGGTTCACATAGTATTCTTTTTGAATCCACAGACGAAAACGGACAAGCAAACACTTTAGCTAATTTCACAGTTGATTTAAGTTCTCCAACAAGTAATAATAATATTTTAGGAGAGTATGATTCATATACTTTTAATTTAAATTCAAGTTGTTCTGATTCAAATTTAGATTATTGTAATATTACTTTAAATAATCAAACTCTTGCTTTAAATTCAAGTAGTTTTACTTCTACATTGAATGGAAATATATCTTATTCTATTAATTCGGGAGATTTAGCTGGAAATATTTTTCAAGAAAATGGAACACTTTTTGTTAATCCTAATCAATATTTTGGATTTTATGATACTGCAAGAGCTTTGAATGTTGAAAATTACTCTTTTGGAAATTATAATTTGGCTGGTCAGTATGTGACAATTCCACTTTATGATTTAGGACTTGGAACTCATTCTTTGCAGTTTTCTAAGTTTGGTTATACTCAAGAAAATTTCCAATTCAATTTCAACCCCACAAGTGCTTTAAATCAAACATTTAATATAACTCCCGTAACAATAATAGTTAAAGTTTATGATGAGAATTCACCCTCAACTCAATTAAAATTTAACCTTTCAATGAATAATGTTTTAAATTATACGCAATATTTGAATCAATTAAATTTTCAAAAATATTATAATGAAACTTTAACTGGAAATTTAACATTAACTGTAGAAAGTTCTGGATTCTCTTTGAGAAAAGTTTTCACTGAATTAAATCCTTATTCAGCTGTATCACATATAATTTATTTACTTGCTGATGCAGAATCAACTCCCGTTGTTTTTAGAACTTTAAATCTTGCTCAAACTCAAGCAATTGAAGATGTAGTTTTCACATTTAATAAAGAAATCTCTGGAGTTCCAACTTTCTTAGGTCAAGCAAAAACAGACTCACAAGGATATACATATTTTAATATGGATGTTTTAACAGATTATGAAATTACAATCTCAAAAAGTGGTTATATTTCTCAAGTAATTAATTCTATTCCTGGAAAAGCTGATTATACTATTTTAATGGAAGAAGAAGGAAGCACGAGTTCTTTTTTGTTTGATGATTTCTCATATATGATAAATCCTGAAACAACTCCTAAATCTCTTCCTTTCAATGCATCTGTTGTTGTGTTTGATGAAGCAAATTTGATTTCTTCAATGAAATTTATAGTGACCGGAGATAATACGTCCGAAACTAAAACTCTGACTGCTGCAAGTGGCGGAACTATTCAGTTTGAGATTACAAATGTAAGTTCTCAATATGTCCTTAATTTAACAGTAATGAGAGAAGGAGAAGAGTATAATTTTATTAAAAAAATAAATTATTATGTTGAAACTGCAACAAACACGACAGTTAAAAAAGTTGCAGCTGAGCTTGAGGGCGAATCTAATAATGAAGACAGAGTTTTTATGATTATTATTATTTATATTGTTGCAGTAGTACTTGGTTCTTTATTTAGTCCATCTATAGGAGCAGTATTTGGTTTATTACCAATAACAATATTTGCATTTGTTGAATGGATAACTGTTGGTATTGCAGCATTGTTTTATGTGTTTACAATTTTGGGGGTTTTATATTTTGAAAGATAAAAATGGGTAGCGAATTACATTTAAAAATTACAATGATGTTGCTTTTTGCAAACATCGCACTGACACTTGCGGCTCCAGATCAAGTTCTTGGAGGGAATATTTTCTATGATATGGATTCATCAGGACAATATTCTACAGATTCACAAATAACTGGAAGTATTCAAAAAGTAGATGATGGGAGCGATGGTTTATTAAGTGATTTTGGCATGATAGATCTTGTACAATTATTATGGGGGATTATTGAATTAATGATTCGATTATTTGGTGCCGCATTGATTTTAGCTTTCACATTACCAGGAGTAGTTTCCCTCGTTATTGGAGTGCCATTAGTTATTGCTTATGGTTTTGCAATTGTGGGGTGGATTAAATAAAATGTTTGAGATGATTATAGCAGGACTTGGAGAAATATTTGGCTTTGAATTAGTTGTAGGGTTACTTTTGATATTTAGTTTTATATTAATGGTAGTTTCAAGAGGTGCTGGAATTACTGCAACACTTGGAACTTTTTTCCTTACAATATATTTATTTTCAAATAATAAACTTGGAGGATATTATTTAATAAGTAATGATTGGTTCATCACAGTTGTTTTATTGATAGGCCTATTTATAGGATTTATGGTATATATGATTTTTTGGAGGTGAAAATATGTGGGACATGATAATTAAAAAAGAATTAAATAAAACTATTATAAATTTAAACACTAATTCAATTCAAAAGTCGGAAGCTCGAACAAAATTAAATAATTTAATAAAATTAACAAGGACTAATGTTCAAAAGGGCCATAAAAGAGAATTAAAAAATAATATTTTCAAAGTAAAAAAGAGATTTAAAATTTAAGGTTATGGTTCAACCCTCTATTGAGAAAAAAACCAAACAATTCAAAAATGGGATTCACAAATATAGGAAATTTTGGAAAAAAGATTTCTGAGTTTAATGCTCAGAGAAGGGAAAAGAATATGGAGAAGTTGAGAATGAAAGCTCAAACTGCAGAAGTTGAAAATAAAAAGCTTGAAGAAGAAATGGTTTTGAGAAAATCTCTCGAAAAGAATGCAGGTTTGAAAAAACAAGTTAAAGAACAAAAACTTGCAAAAGTCAAAGGAGTAATTGAAAAACTTAACAAAGCAGGAAACAAATTTGAAGATAAATCAAAAAAAAATAAGTTTAATATTTTAGGAAATCAAAATTCTAAGAAAAAAGTGCCTGAATTGTTTGGAAATGGGAATAATACAAAATTTAAATTTTAAATTCTTGATTTTTAAGCCTTGTATGTGTTACATATAGCCTTTATTAGTTTAGAGCCTATTTTAGAAGACTTTTTTATATTAGACAATATAAAATATATGTAAATATTAAATAAGGCATACTTTTAGTTAGATTTTGAAACAGTGTTTCAAAATTCAATGAAAAAATGTTTTATAGATAGAAAAAAGCTATTTTTTGAAACATTTCAAAACTGCCCAATTTTGAAACAACAAAGTTTATAAAGGTAGTGAATTTAATTTCTCATATGAATGAAAATGAGTTGAAAAATTATTTGGCAGCCCAAGAAATAATTACTGACAATGTTTTAGATAAACATGTATACAAAATTGCAAAAAATGAAGAAGGAGATATAACTTCGGATGATTTAGAAATTAATAATGATAAACTTGAAATTTTTATTAATTTTGCATTTGAAAAATATTTTTTGAAAAAAAGAAACATTAGGGGTGCAGAGAATATAAACAGGCAAGAAATAACAAATTATATAAATTTTGAAGATGAAACTGCAACTCACTTGAATAATTTAGCAATAAACTTAAAAGATGGATTTGCAAATACATTAAGAAGAAATCAAGAGTTAGTTTTAGTAATTTTACTATTTGAAATTGGTGAGAATAAAGGACTTCTTTTTTTAACATTTGCACCTGAAGAATATATGGGAATTATAGATGGTGAAATTTTTTATGAAAATTTCAAAAATATATTTGAAGAAAACGAAAATATATTAACTAAAGACTTTCCAATTAAAATAGTAAAAACTTATGAGAAAGTAACATTGAAAATAAATAATCAATCTAATGTAGTTATTAAAGCATTTGAAGAAGAAATTGCTAAATTTAGAATA
>Ga0208901_1000460_pt1 | contig 19936 bp, 19 predicted proteins | sample AntAceMetag02UKF_FD_184764 | JGI IMG/M metagenome (GOLD analysis project Ga0208901, IMG submission 184764) | Saline lake microbial communities from Ace Lake, Antarctica - Antarctic Ace Lake Metagenome 02UKF (SPAdes) (version 2) | ecosystem: Environmental > Aquatic > Non-marine Saline and...
ATTCAAGTCTTTATATACTGATTTAATAGACTCTCTGGCTATGCAGAATCAAATAGCTAAACCACCAGTAACATCAAGCTCAGATAGACCACAAGGAATGGCTAGAGAGATTACAGGATACGACCCCCTAACAGGGAGATATGCGGATAAGGTAGGAGTTTCAGGTTATCACGATCCAGTAAGGCCTTGGATATGATAAAAGTTAAATTACCAATACTAGAAGATGATGTAGTGAGATGCGTTCCTTTTGAGAACAGTGGTGATGAGGAGTATCTTACTAACCTAGTGGTAAAGAGTAAATATACTAAGATTAACAAAAGGATTATTGAAGATATATACGCTAAAGGAAGTGGGTACTTTTGGTCTATATATGATAAAGCTAGTAAACGTAAGGGTGGGGTGGTTTACTTTACATACCTCCACGATAAGATTTGGTTACACGCCTATAAGGATGATAAATTAGCTAAGAAACTAAACTCAAAAGGAGACTATAGCTACAAGGCAGCAAAACTATTGATTGATTTTATATCTAATAACATAGAGTCAGAGATTTGGACAACACACCCTTTAGTGAATAGGGGTGCTACTTTAGTGTGTAGAAGATTAGGATTAAAATGTATAAATAATGTAGATACTCCGTATGGTAAATACATTGTAATGAGGAGGAACAAAGATGGGAGTTGAAATAGGCTTAGGATGGCTGATAGCAGCAACTGTTGCAACAACTGGAGCGACTGTCGGTACTCAAATGTATGCTTCCAAGCAAGCAGGGAAACAACAAAAACAAATGTTAGAATATCAAGACGAACAAGTCCAGAAGGCAGAACAGAAACAAACTGAAACTGAGAAGAGAATAGCTCTCTCTGAAGCAGAGGCAACTAAATCAGCAGCCGCGACAGTAAAGAAAAGAAAGCAAGCTATTACTAAGACAGTATTCACCTCTCCACTAGGGCTAAGTGATGAAGCCACAGTTGGGAAGAAATCGTTATTGGGGGGTTAAATATGGCAGAAGATTTAGGCACACGACATATTAGAATATACGAAAATATGAAATCAGCCAGAGCTTCTCTTGAGGCTTACTGGCAAGACTTGACTTATTACTCTCTACCCCGTAAAGCGTACATTACGAAGGTTATGAACATAGGTGACCAAATGCCTACTGATATATACGACTCTACCGCAATTGTAGGTCTTTCGTACTTCGCAGCAGGTATGCAGGCTTATATGTCTAGCCCTCAGACTAAATGGTTCTCTATCACTTCAAGGAATCAGAAGCTAATCGCAGGAGACAAAGAAGCAAGAGACTACCTTAAAGACGTAGAGGATGAGATATATCATTTAATCAACGGTTCTAATTTCTACCAAGAGGACGTAGAGAGTTATCTTAATCTAGGCTCGATAGGTACTGATGTCATGTACTCCGAGATAGACGAGAAGGATGGGATTAGATTCGACTCTGTCCCAATGGAAAACATCTGCATAGATACTGACTCCCAAGGAAGGGTTAACAAAGCCTATATGGAGTATGAGTTCAACTGTGAACAGGCTATCAACAAGTTCGGTGAGAAGGCAGGTTCTAAACCCAGAGAGTGTTATATCAAGAATGACTTCAATACCAAATTCCGTTATATCTTCTGTGTCTTCCCTAGAGATGTGTACAATCCTAACAAGAAGGACGCTAAGAATATGCCTTACGCCGCTCTATGGATAGATAGAGAGTTCAAGACAATAGTCCGGGAGAAGGGGTATAATGAGTTCCCATTCCACGGGACCAGATTCTCCAAGATGAAACTCTCCCCTTATGGCGCATCCCCGGTAATGAATATATTACCTGATATTAAAATGCTTAATCAGCTTGAAAAGACTAACATCCTAGGCGCTCAGTTCTCTATCCTACCACCACTTGAGATACCAGATGAGGCGTTCTTAAAACCTTACAACTTCAATCCCGGTGGAAAGAATTTAAAAAACAGTGGTTATCCTAATGAACACATCACCCCTATTAACACAGGGGCTAATGTCTATCTAGGACTAGAATATGTGAAATACAAACAAGAGGCAGTACAAAAAGCCTTATACAATGATTTATTTATCCTATTCCAACAAGTAGGCAAGATGACAGCCTTTGAAGTCAATGTCCGTAACAACCAGAGAATGCAACTCTTAGGTTCGGCAATAGGTAATATAATGCGAGAGAAGTTAAGCCCGGTTATAGAAAGAGCTTACTCAATCCTTGCTCGTAGCAACCGTTTACCTCCCTTACCACCTTCATTACAGGGTGAGGATTATCAAATAGAATACTTATCACCTCTAGCCAGAGCCCAGAAGTCCTTAGAGTTACAGAACTTCACCCAAGCCTTTGAGATTATAGCTGGTCTAGGACAGGTTAAACCAGAGGTATTTGATAAGATAGACTTCGATGCAACAGTTGACTACATCGCACAACTTACTTACACTAACCCGAAAGTTATCCGCGATGACCAAGAAGTTGCTGATATCCGAGAAGGTAGAGCAGAACAACAACAGATGATGGCTCAGCTGGAAATGGTGAAATCTGGTACAGAAACAGTTAGAGAAGGAGCAGCCGCCGATAAAGATTTAGCTATGGCAGAAGCAGCAGGTAAAGAATAAATATGAGTGAGTTTTTAAATTTACCATTAGTCCCACTTGATGAGTTGATAAAAGAAGTTGAGAGTAGGTGTGAAACCTTTGTCTGTGCTTATGAACTACCAAAAGAAAAACAGATTACCGGGAACTTTGCTACATACTTCGGCAAGGGTAATTGGATTAGAGCCTGTGCCATAGCAGGTATTTTAAACAACGATTGCATGAATAACTGGAGTGGAGAACTAAAAACTCTTCAAAGGATAAACGAACAAGAATGATAGGCAAAGATAGAGATTTAAAAAAACCAGAGATGACATTTAATTCTCCTATGGTCTGTGATAGATTAAGTGAAAGAAAGAGAGGGGAAATAAGTGGTTATAACCAATGCTGTGCAGATTGGGAAGAATACTTTGAATATTATAAAAAATCAAGGGCTACATCAAAGAAGGTAAAATAAGAGAATGATAGATTTTACAAGAAAGAACAAAGCACACGAAAAGGAATTAGTAGCCTCTATCACTGAGAACCAGAATGTCTATCACAGAGTTTTTGACGGGGAAGAGGGACAGAAGGTCTTAAACGACCTAAAGAGGCGTTGCTTCGTAGAGGTAACTACTTACGACCCTGACCCGGTTAAAATGGCAATGAACGAAGGTAGAAGAAGTATCTATGTATATATTACAAACCTTCTCAACCGAGAAGTAGACGATATAGTGGAGGGGTTGAAATGAGGGTGTTAGTAGGAGCTTTCACAGAAAACGCTGAGTTAATAAGAGAGAACTTCCACACAGCAATAGTTTGTTTAAGAGACGGGAATTACATTAAGAGACACAAAAGAAGAGATTTCGTGGACTTTGATATGGATAAGAAAGATAGGATAAAACCTATATCCGATATAGACCTATCTAAAGTCCCTAAGAATAGATGGAGTTCAGTATTTAAAAAAGCATGGGCAACCCTTGTCCAACCGATTGGGCAACAGGGGTCCGAAGGAGTGAAGTAAAATGCCGTTAAGTTTAGAAGGATTACCACAGGAAATGATTGACAGTATCCCAAAGGAAGCGTTAGAGCATGCAAGTATGGCAGGGTATAACAACGTTGGAGATTTGATTAAAGGTCATAACGAACTAGCTGGAAAAACCCAGAACCCAGAATGGACATCAGGTTTAGACGATAGCCAGAAAGCTACATTAGCAGCAAAGGGTTGGAAGATGCCCGGTGATGTTATGAAGGGTTATTCTGAAATAGAGAAATATATGGGGCACGATAAAATCCCCGCCCCTCGTAAGAACTCAGACGGTACTTACGCAGACGGTGAATTAGACAGAGTCCTTGGAGCTTTAGGCGCTCCCAAAGATGCTAATGATTATAAGACAAGCGAGAATTTTAAACTCCCTGACGGTGTAGGATTAGACCCTCAGTTTGTAGCAGGGTTCAAAGCTGAATGTAAGAAGGCAGGAATGCTACCTCATCAGTTTAGTTTCGTAATGGATAAACTAGCAAGCACTCTTAATGACGGACAGCAACAGACAACCACTGCTAAGAATAAAGCGTCAGAAGATGCCTCAATGGCTTTAAGAAGTAAATGGGGTGCTGCTTATGACCAGAATGTAGCACTAGCAAATAAGGTATTAAACACCTTTGGAGATAAGGAACAAGGGAAAGCAATAGCCGCTGCATATGGGAATGACCCTAATATGCTAGCTTTACTTGCGAACATAGGTGAGAATCTAAGCGAAGAAGGATTAGACAAGGTAGGTATCTCAGGAACATTGATTACCCCTGATGCTGCAGCTATGGAGATAAAGAGAGTAATGGCAGACCCGAAGCACGCTTATATGGACGCAAGTCATCCAGAACACAAGTATTGGGCAGGTGATGCCAAGACTACAGGAAGGATGCAAGAGTTGTATAAGATGTCAGGAGCATAGAAGCGGATAAGAGAAATCCCCGCTTACTACGCTGGTTACAACTAATCACAACGGACAACCTCTTAATAAGAGGCCCGAAAGTTTACAGCTTTCAAGGCCCGTAAGGACAACCTGAAGCTCATTATATTCAAGGTTTAATTACAAGGAGGAGAAAATGAGTGTTGACAGTATATTGATTAGGCAGTACAGCGACAATATAACACTGCTTGTTCAGCAAAAGTTAGTTAAGATTGCTAACACAGTGTTTCAGAAACCTGATTGCGCTGGAGAGATGGCTTTCCAAGAGCAGTTAGCATCTACCGATGCACAAGAAAAACTTTCTCGTAACGAGGTCGTAGTTAATACTGACCCTAGTTATGATCGTAGAAAGATAGTTCCACGTTACTTTTACAAAGCACCTTTAGTTGACAATATGGATAAGGTTATGATGGCTAAAGACCCTACCTCTCCTATTGTTATGAACAACGCAGGCGCTTTAGCAAGAGCTAAAGACGAAGTAGTCTGCACAGCTTTCTCAGCATTAGCATATTATGGAAAAGCTGGAACTTCCTCAGTCTCCCTACCTTCTACACAAATCATAGTTCATAGCTCTGCTGGTATGAATATGGTTAAGATTCGTGAAGCTAAGAAGATTCTTGACTCTAATGAAGTTGAAGATGACAACAGATACCTAGCTCTTAGTGCTGACCAAGTTGAAGATTTACTTGCAATCTCAGAAGTAACAAGCGCTGATTACGCTCAGGTTAAAGCTTTAGTTAATGGCCAGGTAGGAACTCTTTGCGGGTTTATGCTTAAACAAACCGAGAGATTGGAAAAATCCTCTACAACTCAGTATTGCCACGCTTACCACAGAGACGGAATGGTTCTAGGAACTTGGCTAGATATGAAAGCATCTATTGACGAACTTCCTGGAAGACATTTCTCAGCTCAGATTTATGCAGGACAATCTTATGGCGCAACAAGGTTAGAAGAGAAGAGAGTTGTTAGAGTTGAATGTACAGAATAAACTACTTATAGGTAGTATAAGAAAGGAGACAATATTATGGCTGATGTATATGGAGTAAATAGAACATTAAAAAGAACAGGAACAGTAAACAGTATAGAGCCTGAAGAAGTAGGGGGGTTAGTCAAGACTTTGATTGACACTTACGAAGCTTCAGCTTTGGCAGCCGATTCTACAATCGTGCTTTTTGGACAGGATTTACCTGCAGAGGCTCGGATTATAGATTGGGTTATTGATGCTGACGCTAACGACATCCCAGGTTTGAGTTTTGGAACAAGCGACTCTAAGGCAGCATTGATGGCAGCAGTAGATAATACTGGTGCTGATATGTTCTGTATGAAGATTAATGGTGTATCTGCAACAGCTGGGCACGAAATAGTAGCTGGTTCAGGACAGACTTTGGTTTTGCATACAACTGGAGCAACCGCAGGAACTGGAACAATTAAGGTTATCGTTACTTACGTTACAAAGGGATAGTGGAATTTTAACTAGGGGTAGGATTTAAAAACCCTATCTCTAGTTTTTTAAAGGAGGATGGGATGAGCTCAAAAGTTAATATGATAAATGTAGCTCTAGTAAGTCTAAGGGCTGAACCGATTGCCTTGCCTATCGAGGGTAATGAAGTAGGAAGGAAGGTCTTAGTTGTTTACGACCCTTTATTAAGAGCTTATCTTCGTTCACATCCTTGGAACTTTGCTAAGAAAGAAACATCACTATCTAGGGTAGATGTTACCCCTGAGCTTGATGATTACGCCTATGTTTTTAACTTACCGCCAGATTTCATCAAGCTATTAAAGACTAGTATTACAGAAGATGGATATACTCACAAGATAAAAGGGAGACGGATTTATTGTAATTCAACAACTTTAAGCATTGAGTATATCTATTTCAATGAAGACCCTAACAGCTATGACGATGCTTTTGTAGAAGCTTTCTCAGCGAAGATTGCAGCTGAGTTATGCTATTCAATAACAGGGGATAAAAAGTTAGTAGAGATTAAATGGGCAGAGTTTAACCTAAAGAATAACGCTGCTCGCTCTAGTAACGGAATGGAACAAAGTTTGGATGAGCCGATTTCTACAGTCTTTCTAAATAGCCGTCTATAAAGGAGAATGATTTGAAAACCACTACGATAATAAATAGTTTTACTTCTGGGGAGCTCTCGCCCCGTCTCTCGGGCCGAACCGATATAACACAATATTATCAATCCGCCGCAGAACTTCTTAATATGGTAGTTGAGTTCTACGGTGGTGCTAAGAAAGCTCCGGGAACTTACTTCGCTGCAGAGGTTAAGACTTCTTCATTAGATACAATATCTAAGAGATTTGTATTCTCTGATACTCAGGCTTATGTAATAGAAATTGGGAATCTATATATGCGTTTCTTCCGTGAGAATGGTTCTATCCTTGAATCAGCGAAGACGATTACTGGTCTAGCCACTTCATCTGCGAGAGCTTTGGTAACTTGCGTATCCCACGGATATTCAAATCTTGATACTATAAAAATCACAGACGTAGTCGGTAGGACAGAGGTCAATAATAAAAGATTCCTAGTAGCTGGACAATACGCTGACCACTTCTTCCTACAAGATATAGACGGTAATTACATAGACCCTACTACATACACGGCTTATTCTTCAGGTGGAGAGTCTGAGAAGATTTACGAGCTAGCGACTTCATATCCTACAAGTGTAATCAGGGAACTTCAATTCTCTCAAACTGCTGATGTTTTATATATAACTCATCCTGATTATCCTCAATCAAAACTGACTCGTAGCGGACATACTTCTTGGACATTAACAGAAATAGACTATTCTACCGGAAGTAACCGACCAGCTTTAATGGATGAGAATGTAACCACAACAACAATCACCCCTTCAGCCTCAGCAGGTAATGGGATAATCCTTACCGCTTCAGTGGCGGTATTCGATGAGGACCACGTTGGCTCTATCTGGGCTATTGGTTCTCTTTCCACCTCCCACGGGTATGCTAAGATTGTTTCTGTTTCTACTAGTGGACTAAAGACTGTAGCTACGGCAAATGTCCTATATAGCGGTACTCTCCCTACAGGTGCGAATGAAGAATGGTCTGAACCTGCTTGGTCTGAATACAGAGGTTATCCTAAATCTGTAGGTATTCACGAAGGTAGACTTTATTACGGGTACACGGCTTACCAACCTCAGGTTGTCTGGGGTTCTCAAATCTTTTCTTATGATAATTTCAAAGCAGGTACTGATGATGATTACGGACTCTCTTTTAGAATGGACACTAACGAAGTAGAGGTAATCAAATGGCTCTTCCCTTCAAGTGAATTACTTACAGGAACAGCAGGAGGATTACATATCTTCGGAACAGGCAGTGATACCTCTCCAATAACTCCGACCAATGTTAGACGTAAGAAGAAAACAACTTATGGAACTTCTAGTATTAAACCAGTCCAGATAGGAAATAACGTTTATTACTGGCAAGAGTATAACCGGATTTTAAGAGAGTATGCGTACTCTTTAGATGTAGATAACTACCAAGCTAATGAAGCTACAGCATTCTCTGAACATATTAGCGAAAGCGGGATTATAGATATGGCTTATCAGCAAGCTCCGTTGAATCTACTATGGTGTGTAAGAGATGACGGAAAACTAGCTTGTTTCACCCGACAGGTAGAGCAGAAAGTAGCAGCTTGGACTCTACACGATACTCAAGGGGAGTATCAAAGCGTATCAGTTATCCCTAAAGACTCCTATGACCAAGTCTGGTTTATAGTAAAAAGGACCATAGACGGAACTACCAGACGCTACGTCGAGTATATGGTAGCCCCAGAGTTTGACGAGCAAGAGGACGCCTTCTTTGTCCATAGTGGACTTACCCTAGACTCTCCTAAGACGATTACTAACATAGTACAATTAACAGGGGGGACGGGCCTTATCACAGTTACTGCGAACTCTCACGGCTTCTCGAACACTGATACTGTCAGAATCAGAGGAGTTGAAGGGATGACAGAATTAAATCAAGGTAGATATATCGTAGGCAGTGCTTCAGCGAACGCATTTGTTCTTCTTGACTTAGACTCAGCCGTAGTAGATGGTTCAGATTATACAGATTACGTCTCCGATGGTGAGGTCAGAGAATGCACAACCACAATCTCAGGCTTAGACCATTTAGAAGGCAAAGTGGTTCAAGTCCTCGTAGACGGAGCAGCACATCCCGATAGGACGGTAGCCAGTGGGTCAATCACTCTCACTGATACCTATTCAGAGGTTCACGTAGGACTGGGTTATACAGGAAGGATAAAGACTAATGATTTAGAGGTCTCAGATAAATTCGTAGCTCACGGGAAATATAAAAGTATCTCTACAGTTAATATCAATTTCTATAAAACCTTAGGTGGTAAGGTAGGAAGGACAGGACAAATGGATGACATTATATTCAGGACTTCAGCAATGTTACCAGACCAGATGATACCGATATTCACAGGGTTTAAAGAGGTGCACTTCCCTGCTGGCTGGGATCGAGTGAAGAAGATTATAATAGAACAGACGGACTGCCTCCCGATGCACGTTCTAAGTATTGTACCAAAAATTGAAGTTAATGATTAAGATTATGAAATTTCATATGTTTAGAACTAGTAGCAAACAACATCAAATTCTCAATTCTATTGTCTTGTTTATTTTCAACAGAACCAAGAGGGTAGTTAATGCCTTTGTGGTGAACAACTTCTTTAGGTATAAGGTATCTTCCCAGATATTTCTCCATTACAAGTCTATGTTCAAGAACATAGCCAGCACTATTACAAAAAGGATGTTGAGGACTGTGAATATAAATGTATCCTTTTGTATCTTTATACTTACCTCCTTTCCAATGTCCAGCTTTTTCACCAAATTGTCCTTTTTTAAAACTACCAGAGGTAGGCTTCATAATTCCTTTAGTTCCTTTATTCCAAGAGGGTTGTCCTTTCTTAAAACAAGTAGGTCTTGCGTAATCAAGTCTTTTATCAGTTTCTTTAGTCAATCCTTTATTCCAACCAGTCTGTCCTTTTACAAAAGGCATATCAACCTCCAATTAAAAAGCCTCTGTTCAGTGTGCTTACAAGAAACGGTTAAGTTTCTAACACTTACTAAGAGGCTTGTTTTTGCAATAAAAAATCCGTTCCCTGTAAGCAACTATATTATATCAAATAGACTAATAATGTCAAGGAGTTTTTAATATGGCATATTTTGAAGCAAGACCATTACCGAAAACAAGTGGTGGGGGAATAAGTGGAGCGGCGACAGGTGCTATCGCGATGGGAGCTGCCTCAGCCTTGACTAATATCTTCACAGGAATCATCGGTGCCCATTCCACAAAGAGAGCAGGTGAGTTCAATGCACGAATGTTTGAGTTTGAAGGCAGACTGAATGCCATTAAACAAAGGCAGAGAAAACTCTCCGCCAAGGTAGAGGTGAAGAGAATCCGTAGAGAAGGTATGGCAATATACGGAACACAAAGAGCAACTTACGCTGCTTCAGGTGTCAGGCTATCAGGCTCCCCAGTAGCAGTTATGAAAGAGAGTCTTAAACAAGCTGAACTCGATATAATCTATACTAATATAAACGCTGAGTATGGTGATGTAGATACTACTAGAGTCTCAGCAGGTATGGAAAGATTAAAAGGTAGTCAAGCTGGGTCTCAGGCAATCACGGATGCAGGAAGTTCACTACTTAAATTCGGAACAAGCTTATATACAATTCTCGACAAAGAAGGGAGAAAATAGATGGGTAAACTAATAGAATATAGAAGCAAAGTCGGGGTATCTCAAGATGCTCCGGGGTTCACCCCTCCTAAGGCGACACCTTCTGTTGTAGATACCAGAGGGATTTCTAGCGGGCTTGAGGGAGCTGCCAGTGCCTTATTAGAAGCTGAGAGAGCTATGCTTGATGTCAGGGATTTCAAAGAGTCCACAGAAGCAAGCAATGTAAATGGTGATAGTAGGAATGAGATAAATTCTTTATTCGCACAAGACCTTGACGGAAACCCTACTGAATACGAAGCAATGTATGATAAAGCTACTACGGAAGCCTCTAAACTGATAACTAGTAAATCAGGTAGAGAGAAGTTTCTTTTAAATGCTCAATCTCAAAACATAGCCGCTAAGTGGGGGATTAAACATTTACATTTAGATAGACAACATAAAGCTGCACAAGCTGGTATAGGATATGAACGAGAGCGAATAGTAACTGATTATCCTAGTATGAATGATGCTTCCCAAGTAGCTGCTTTAAGCGAATACAGTAAATCTCTCAGAGATGCTTACGGCAAGGGTATAATTTTAAAAGAGTTTGTAGAGTTTGAACTGGGGAAGGATGGTGTCCCCGGGAAGTTTGAAAAAGATTTAGTTAAAGCACAGGCTAATTATCTAATTACTACTAATCCAGAAGAGTTCTTAGACATAATAAATAATGATAAAGAAGGGATGTTTGATTTATTAGACGATGCTGAAAAGATAGAGTTAGCTAGTTCGGCTAAAGATATTTTGAAGAAAATGGTTGAAGGGAAAACAATAGACTCTTTGAGAGGTAAACTAACAGCTCAAGGCGATTTTGAGAATAAACTTGGTGATATGAGCCTAGGAGAAGCCCTAAAGGAGTTAGACAATGGACTAGAATTTGGTATTTTTAGTGATAACTGGGCTGAGGCGAAGAAAAAAGCTATTCTTTCTGTAGCAGGTGTCACTAGAGATAAGATGGATAAATTTGAGCATAGTATGATAATGAAGATAGCCGATATTACTGCTGGGTATAAGTCTAAAGAAAAGAAAAACCGCAAAGCTGAAGATGCTAAGTCTTACCTAAATGGAGTAAACAATATAAGCATAGAGATAAATAATGGGTTAAAGGATGGGTTAATGACCAAATCTACAGCAAATACATTATTTAAACAAATTTATGATATGACTACAGCACAAGCTACAGAAAAGGTAATAGCTAATAAGTGGTTTACATATGATGTATCAGATGCTGATAAGTATTTCAAAAAAGTGTTAAATCCAGAAGACAGATATAGTGCAGTCAGGGACTTCTATTATAAAGAAACAGAAAATCCTGATGCTAAGAAAGAAGAAAGAACAAAATGGGCAACAGACATAGCTGATAAGATTAAAACAGGAAGAAGGAATGACGTGTTAGAACAAGGAGATATTACCGCTGTTAAGGGAAAGACTCCTACATTTGGTAGTGAAGCAGATGTTGAGGCTGCTAATCTTCCTGATGGTACAGAAGTTATAGTAGACGGGATACATTACAAGTGGGTAAACAAAAAAGAATAATATGCCATTAGTACCAGTAGAAGCAAAGAGCGGATTGATACCTATTGAGAGCAAGAAACCAAATCCTGAATTGGATGATGGTGCTGTAGCTGTTGATACGTTTGGTGCAGGAGAAGATAAATTCTTACTATCTACTCCTGAACAACGTAACACTTGGTTAGCCGAAGGCCCAGAAGGTTGGTGGGAGTATGGTACAAAGACACTATTTAGCGATATTTATTATGGACAAGTAGCAGGTACTGGGTCTCTTGTTGGGTTAGTAGGTAGGCTTAGAGATGATGAGTATACAAGTCCTGAAAGAAAAGAAGCTGACGAACAAACTCTATATGATGTTATGTTAAGGAAAGAAGAGTCCATGATAAGAGGGTCTACTTGGGGAAAGAATGTTTACCGTGTTGTAGCTAATATTCCTTCATTTGCTTTGGAGTTTGCTGCAACAAAAGGGTTGGCTTCTGTCACAAGGGCAGCTCTTACTAAAACTGCTGCTGTGGGTGCGAAAAAGTTATTAGTTACAAAAGCTGCAAAAGTATTAGCTAGAGAGGCTGTAGTCGGCGCGGTAAGAACTACAGTATTACCACATAGAGCGTTAGCTACCTATGGGCAAAAAAGTCTCAATGAACATTTAGCTATTACAGACAAAGGAATACGACTAACGAATGAAGCAGCTGAACAACCTGTTATTACTTTTATGAAAGCGTATGGAGATACTTTTGTAGAGTTTTATAGTGAAACTATGGGAGGAGAATTATTCAAACCGATAGGAAATGTAGCTACAAGAGGAATACTTAAAAGACTTCCAAAGGCTACTAAAGAAGTCTTCACTAAGATAGCTGAAGCCATATCTAAGAAAATACCTAAGGGTAAGATAGTGAACCTACTTAGCAAGGGTGGTTTTGACGGATTAGTAGAAGAATATGGAGAGGAAAGGTTTGGTGCATTGCTTAAAACTATTATTGGTGTAGATGACAGAGATATATCTACTATGGATAAGTTACAGGAAGCTGTCTTCCCGGGGTGGGAGCAAGCGTCAATAGAAATAGGAGCTTTTGCTATATATGGTGGTATGGGGGCTTCATCTCAAATGATTAGCAACCATCTAACTGGAAAGGGAGTGTCACAAAAAGATATTAGTAAAGTATTAGATAATCTTAATGAAAAAGAGAAAGACGAACTATCTTTGAAACTAAATGAACCATCACCAGAAGGTAGAACAAAAGCAGAACTTATAGTCAAGGCTGCTTCTGGAGAGGAACTAACACCTAAGGAAGCAGAAGCACTAGATACACTACACAAAGAGTTTGTTGATAAAGGATTGATTAAAGTAAAAGAAGACAAAGCTGAGGTAACTGAGGCACTTACTACTTCAAAAACCCCTATTGTAGAGCCAAAAGCAGAGCCTTTAGTGGAGGAAGCCAAAAGAAAGACATTAGAAAAACATGGCAAACGCAGAGTATCTCCAATACCAAGTTTAAAAGACAATATGGGTGATACTCTTGTAGTTGAGGTGGAATCTTTTGGCAGAAAAAAACATGTTCCATTATTAGACAAGTATAGAGGACACGACATTGTTATGGCTGGAGAAGATGTATCGACTTGGGATCCAGTTAATAAGACGCTTTTCAGGGTTGGGTTAGATGATAGTAAAAGAACAGGAGAAAGATTTATAGATGAGAAAGCAAATAATATAGAAACTGCTAAAAAATATATAGATTGGAAGCTAGACAAGGGCGGACAATCACCCTCTGAACAAGCCAAGAAGTATAAGAGTGCTGAGGAGTTTGTTGAGAGTAAAGGCGAAGTAGTCTTTAGAGGAACATCTAAAGAAAAAGATGGGTTTAGTAAGACAAAAGGTCAAGCAGGCGAAGGAATCTATTTTACTAATGATAAAGCAGAAGCTAGTAAATACGGAGATAATATATCAGATGTTGTCTTAGATATTAAGAATCCGTTAATAATAGAAAGAAAAGATATACCTGTAGGAAAGGATGCTTTTGTTTCTTGGGAGAGGTCTGTAAAAGAGAATCACGATGGAATTATAATCACAGACATGGGAAAAAGTTCTGAGTCTGTTGTTTTCGATAAATCACAAATCAAAACCAAAGCCCAACTCACCGACATCTGGAATAAGGCACAGGGGAAAGAAAAAACCCCTATCCAGCAAAAGGCTCAAGAAGTAATAAATGCTAATGATAACCAAACTGCTGATATAAAAAAGAAAATATCTTTACTCTATCAGGGCAGGGAAAAGCAACTTGACCAAAGAAGGGTTGCTATAGAGAAGGAAATGACTCTATTAGAGAAACAAAGAGATATGCTCAAGAAAGACAATAAACCAATAAAGGCTATTGAGAATAAACTGAAGAAATTAGATAAAGAATGGGAAAGCATCCATTACCAAATTGCAGATTTAGAAGATACTGGTATCGCAAGATTGGAAAAAGAAGGTATAACAATTAAGGGCGAAGAACTCGAAAGGTTAAGAGGCAAGGCTTTTAGAAGAGGTGAGGTTACTATAAGAAAAGATTTGATGGCTAAAATAAAAGCTCAAAGAACAGAAAAAGCTACTAGAGGCAAAGCTGCCAAGACAGTTCTCAAAGCATATAAGAAACCTTCTAACATTATCGACATTCAATATCAGAAACAGATTGATGGTATACTTAATAAGTTAGGTGATAAGAAACAGACTCGTAAGAAATCCCTTAATAAGATGACTACAGGTGAGCTAATTAAACTAGCAGATGTAATAGCTGACTTGAAAGAGACCGGGAAGAAAGTTTTTAAAACTAAGAAAGACCAAGCTAAGGTTGCATCTGAGATTATGAGGGGTGCTTTAATCAAACAGGCTGGTGGAACTAAAGAGGGAATGTTCTCAAAAGGTTCTACTCAAGAAAAGAAAGCCAAGAGGTCTACTTTATTAAAAGTAGCTGACATAATTACAATGAGACCATTGAGAATGATACGTAGATTACTAGGAGATATTGGTGAAAGCCTGATATATAATTCTATTGATAATGCCGATATGCAAAGGGGTATTAACGCATGGGCTAGAAAGAAACAAATAAACCAAGCCATGGAAGATAACAAAGTTACATTTTGGGGATTGGGAAAGCTAATTGATATAGATGGTAAGTCTTATCAAGTGAATAATATATTAAGAATGTACCTAGCAACTAAAGACGCAAAGTCCTACGCTGCATTATTACATGGGAATAATATCACAGAAGGTGAAGTTACTGCTTTTATCAATTCAGTAAAGGCTGAATACCCTAGTTATATAAAATTTGCTGATGATGCCCAGAAAATAGTTGCTAATAGAACTAATGAATATTTTGAGACAGCGGAAACTTATTATAATATAAGTCCAGAAAAAGTTGATATATATTTCCCTCTACGTAGAATAGGCATAGGTGGTATATCTCAAGAAGAATTGAATGAAGGTCTAGAAACAGAGATGGTTCAGGAACAGGTGTTAAGGAAAGGTGCTGGCTTCAAGTATACCTCAGTAGACAAGAAAAGTACCATATCCCGAAAAGAGATAGATGATAAATTCCAACCAGAGATAAGCCTTGATTTTATAGGAGATGCTATAAAGGCTATAGAGAAACAAGAACATTTAATTGCTTATGCTCCGTTACAGAAATCATTTAACAAGATAATAAATGATCCAGACTTACAGAACGCTATTAAATACAATCATGGACAGGCATCGTGGAAATGGCTTAATGATTATCTATTAACAAATATTAATCCTGACTTGATGTTCCAAGGAAGTAACTGGATTGAAAGATATGTGAATAGAGTGTTGAAACCAGCTAGATTAGGATTGTCTAAAGCATATTTAGGTTTTAACGCAGTAACAGCTTTAAAACAATTTCCTTCTTTAACTTTAGCAATGAAGTACACAACTCCTAAAGCTCTTGGTGAGAGTATGACAAGAATAACAAATGATAAAGCAAGAGAAGAGATTTACAAACTAGACCCTTCTTTAAAGAATAGGGTAGTATCAAGAGACTTCAATGACTTACTAAAAGGTATTGAGGGATTACCTGAGGGAGATATAAAAAGGGCATTGTTGGTTGCATCAAAAGCTATAGATAAAAAAGCTTTTGCTATGATAATGAATATGGATAGATACGCTGTTTTGTCGGTATATGATGCAGTTTATAGACATCAATCAAAAACAAAATCACAAGTAGAAGCTAGAAATATTGCTCATAAGGCAGTAATAGAGACACAACCTCAGGGTGGTGTTAAAGATTTACCAACTATTTATAGAACTAATAATGAGTTTTTAAGATTAGGCTTAATGTTTACTAACCAGCTTAATCAAATATGGAATATGACGAGGGCAGATATGCCTAGAGAAGTAGCTAAAGGAGAATATGGAAAAGCTGTCACCGGTATAGCATCTATAATAGTTTCATCTACTTTGATATACATTATGTCACATGGAAGACTACCAGAAGATCCAGATGACTTCTTTGACGCTATATTTGGTTCTTCTATTTCTTCAGTACCAATAATTGGTAATTTAGGAATGGCTTATCTAAGAGGGTATGAACCATCAATAAGTCCAGTTTCTGCTATTATGAACAATCTTAAATATATGAAATCAAATATAGATAGTGGTGATTATTTAAAGGCAATGGAGAAAGCATCTTTTGTATCGGCTGTATGGCTTCAGTTGCCATACTCTCAACCAAGAAGAACCATCAAGGGAATAGTTGGTTTAGCGACTGGGGAAACGACTGACTTTAGAAGATTACTCTGGTCAGAATTTATGTTAGAAAACCAATAGGAGGAAAGAATGAAGAAGTTATTTATCGCATTATTTATTATGGCACTGCTAATAAGCCCGGCTCACGCTGATCTAACCAGTGAGACATCTAAGACAATCTTCCTCTGCGATGCCTCAGAGACGGAGTTTGACTTTGACTTCAAGGTCTTTGATGAGGACGATATAGAAGTAATCCTTGTTCTTGAATCTACTGGAGCAGAGACTACTCTGACATTAACTACAGAATATACCGTATCTGACATCAGTAGTACAGGTGGAACGGTTACAACTGTGTCAACTTATTCAGCTTTATATACTTTGATAGTCAGAAGAGACCAAGCTTTAAAACAAGAGATTGATTACGTTCCTCAGGGACCATTCTCAACTAAAGTTTTAGAACAGGGTCTTGATACAATGGTAATGATGATACAGAATAATAAAGAAAAAATAGACAGGTCGTTATTGCGCCCTGGGACAGAAACTACTTCGCTTACATTCCCTAGCGGCAGCTCAGAGAAGTTAATTGGTTGGGATGCGGCAGGCACAGGATTAGAAAACAAAGACAGCCCTGAAACTGTTACTGTTACAGACACTACAGATACTACCACTTATGTTGGTTTGTGGGAGAGTGCTACAGGAGATTTATACCCTAAATCAGACGGTGGAATAACTTACAATGCCGGGACAGCAAACTTATCAGCTACAACTTTTACAGGTGCTTTGACAGGAAATGTTACCGGCAACGCTGACACTGCGACAGTAGGAACAACCGCAACTATAACAGACAATGAAAGCACTGCAGAGAACAATCCGATTGTTTTCGTAGCAGGTGGGGATTTAGACGGTGGCAATCTAGGCTTGGAGTCAGACGGAACTTGTTACTATACCCCTTCTACAGGGATAATTACCACAACAGGGTTCGCAGGGGCATTAACAGGCAACGCTACCACCGTAAGTACAAATGCAAACTTAACAGGAGATGTTACCTCTGTAGGAAACGCTACTGATATAACTGAATCAGTCTTAGAAGAAGGCGGAACTGATGAATTAACGATTACTTCAGGAATGGTTAACTCAGGGACTAACGCTTCCGCTACCTCTTACTTTAGAGGAGATAATACTTGGGTAGTCCCTGCAGGTGGTGGAGATTTACTTGCAGACGGAACTACCCCTTTAACCGCTAATTGGGATGTAGGGGCTTATAGTCTAACAGCAAGCTCTTTTATAGGTGATGGAGCTGTTTCTTCTGGTATGATTGTTATGTGGTCAGGTGCTGTATCAGCTATCCCTTCAGGATGGGTTATATGCGATGGTAATAATTCCACTCCTAACTTGACAGATAGATTTGTAATACACGCAAGTGCTGATGCTGGAGATACTTATGATGTTGGAGATACAGGTGGAGCGGCCACTCATACATTAACATCTAATGAAATGCCAGCCCATACTCATCAAGGAAAATTAGCAGATACTGGTTCTGATGGAGCAGGTGCTTCAGGAACTGCAGATCCAAGAAGGTTAACTACAGGTTCAACGGGTGGTGGTGCGGCTCATAATAATCTTCCACCATACTATGCTTTGGCTTATATAATGAAAACATAGAGAACATAACAAAACAGGAGATTAACATGGAAATATTACTTGATAAAATAAATGAAAGTTATAAATTCTGTCTTAAAATACAGAATGAGTTAGAAAGAAAGAACGAGTCAGCTATTGAGTTTGCAAGAGCCTTAAACGACAAGGAAAGTATTTTAGCTGAAAGAAAAGAAGCATTAGATATTAACAAAAAGGAAACCGATAGAATATTAGCTGCGAATAAAGAAACCCAAAACGCTATCCTAGTCCAGAAGAAAGAAATAGAAGATAAGAACATTGCACTGGGGAAACTTATCACAGAAGCTAAAGCCAAAGAAGAAAGTTTATCCTTGATAGAAAAGTCTTTAATCGCTAGAGAAGTAGAAACCAAGAAAATAGAAGATGTCGTAAGCCTATCAGAAGAAACCAATGATGTCGCAAGAGAAGTATCAAAACAATTGGTAGAATTAGATACTCAGAGAAAATCTTTTGCTGAAGCTCAAGATAGAGTATTAGCAATACAGACTAGTAAAGCAACAGAGTTGGCAGATAAAGAAGATAATGTCAAGAAAAAAGAAATGCAACTTACTGAAGGTAGAGGACAATTAGAGCAGTTAGTCGCTACTGCAGTCAGGAAGATACTTAAAAAATAGGAGATTACTATGCCAATAGGAATGCAAATAACTGACCGTCATTTTGTCTACCATAATGCAGGAGGAGATTCAATCCATTTTGAAATCTCTGATGAGAAGGCAAAAGCCGGAGATGCTACTATTTATTATTATGGTTATATTTCTGGAAGCGGGTCTTGGATAATTATGGAAAACGATACAGATGAAGGGACTTATCGCTATATAATAGGAGATAGTCTTTACGCAGCTAATTGGGCAGCCAGAGAAAGTTTAACTTATGTTTTTTATAATGCTATTAACGCTTAGGAGCAAGATGAAGAAAATATTAACCTTAACAATAGCTTTAATCGTATTTGCTCAGGTGGCGTTCTCAGCAGAAAGAGTTATGCGATACCCAAGCGGTATGCCGACCAGCGTTTTAGGGACTGATACCACAGCCTCCGATATCCCCATAGCCGACGCAGGCACAATAATCTCCGCCACAGAAGTAGAAGGAGCCTTACAAGAGAATAGGACAGCCTTAGACCTTAACACCATTCACTCCACAGACAACACCCAAGCTCATACAGACTACCTCATAAACAACGGAAACGATACAACATCAGGCATTTTAACATCAGCAGGCATAATAGTCGGCGACGGTCAAACAGTCGGAGCTACCACAAACAAATGGCTCTTTGATGATACTAATGGGGATATATCTACTACGGGCAACGTCGGCATCGGGACGACGACTCCAAACCAACTCCTCACAATAGAAGGCACACTCTCCCTAAAAGAACAAGCATCAGCTAACGCAGACACAGCAGCTTATGGGCAATTATGGGTTAAGACTGCCACTCCTAATGAATTATGGTTTACAGATGACGGTGGTACAGATACTCAATTAGGCGCAGGTGGTGCAGGAGACCTTAAAGCAGACGGCTCTGTGCCATTAACAGCAGACTGGGACGTAGGTGCATACGACATCACAGCAGTAGAGTTCAAAGGTGCGTTAAAAGGAAACGCTGACACAGTAACCACAATAACAGGATTACCTCCCGATACAGCCACTACACAAGCCACACAGGGCAGTATAACCTCTATAGTTAACCTTGCGACAGTAGGCACG
>Ga0208901_1000465_pt1 | contig 19846 bp, 20 predicted proteins | sample AntAceMetag02UKF_FD_184764 | JGI IMG/M metagenome (GOLD analysis project Ga0208901, IMG submission 184764) | Saline lake microbial communities from Ace Lake, Antarctica - Antarctic Ace Lake Metagenome 02UKF (SPAdes) (version 2) | ecosystem: Environmental > Aquatic > Non-marine Saline and...
AATGTTGGAACGTTGAGCATTCTGCTTTTGGGCGCTATCGCTTTCAGTATCGGTACCGCATCAGGGATTTTGATGGCCAAGCTCATGAATGTGTTCCTGCGAACCAAAATCAATCCGCTTATAGGTTCTGCCGGGGTATCGGCCGTGCCAATGGCCGCGCGTGTGAGCCAGAAGTTGGGAATGGAAGCCGATTCTGAAAATATGCTGCTGATGTACGCCATGGGGCCCAACGTATCCGGGGTGATTGGATCTGCTGTCGCCGCTGGAGTTCTATTAACCCTGAAAAATTTTGTCACATGAGATAGTGCCCATCCATTAATGGAAACGGGATAGATCCTCTGCCGGTAAAGGGGTTCATTTGCATAGAAGTGCACAGACTGAAGGAGAAAATATATGACGATACGTGTTCTCATGACCCGACGGTTTCCCTCGTTGCATGGAGGGCATGGAGCAGAACTGCTGCCGCACCTTTCTAGCATGTTGACCGAGGTAAGGACGATGGCTCTATATCAGCCCGGGTATATTTCGGGAGAAACCATGCGAAATATAGACGATCCTAACGAATATCTGGTAATCAGTACCTGGAGAACCATTGAAGACTGGAACAGGTGGTTTGCAGATAAGAAGAGAGAGGAACTTGAAGGAAAGATCGATGCTCTCCTGGGTTCTCAAACCCTATATAAGGTGTATTCTTATGAATAGAGGAGCTGAATTCAGGAAGCAAGCGTCTATGGCGAAATTTTCTTTTTAAGCCCCTGGATCATGTCCATGAGAAGGTCACCATTGGGCGATACAGCAAGCGGGTTTACTTCCAGAAGTCCTTCCCATGCCTTGATGGCTTTTTCAGGTTCGTGCAAATCATGCAGAAGAACAACGCCTTTATTGAATCGCGACACTTCGTGGGCCGGGTCTGCCTGAATGGCTCTATCAAAAGCGCTGATTGCGTCCAACGGTTGACCGTTGCGGCGATACATGACTCCCAGGTCGGTCAGTACGCCGGGGTTTTTCGGGTCGATTTCCACGGATTGATTATATGCCCCGATCGCCTTTTTGACCTGGTTGGTGTCAAAATACAGGTTTCCTAATTGCACCCATGCTTCAACATTAAGGGGTAAGAGAGAGACTTCTTTCTCAAGAGAAATTATCCTGTTTGCCTGGTCATTGGAGATTTCGAGGTTTTGAAGATTCTTTCCCGGGGCCTTTACCGATAAACCGTCTGTAGAACCGGTTTTGTAGGCGTTGAAAATAATCCCGCCAAGAAATCCTGCTGCAAGTGCTACAAAAGCAACAATAAACATAGTCTGTTTCTTTACATATTTGCTCTTCATGTTCACCTTTTTTTAACCGTTGTTCAGTGGAATAAAGGCTCAACGACAACAAGAATGGATATCGCCTTCATTTCTTTTGAGCTTCTCCAGATAGCGTGCCCACCATCCTTTCTTTTTCCCTGGGTTTTTGCCTGTAAATCGGTGCACATCTCCTTTGAAAGTATTGAGGCAGGTTTCCGAGCAGAAATGATAAGGGTTCCCCATATAGGCCAATGAGATTTTGGATTGTTCTGGTATAATTTCCATCCTGCACACCGGATCTATGACTGTATTTGCTCTTTTTTTGCTATTTTGCATTTTAAGATCTTCTTTCGTGAGAAACCCGTTCCAACCTCTCAGGGTTAGAACGGGTGTAACCTAAGACTGTTGGTTGCCGAGATTTCTATCCAATGTGGCCCCGCTTACACGGGGAATGAAGGATTATGGAAATCATTTCGCCGCGCAACAGCTGCTCGATGCGCTCTGATTCCTTATGGCTTTTTCGACATCCTTGTCATAATAAACTACTTCTGCAAGGCCCCTTGAATTATTGAACCAGGATGTGAATACCCTTCGCCGATCATTGGGATCGGTTGTTTCAGCCAATACCTTTTCATCAACGTAGCGGTTAATCAACAAGCCGGTCTCAAATTTTTTCTTAAAATATTCATAGTTGTATCCAGCGTCAAGAATTGATTTTTCAAACTCCTTTTCTGTTTTACCACTTTCTCGAATATACTCTTCCAACTCGGAATTATTAGTTTTTGCATCGAGTTTGTAGCCGGCGCGATCGATTTCTCGACGCAGGACGCCTTCGTTTATCAAACTGGATGCAACCTGCGCCTTGAGCCTGTCATCGAGAGACTTGGCATTGGGATTTGTGAATTCATCCCCATAGCTTTTTTGAAGTCTTTTCTTGGCCACGTTCATTTCCACATCGAAATCAGTCCTCGAGATGTCATAACCGCTCACGGATGCTATATAGTACTGCGCCTTTGAAGCTGCACAATCACGCTCTTTCCTGATTTCTTCAGGATTTATGGTCTTTACCACTTTGGCCGGGTAACCGCCTGCCGTTATAGCCTTTTTAATACGGGAAGGTTCCGTGAGAACCTTCCGGTCGTAATAGACCTCTACTTTTCCATTGTTGATGTCCACAAGAATATCCTGTATCCCCTCGATTCCTTCGAGACTACCCTTGATGGATGAAATACATCCGGAGCAGGACATATTGCTTACGTTCAGGATCACTTTAGAGAGGTTTTTATTGGTTTCCAATGCCACCCCGGAGTCTTCCGATGCCAACCGAGGTTGTGTACCATCGTTTCTCGTTTGGACTGCAAAGGCTACCGCTGTTACGAGAATTATGAGACCTATGCTGAGTCCTATAGAAATTTTCCTGGTAATCGTCTTTTGTTTTTTCATTTTTATCTCCTTATTCCTTGAGTGCTATTGTACCTCGAAATTTGCCTCTAAGCCATGACTGGCGACAACCGGAACCACGTAGGGAAAATCTACAGTGTTGAACCGACAATCCTGTTCCATGATCAACCCGTCGGAAACACAAAGGATCCTGTTGGCTTCTTTGGCGCATTCCGTATTATGGGTGACCATGACGATGGTTATTCCTTTATGATTCAGTTTTTGAAAGAGATCGATAATTTCCCCGCTGGTCTTGGTGTCGAGATTTCCGGTAGGCTCATCGGCAAGGAGAATAGTAGGATTGTTTACGATCGCTCTTGCGATCGCCACGCGCTCCTGTTCGCCACCGGAGATCTCATTGGGCAACCGCTTTGCCTTATTAGAAAGCCCCACATTCAGAAGCGCCTCCTCGGCCATTTCCAGCTTTTCCCTGGATTTCATTTTCGATATGGCCAGGGGAATCATCACGTTTTCTAGAACGGTCAAATAGGGAATCAGGTGAAAACTCTGGAAGATGAATCCCAGAAATTCCTTTCTGAATCCCGCACGCTGGTCGAGAGTGAGGGAGTAGACGTCTATTCCATCCACAAAATACTTTCCGTTTGTTGGTGTGTTCAGGGCGCCCATCATGGAAAGAAGGGTGGATTTCCCAGAGCCGGATTCCCCTACAATGGCTACAAATTCCCCCTGTTCTATGTCAAAACGCATTCCCTTCACAGCCATGAATGCGGCGGCTCCTTTTCCATATTGTTTTATAAGATTATCAACCTGAATATATGCCATGTTTTCTATCTCCTATAGGCTTCTGAGGGCTTCATTCGGATCTAAATTGCCTGCCATAATGGCCGGGTATACGCTTGACAGGAGTCCGAGAAGGATGGCTCCACCAAATACGGATACTGCCAGGACGGGATCAAACACCAAGTTCACGTCCACGCTTTCCGTGAAGAACGGGATGGTCAGTTTTGTGGCTCCCAGTCCCATCAGATATCCCAGGATGCCTGCTATTGCAGAGATGACTGCTGCCTCAAAGAGGACAATTCGCATCACATGGCTTTTTTTGAAACCAATTGCCATGAAAACTCCGAATTCCGATGTCCTTTCCCGAACGCTTCCCATCATCGTTACGAGGACTACAAGGCCACCCACGAGCATAACCAGGATAGAAAGTCCGTACGCAAATTTATTGAAATGTCCCAGGGTTTCCATGCGCCCTTCCACCACCTGCCTTATGGCCATAACCTTGGAATCGGGAAGCACCTGGGAGATCTGTGCCACCATGTCATCGATGGGACACCCGGAACAGAGAGCCGCGACCTCCGCCATGGAAATGCGACCTTCTTTGCCCAGAATTTTCTGGGCCGTCTGGAGTTGCGCAAAAATGATTTGGTCGTCCTGAGATCCCGTGGGATTGATAATCCCTGTAACTTTCAGGGGAGTTCCGGTTGCATCAAGGATGTCGCCTTCTTTGAGCCCAAGAACCTGGCTCGCTTCGGATCCCATAAGGATCCCATCTTTTCCAGGAGCCTTGCCCTTGATTTTCCACCAGGGCCTGAGAACATGCGCCACCTCAAAATCAACGCCCGCCAGCAGGACATTACTGTCTTGGACTTTTAGGGATCCCAAAACCATGGGTCCAACCGCGGCAACATTAGCGGAATTTTTTATTCCTTTGATCTTCTGAAGGTCCTCCTGAAGAATCTCACGCATTTCAAAAGAAATCCCTCCAACGGCCATTCCTCCGTAGGTAAGGGAAAGGTTCTCGGTTTTAGGGAGGATCATAATATTGGCGCCATACTTTTCGAGCTTGTGATTGATGTCCCTGGTAAGGGCATCCACCAGGCTGATGAACGCAACGACAGCAGTGACTCCCACCAGGAGGCCAATCAACACAAAGGAGGCCTTGGCCTTTCGCCGTTTAAGGTTCCCAAGGGATATATCGGATAGTTTCATGAGTTCCCTCCCTTTGAAAAATCAAAATATCGCCTGCCTTCGAGAATATCGGAGGCCTGAATAACCAGTTTATCTCCAACAATGGTCCGGTTCAGAGGCGCCGGGTTGCAGCCGCCCTTCACCTCGTTGACCTTTACAGAGGCAAAGCGCCTTCCGCAGTTTCTGCAGACCATGACGTCCTTATCCTGGTAGTAGCCTTTTGCGCTGGGCCAGCATACATCACAGGCATCGAAAGCGGCCCTGATTACGCCATCTGAACTCTTCAGTACAAAGTATTTAACCACGATTCCATCGCTGGCTGTGAAATCGAAATGTTTTGCCTTTCCATCATCAAACATGGTTACGGGAAAGGTCGCCTTTTTTGCCTCGGAAACTTTTTCCGAATTCTGCCCATCGTTCTTGAAAAAGAAGACAGCAACTACAAGAACCAGCACTGCGGTAATCCCAATCGTTACGTAGGTACCTGCTCCTTTTTTCTTGTTGTTGTCCCCCAGGAGGGCTGCTTTTTTTTCTGAACTTGCTTCCTTGATCGATCGATTGTCTTTCTTTGACATGGTATCCTCCATTAACGCTGAATTGAATTTTTGATGCATAGAGATCCTGCCTCTGTCCAAGTACCGTAGGTAGACAGACCGCGCTGCCGGAACAGTTTTCCTTATAAATATCGGACCGGCGATGCATCACAGGATGTACTTGTTCAACCATACGTATTTTGACTGCCGGTTTAGCGGAAAAAAGGTATTTCGACAGAAAAATTACTCATTTGAACAGGTACGTTATAAATCAATGGGTGGAAATATTCAGGTGTGCGTGCCGGGTTTTCACAAGAACATGCTGAGGACTAGTCAAACCCCGGCCGGTGAGATTAACAGATAAAGGAGGCGTTTATGAGATACAGGGGTGCAGGTGCAGCTCTCGAATGGATTGCGTAGTCTGCGATGGCCGGATCACGGTGCCCGTTCATGAGATCGTAGTCCGAAAGGATAGGTTGAAGTACAACGATAGAGCGATCTGTTGACCAGGAATGGCTTGTGCTGGTTATGGCCTGAGCCTTCTGTCCTGCCTTTTTCAAGTGGCAGCAGATCGGCAGAGCGTCGTTGTCATTTTTCTCTGGAGCAGGAATTTCTATAGTAGCATCTAGTTCGAAGTTGTGCAGTTTACAAAGAGGCAATCCGACATCAAGGGGTATTTCGTGGGCTAGCTTTTTCGGCAGAACAACCTTCTGCTTTGCTTTCTGCGCCGCTTCACAATATTTTCCCTTACAGATATCCAGTCCCTGCGCAAGACCTGAGGTGGCCAGCAGTAGGGAAAGGAGGCATGTGAGGAAATAAATATGGGGTCTCTGATGTTTCATAAATGCTGTGTGCTCTATGAGGATAAATGATTTTCCGGCTGCGTATTCTATACTGTTTAGCTATACAATAATGGCGGCCTGGGAAAGTGTCAAGAAAAAAAGGCTCATCGCGGATTGACGTGATATTTTTTCAGTTGTTGAATAGACTATGCTCAGATTCCAGGTGTCAGGTGTCAGTAAAAAACCTGGCGTATTCAGCTTATTAAACGTAATAACGAATAGTTATGCTTATTATATTCGGAAAATAGGAAGTAGGTACTGAAACCTGACACCCGAAACCTGACACCCCGGTTCCGGAAAAAAAGATTCTTCACGGTAATCCGCGATGAGTCGAAAAAAACTGCCAAACCTTCGTTTTGACCCTGTTCAAAGAGCAGCCCTATGATGGAAAAATTGCTCAGTTAGCTTGTTTTCCGGGTCTTCCCCATTTGCTCAACAGCGTTGGAAGAAGGATCAAAGAGAAAATTCCTAAAAAGAGTAGCAAGAATGGTGAAACCCCGAATCCTGCAGGGAGAAATCCGAAAACAATAGCTACAGCGGCGGTGATCAGTGCGAAGGGAATCTGGGTTCGAATATGATCGTGGGGTTCTACTCCGCAAGATATGGAGGAAACGATTGTGGTGTCGCTGAAAGGGGAGCAGTGGTCGCCAAATACGGCGCCGCTGAAAACGGCTGCCACTGCCATCTGAAGATAGGTTTCCTGCAACTGGGGTTCCATGGACTGGCAGGCCGCAGCGGCTATGGGAATCGCAAGGGGAAAGAGAATTCCCATGGTTCCCCAGGAGGTGCCGGTGGAAAATGAAATGACGGAACCGGTTATGAAAATCAGGGATGGAATAAGGACTGATGCGTTTGTCCCTGATATGAAAGAAGAAAGGTATTCAGCGGTTCCAAGGGAGCTGAGAACGCTCCCTATCATCCAGGCTGAAACCAGAATAAGGACGGGGCCGAGGAGCGATTGAACCCCGCGTTTGAATGCACTGAGCCCTTCAAAGATACGATTCGGGTGGTGAGATGGGTACAGGCATACGGCAACAAAAGCTGCAAACAAACCCGAAAGCGTCAGAACAAGTGGTCCGGCGTCTGATCCGAAAGCCGTGGCGATTTTTTGCAGAGTGACAGGCAAGAGGGAGCCCGAACACCCCAGAAGATAAAACCCGAAAAGGAAGGAAAGAATGAGAACGATGAGAGGAATCATTACCGTGTGCAGACCCACCTTCGTTGTTTGATTGCCTTCGGTCGAATCGGCGCTTGTTGCTTCTAAAACCGGAATGGAATCCTCGAAGGTTTTCATGGATCCGGGGTTGAATCTTCGAAAAATAGAGACAAAGAGCAGGGCGAGAGTAAACCAGCAGTAAAAATTAAAAGGGATCGATTTGAGGAAAATGATATAAGGATTGATGTCTCGACCGGCAAGCTGATATCCTTCCTTGATCATGCTCAGTTGATAGGCGACCCATGTAGATATGAAGGCGAGACAGGCGACGGCTGAGGAAGTGGAATCAACGATATAGGCTAGTTTAACACGTGAGACCCCGCATTTCTTCGCCATTTCTTTGCAGACCCGGCCGACCATCATGCTGTTGGCCAGTCCGTCAAAGAAACAAAGGATTCCCAAACCTGCCGCAGTGGCCTGTAGTCGTTTCGAGGCATCCCCTCCTTTGCGAAGAAAAAATCGAAGAATAGTTTGGAAACCACCTCCCGCATCAAGAACAGCGGCAAAACCGCCGAGGATGAGCGTGAAAACAATGGCGCCTATTTTCCAGGTGCTCTTCAGGCTTGGTTCAAGGTGTTGTGTGAAGAGATGCACGAAGGCATACAACGGGTTGCCGTCTGAAAGAATGAGGGACCCTGCCAGCGCGCCGGCAAGTAGACCCCAGAGGGCCCTGCGGGTCGTAACCACGAAAAACAACGCTATAATCACTGGCCAGAGAGTTTTGAGGGGAGTATCCCAGGCCCCGATTATCCAGGTGCATCCAAATAGTGCAAATCCTGAAATCAGTCTCGATTTGGCCATTTCGAGTGCCTTAGATCAAATACTGTCTGAATTGCGCTTTGTCCAGGACAGGAACGTTGACGATCTTTTCCGTGGTTTTCCCCGTGACCCTTAATTCGCACATCCTGTCTTTTGAATCACTGTATGCGGCTGCCATACGGTACGCCAGATCCATTTGATCCCGGGACGGCTCTCCAGAAACGAGCACGGTTGGCCCGGGAACAGATATGGAGGAAATCAGTATATCTTCTTCATCAGCGAGGTTCCGGATGATCTTATTTTCTCTTTTGTTTCTGCCTACGATAACTTTTGTTTTTGGGGTAATTTTGAAATGCCTGCCTATTTTCAACAGTTCAAGATGGTTGGGGCGAATGGTATCGCCCAAGGAAAACAGATCTTTTAATTTTTTTGAAAATTCTTTTTCCGTGAGGAGGCAGCCGCCTGCGGGAGAGGGATAATCGCTCAGGTTGAACTCTTTGGCAAGGGCAATTTGAGGTTTTCTTGAACGTCCCTCGATATCCATCAAGAGATCCCTGTTTGCCCATCCCTTTTCTTCAGGTATTGTTATGTCGAGAAGTTTTGCCGAGAGCGGTCTCAGAATAAAACCTGTCATTCCGCTTTCCGATTCCACCAGGGTAAGAGAACGTCTATTTTGGGACATGGGCCTCTGCCCCAGGACTTCTCCGGTTACAATGAAATCGGCACCTTCATTTTCAAGCATTTCGCCGGCGATACGGAACATGAGAGCATGGCAGTCAATGCAGGGATTCATTGCCGATCCGTGTCCATGTTTTGGGTTTCTGATAACCGGAAGATGGCGTTTTGTAATATCCACCACTTTGAATGGCATATCCATCATCCGAGCCGATTCCCTTGCCTTTGTTGAGGTGAAAAAGGGAGTCTCAAAAAAAAGGGCCAGAACATCAATGTTCTGAGCCCTGATGAGGCTTGCTGCAAGCATACTGTCAAGCCCCCCTGAAAAAACGCTGATAGCTTTCATAGTTCTTAAATCAGTCGCTCCTTATAGATTCGGTCTATAGTCCCATTTCTGTCAGCGTTTCCATGACCGATTTCTGCTCATCATTCAACTCTTTTGGGACGTGAATGCCGATTTCAACGAAGGCATTTCCTTTTCCGTTTCCATTGGAAGAAGGCATCCCGAATCCTTTGAGCCGGAATTTGGCGTTGTTTTGTGTTCCGGGCGGAATCTTCAAGTTTAACAACTTCTGGTGTATTGTGGGGATTTCAATGGTTGTTCCCAGAACGGCTTCAGAAAATTTGATTTCCTGCTTCATATAAAGGTCACCATCCTCTCTTCTGTAGAGAGAGTGGGGAATTTCTTTGATCTGAATAAGAAGATCACCTGATGGACCTCCATTGGGTCCCGGGCGGCCTTTTCCTCTAAGCCTCAGCTTTTGTCCTCTGGCTATGCCTGCTGGAACCTTCACGGTTACCTTTTCCTGTTGCCCGTCGAGCTGATAGGTGATTTCTTTTTTGGTGGTATCGCAGAGTTCTTCAAGAGTCATGGGCAGTTCATAGATGAGGTTCTGACCTCTGGTGGCGCCATATTGGTTTTGAAAACCATTGGAGCACTGTCCGCCCATGCCTCCAAAGATATTTCCGGAACCTGGTTGCCCTCTGCCGCCTCCGCCTCCGGCAAAACCAAATTCTCTGAAAATGCTCCCTAGATCGAAACCTTTGAATATGTCTTCCTGGGAAAATCTTTTCTGGAAGCCATCCGCTCCGAACATGTCGTACTGTTTTCTCTTTTCGGGATCCCGCAATACAGCGTATGCCTCGTTGAGATCTTTGAATTTAGCCTCGGCCTCGCCGTTACCGCGGTTATGATCCGGGTGGTATTTCAACGCCAGTTTCCGATAGGTCTTTTTGATCTCTTCGTTCGAAGCTGTTTTGGGGACTCCCAAAATCTTATAATAATCTTTTCCAGACATTTTTTCTTAAATTAAATAACTGTTTGAAGGGTTTGTGTTGTCCTTCGAAACTAATCACGGGGGATGAGAAGTCAAGCGCAGATAGGCTCCAAAAAGCGGGTGTTCTGAGAAAAAAGAAGGCATGGGATTTTTTGATCAGGATTCGTTTCCAAAAACCTTTTTCAAAAGCTCTGTGCCCCTCGCAGCTGGATTCTGCCGTATCTTTTTTTCTTCCTCTCCCAGCATGTAAAAAAGACCTTTCAAGGCACCGTCCGTTACGTAATCGTCCAGATCAAGATTGAGCTTTTTTGTGAATGACAGTGCCTGAACTTTCCGAGTTAAATCCTGGTATTGCCTGGTTGTTCCTGTTTCAGACATGGCGTCGTGAATGATAGGACGAAACGCCTGTGTTAGCTGTCCCGAACTTTTTTCCTTCAGATATCCCGTTGCTGCCGTGTCGTTGCCCTTGAGGATTTTCCCTGCATCGGAAATAGACATCTCCTTGATACTGTCCCAGAATATGGCCTTTGCTTTTGGAGCCGCTGCTTCAGCTGCCATGTTCATGCTTTTGTCAAAGGCCTCCAACTGGGGGCCATATCCCACGGTCTGGAGGACCCCTTTGATTTTTTGAACGGTTTCGGGAAGGGGGATTTTCACCTGGGGGTTCAGAGAATATCCCCCTGGTTTTTCGAGCATGGAAACTGCTTTACTTGTACCCACTTCAAGGGCTTCTTTCAGACCGGAAACCATTTCATCCGTACTGAGAGAGCTGCCCTGTCCAGTGGCCTGTTTCAGGCTGTTCAGAAAACTTTCAAAGTTGCCCCCAGCTGCCCGGGAGCTGGTGAAGGCCAGTGCTGCAAAAAAGAAGAGCGACAAAAATAAAATCGATGTTTTTCTCATGATTCTTCTCCTCTATGGATGAACTTAGGGTTTTTTAAAGGGAGCTTTCCAGATTTTCAAACTGGTCTTCTATCCGGTAGAGAACCTTATCCAGCTCATTCAATTTTCTGGCGAGAAGATATTCTCTTGCCACCTCTTTCAACTGGTGCAGTTCTTTTACAACAGGTGCGATATCTTCTTTTATCTGTGCCGGAGTGTCCGGGTGGTCCATGATCGTCTGCAGGGTATCGATGAGAGCATAAAAAGAGACTTCCTTTTTTATGATTTCCGAGTATGACAATCCTTTCAGCATATCCGCGATCCTTGGAAAGCTTTTCTCAAAAGATTTCTCGAAAAAGGGCAGGATACGGATGTCGATTTGCATGAATTTGCTCATATGGCCTCCAAAGTTTTTCGATTAAATGGTTTTACATCGCAGTGGCTATTGCCTGAAAATCCTCGGGACGAATCGACCTGTTTTTGTTGCATAGAGCCTGTAATCCCTTCCAAAAATTTCCCCCATCATTTTTTCTTCCCTTTTGACCAGGGTATGCCAGAGTGGGTGTAATCCCAGTGCCCAGAAAATATACAGCCAGGAATTGAGAACCAACGCAATGGCCATTGATATGAAAGATACCCAGGCTGCATACATCGGATGCCTGAAAAACCTGAATGGTCCCATGGTACACAATTCATGCTCTTTCCACCAGTTCTTCAGCGTAAAAAAAGTCCAGCAATGCAGGGAAAGTCCAAAAAAGAGGAGGACGATCGCAATAAATTTGAGAGGTAAGGGGTTATCCAGAATTTGAGGATGCCCAAGGGCGCCGTCCAACAACCACGCAGCAATCAAAGCGGTTGCGCTGATGAGAGCTCCGAGAGGTCCAATTCCAAATATCTTTTGATATCTTTTGTAGCTCATGATTCAACCGGGGGGATCTGGGAATATTACTCTTCCGTGCTAAGGTCTACACTGTTAAGAATGTGTCTCCTCTTGCAATTTGACCGAAAAAAAGGCATATAGTTCCAAAAAACAGGTTCCACAGGGTTCTTTACGACCTGGTTTCAGGTGTATGAAAAATAGGACATTCTTGCAAGAAATATTTTGCAGCCATTCACGGTTGCTGAAAAGGAAACGCTATGTATCTGTTCGACAATGATATTGCTTTAACTGCTCAAAAGCCATTCTGCTACGCGGGAAATGTTACCGACAACTGGTCAGTGAATGGGAATCCCAATGGTGGGTATATCATGGCCATCCTTGCCAATGCCATTATACAGAAGAGCGACAAAAAGAAACTCGTCATATTGACGGCCAATTTCATCTCGCGTTCGATTCAAGGAGAAGCATGGCTGGCCATTGAAAAAATGGGGTCTTCCAAACAATTTCAACGTTGGGAAGGGAGAGTACAACAAGAGGGAAAGGAGACGATTCGCGTATTCGGGACTTGTACCGACGAGGCAGAGCGGCTCGAAAACCGATACGAAAAACGGGCGCCGGAACTCACGCCTCTGGATGATTGTGTCGGAATTCCTGAAATCCCCAATTATACGATTTTCCGGCATATGGATGTTCGTTTGGATCCTGGTTGCGCAGGGTGGTTGTCCGGGAATCTTACAGAGAGGTCGGAACAGAAGGGTTGGATTAAATTCAAGGATAACCGGCCATTTGATCAGCTGTCGATTCTCTTACTAACAGACTCTTTTCCTCCTCCGGTACTTGCAAGCCAGGGTATTATTGCCTGGATCCCTACCATAGAGATGTCTGTCAATATTCGGAGCATTCCAAAATCAAAATGGCTGAAATCTGTTTTTCGATCTCGTTTTATCAATGGTGGATTTGTGGAGGAAGATGGTGAACTATGGGACGAAGAAGGGGAACTCGTTGCCATCTCAAGACAGATTTCACTGTTTCAAAAAAAATAAGACATTTGGCAAACCGCAGTAGCAGGAGATCTCATGGAAGGCTGCATGTACACACAAGAACACCAGATTTTTCGAGAAACCTTTAAAAAATTTGTATCAAAGGAAATTACTCCCCATGTCCAAAAATGGGAGGAAGAACGTGCTGTTCCACGGGAATTGTGGAAAAAAATGGGAGCACAGGGTTTCCTCTGCCCCTGGTTGCCGGAAAGATACGGCGGACTCGATCTCGGCTTTGAATATTCGGTAATTATCAACGAAGAGCTGATCAGGGGTGACGGATTTGGCGTGGGCGTTCCTCTCCACAGCGATGTGGCGGTGCCCTATATCCATGCCTATGGCGGTGGAGAAGCAAAATCCAGATGGCTGCCGGGTTGCACTACGGGAGACCTGATTGCAGCGATTGGTCTTACCGAACCCAATGCAGGGTCCGACCTGGCGGCGATTCGGACACGTGCAATCAGGGATGGAGACAGCTATGTGATCAATGGCCAGAAGACCTTTATTACGAACGGCTTTTTTTCGGATATCATGGTTATCGCGGTCAAGACAGATCCTGAGGCGGGACACAGGGGAGTGAGTCTGATCCTGGTGGACAAGGATGCTCCCGGATTTTCGCGCGGCCGCAAACTGGAAAAGATGGGCTACCACATGCAGGATACAGCCGAACTCTTTTTCGAGGATTGCCGTGTCCCGGCATCCCACCTGCTGGGAGAAGAGGGGAGGGGGTTTAAGTATATGATGGAGAAGCTTCAGCAAGAGAGGCTGGAAGTTTCCATCAAATGCCAGGTCAATGCGGAAGAGGCGTTCAAAGAAGCCGTGAGTTATGCCAAGACCAGAGAAGCATTCGGCCGCCCCATAGGTGACTTCCAGAATACGGCATTTCGCCTTGCTGAAATGGCTACGGAAGTGGAATTGGGCCGTACATTTCTTGACCGGCTCATTGCAGACCATATTGCTGGAAAAGAAATTGTTCAGCAGGTCTCCATGGCTAAATACTGGCTGGGGGAAATGGTGAATCGCGTGGCTTACCAGGCCGTACAGATTCATGGTGGTTACGGATATATGGAAGAATACAGGATCTGCCGGATTTTCAGGGACGTGCGTGCGCTTAGCATATTTGCGGGAACCAGTGAAATCATGAAGCTCATCATCAGCAGGAACCTGGGCCTTTCACCGCGATGAGTTCCGTTTTCGGCCAGAAAAAGACCCCGTGCCTGCCTCGCCTGTTTGAGCTTTCGCTATGGTGGGAAGGAAAAGATCATCTGCCCAGCGGTAAAATATCCCCCGTCGGGCAGTGAGATCTTTCTATCCGTTCATTGGTCAAGAAAAAATTGCCATAAGCTGTACGGTGTCCGGTCAGAAAGGGGAAAGGAGTTTTTTCGGAATGGAGGATGCTTCTGCTGGTGATGAAACAGTTCTTACTGTCCTTTTTTTTGAGAAGCACCTTACTTCACAGTATCGGCTTTTTGGCTTGCTTTCTCCCATTCAAAGGTGACGATATTACGATCATGGCTGCTGAATTCGATGCCGATGGGAAGTTTTTTCATATTGAAGATCCATTCAAATTAACAGCGAAACACCCTGTCTATCACCAGTATTTCAGGCTATCCCAGAACGTCCTATAGTTGTCAATTGCTTTCCAGGCTAGATGCAATACCCGTGAATGAATTCCATTCACCTTTGTTTGACAGGCATTTGCGCGTTACTCGACTTTGCTCTCTTATAGACCTTTTTCAGGTGTCAGGTTTCGGGTGTCAGGAAAAAACTTGTTATTATTCGATTGGTTCAACATCGAATCATAAAGCTATGCTGTTTAAAATCACATTTCTGGAATATTGGACCCGGAGCCCTGACACCCGACACCTGACACCTCGGCGAGGACAGGATCTCGAAATTCTTCACCGGAAAGCGGCATGAATCTCATTCATTCACGGGTATTGAGGCTAGATGCGCCTTCCCTTTCCGATTTTGATTTAATGAAGTTGAATATTTTCCTTCACATCCCCCAGACCGATATTTCCTTCCCTTCGTACACTTCTTCACGAACAAAGATTTTTTCCTCCCAAGGCCGATTTTCTGTTCGATCAAAGATCACCAGGTTTCCTTCCGATGTTCCGCACCGATCCATATAGGCATGGGTCTGGGGAAGGCCGTCGGCAATAGTCTTCTCCAGGGACTTGTAGAGCACCTTGAGTTCGATCACCACCTTTTGCCTTCCGTCGGGGAACGGCCAGAGTACCAGAAGATCGGTCCTCATGCGGCCCAGACCGTACTCCCTCTCTACCCGTCCGCCGCTGTTGATGATTCGCTGAAGGAAGGCCTGCATGAGAAGCTGCGGACCCGCTTCCTTGTATTGAAACCGCTCCATCCAGTGCTCTGAATGCTCCCGGAAGAATTCCTGAAAGGCGGAAAGAAGCTTCTTCATGTTGAATCGACCGTCCGGTTCCACATACCATATCGTCTGCTGTGAGATGGTAAGCTGTGTGCTGTAGGTGAGTTGTCTGGGGATGATTTCCCGATAGATCGGATTGGCAATTTCGATTTGGCCTGACGACACCTTTATAAGACCCAGATCCGTCACATACTGAACATCGTCTTCAGGAATTGTTTCTGGGGACTCCCAGCCTGAAAGGATCTGGGAGACCACGCTTCTCACCCGCGCTTCCTGGAGTTTGTCGGCCAGTTGATCCAGATGAGTCACCCGTCGCACAATGAGGGACTCCCTGGCGTCTTGAATCATCTCTTTGGTGATCGGCTGTTTTCTGTCTCTGCCCTCTTTCATCTCAAAGCACGTTTCGTAAGCCAGGGCGTTCACCAGCCAGGGTTGGCCCCGGGTCAGTTCCCATGACAAGGACAGTGCATCCGGTTCAAACACCTGTCCTGTTTCCTCGGTATGCTGAAGGTACAAGGCTTCCAGTTCTTCCGGATTGAAATCACCCAACCGCAGGGATTTGGCTTTGATGTTGAAGGCACTTCCACCCGTTATGACCGCCTTTTCCCTGGCCGAGTGAATCCGGTAGTCCCGCAAATCCCGCACTCCGCAAAGAACAATCGATTGGGGAAAAAGCCCGGGTCGTTTATTATAACCTGTCCGGATCTGCCGGAGGAGCGAAATCAGTGTATCTCCGATCAACGCGTCGGCCTCGTCGATAAACAATACGAGCCGTTTGTCCAATTGGGCGGTCCATTGGGACAGCAACTCGCTGAAGGCGCTGTCTCCCCCCCACTGCGCCATAATCTCGTTCATATGTTCAACCGGAAACGTGTCATGGAGAAAATCTCTGGCATTTGATGCCAGGTCCCCCACCACTGCCCGCATGCCTCTTGCCACATCCTCCCGAGCCGACTGTCCCTTTTCTGCATTTATATAAAGGCAAGTGTAGATTCCCTGTCGGTTGATATGGTCCATCAACGCCAGCAGACAGGATGTCTTCCCAGTTTGCCTGGGTGCGTGCAGCACAGAATATTTTTCCTGCGCAACAATCTTTAAAATCTCGGAGACGTTGATCCGAATGAGTGGATCGAGGCAATAGTGCTTCTCACAGTTGACCGGCCCTTCCGTGTTGAAAAATCGTTCTGCCGTCATCATGTTTCTCCTTAGGTTACCGGGCGGAAACCAGTTGTATGGCATCTTCCGGGCAGACTTCGTGGCAGCAGAAGCACCGGATGCATTTTGAATCGTCAACTATTGCTCGCTTCTCTTCAATGCTGATGGCTTCCTTGGGGCAGATGACTTTACACTCTCCGCAGCCAATGCATTTTTCGGAAACCCTGGGTTTTTTTGACGGGGGCTTTTTACCGGTTAGAAGATGAGCGGCCGTGTTAGCCATCTTGAATTCCGGGCGGGGGATTTCTTCAGGGTGGAGCAGGGGATATTCGATCTGTTCAGGCCACAGCTTTCTAACCCTGGCTTTCTTTAAAACCGGAATGGTGACGGGCTCAATCCCGATCAGTTTGCAGACGGTCCTATCCATGGCCACAGGATCGGTCGAGGCCAGGAGCCAGCCCAGGTTGATTGGATCTCCATTGCCCGGACCCTGCCCCTGCATGCCCAGAATTCCGTCCATGATATACAGGTCCGGCTCGATCACTGTCAGAATGTCTACCATCATATCGGCAAAGGCGTCACGTCTTGGGAACTGGGCGTGATATTTTGCCTTGGTGAGTCCGGGGACGGCCCCAAACATGATTTTACAGGCCAGGGTCATGTACTGGAGGGAGTGGGTCTTTAATTTTGGCAGGGCGATGATCTTATCAGCGTCCAGGGCAAAATTGCAGATCGGCACACGTTTCAACCTCTTGCCCTCGGGAATTTCCTGCTTCGTACTGCTGGTGTTCCAATTGAGGGGAATCTCTTCCTCTTTCGAAATAGCTTCCAATCCCGAAGCCTTATACGCCTTCCTCAACGCCTTTTCCGTAAACCGCCCTGCAGGGGAATCCCCGATGAAGGGTTTCCCTCCGACCTTTTTGACCTCATGTGCAACAGCCTTCACCAAGTCAGGATGGGTCGTGACAGCCTTTTCAGGGCTTCTGGCCGATAAGAGATTCACCTTCAAGAGGACCCGATCCCCTTTCTGCACGAATTTGCCCATGCCGCCCAGCGGGGCCAGCAACTTCGCGATATCCGGCTCCTCGTAGGTGCTGTTTTGTATGCAGACTTCGGTCATTTGCTTTCTCCTTATCTGGTTTCGCTAAATTACGGGCCATCATGACGAATTCGCTTGACTTTAGAGCCTTTTCATCTTTTCATGAAACAGAAAAATATTACCCATATATTAATGCCTTATTCCTTGAGATTTGTCAAAAACAAGATTTGCTTTGCCGAACCGGATTCATACTGGTTTTTTAGGGAATTGAAAAGGCAGAATTCAACACAACCTTCCTGCTTAAAAACGGGAACAGATCGAGAAAGAAACATAGTTGGAGAGAATCTCATGACCCGCTTCAAATTGATCCGGACCAGAAATGCCCTTCTCTTTTCAAACCTTATTGCCAATATTATCGGAGTCTCCGTAGTTGCTATCCTAAACTCTGGCTCTTCGTCCGTCGAAACAGAAGAGGTTTCTCGCCTGATTAGGGTTCCACATGCCGTTTTCATGTTTTTTGCTTTTGCTGTCCCATTTGTTTTGACGATCCTTTATGAAAGACCTATTAGACGATACCTGGGAATAATCTATAAAGAGAAGCCGGTTCCAGACGGGCTAATCATGGAGGCGCGTCGAAAACTTTTGAACGAACCCTTTTTCCTCATTGCTCTGGATCTGGGCATCTGGTTTTCTGCCGCAGCGTTCTTTCCTTTGTTGTTCTGGATATTCGATGCTGGAATCGATGTGATAAGGCAGGCGTTTTTCGTAAGTTTTTACACAGGGCTGATTACTACCACCGTGGCCTTTTTTGTTTTTGAATTTGTTATGCAACGTCAAGTCGTCCCCGTCTTCTTTCCGGAAGGTGGGCTTTATAAATTGCAGGGAACCATTCGAATTCGTATCAGAACGCGTTTGATTGCCTTTCTTTTTGCATGTAATCTGATTCCACTGATTTCTATTCTGCTGGACCTGTATCATGTTTCCCATTCAAAAGGTGACCCTGCGCTTGTTCTACGTGATTTGCAGTCCAGCATTTACCCCCGAGCCTTTATATTCATTGCAGTGGGCGTCTGGGTAAGTTTCCTTGTCAGCAGCAATCTTACCCGTCCGCTTCAACAAATTATCGAAGTGTTGAGGCGCATACGCAAAGGAGATTTTGAAGGTAAGGTGGCCGTAACGTCCAATGATGAGATCGGGTTCACGGGTGATGCCATCAATGAGATGACTGAGGGCCTTAAAGAACGTGACTTTATCAAAGATACCTTTGGGAAATATGTGACGAGGGAGATTCGCGATGAGATCCTTTCGGGGGAGATCTCTCTCGACGGGGAAGTCAAGGAGGTGACGATGCTCTTTGCGGACCTTAGGGATTTTACCCGAATGGTGGAAATGACTGCGCCGAAAGAGGTGGTGAAAACGATCAACAGTTATTTCAAGGAAATGGAGGAGGCTATTCGCAATTATTCCGGTTTGGTAGTGCAATATATTGGAGATGAAATTGAAGCGGTGTTCGGGGCGCCCCTGTTTAGAGAAGATCATCCTGAACTCGCCGTGCAGGCAGCCCTGGAGATGAAGCAGCGGCTGCATATTGTAAATAGGAGGCTGGAGGAAAGGGGGCAACCGCCGCTGTCTCACGGGATCGGTATTCATACGGGAGAGGTACTTGCCGCCAACATCGGGAGTCCGAATCGACTCTCCTATGCTCTGGTGGGAGATACGGTAAACACGGCGTCCAGACTACAAGGCCTCAATAAGGAATTCGGCACGGAAATCATTATAAGCGAAGCTACTAAAAAGCTCCTCAAGGGAAAATACAATATGAAGGCCCTGCCTGCTGCCAGGCTAAAAGGGAAAAAGGATCCCACGGAGATCTACTCGTTGGGCTGATTCGCTATAAAGGAAATCATTCTGGCAGTCTTTCGGCTATTCAAGAAGCAATGCAGACATGGACAAGTGTAAATACCTCTTCTTTTGAATTTGCGTATGGTGGGGGAACATCAAGTTCGGGTGTATTTTATCCGTAAGGATTTTACAAAAGGCTTACGCCCGCCTGCCTCGCCTAACCATCAGCAGAATGGTTCCCAAATAGTGGGGGATGGCAATATTGACTAATCTCAAGATAGAGTTGCAACGGCCATGGCGGGCAGGCCTAAACTTGAGGAAAACGAAAGATCTTTTTCAATCGATTTCAAGCCTAATAGTGTTATTGGGTATCCGAACTTATTGAGAAGTACATAAAAGCCTGATTATTGCCGATTTTAATGAGAACCTTGAAAAGGCTGGAAGGAAATGACTATCGCATAGTATGTGCGATGGATTATCCAAGGCAGGCCATGTACATTAAATTTGTCGGTACTCATGACGAATACGATGCCGTAAATGTCAAGGAGATAAAATAGCCATGGTTAAACCGATTCGGGATGAAAAAAATCATGATGAGGCATTGAAACGTATTGAAGTGCTTTGGGGGGCGGAAATTGGTACGCCGGATGGCG
>Ga0208901_1000466_pt1 | contig 19770 bp, 15 predicted proteins | sample AntAceMetag02UKF_FD_184764 | JGI IMG/M metagenome (GOLD analysis project Ga0208901, IMG submission 184764) | Saline lake microbial communities from Ace Lake, Antarctica - Antarctic Ace Lake Metagenome 02UKF (SPAdes) (version 2) | ecosystem: Environmental > Aquatic > Non-marine Saline and...
TAAAGCAATCAGCCCTTCGGGCATTTCGGAGAATGTTTACGTTTCACACAGAAACAATAATGGCTGTTTTTTCGAATCGTCCGTTCCGATTCGAAAAAGGCTTTGCGGCCTTCGCGGCTTTGCGGTTCACAAACCAATAACCAGTCTCACACAGGCTGTGAGGTGTCCCCGACAAGAATATTTTTAGTATCCACAGCAGCCATCCACAACAATAGTAACCTACGGAAGGAACAGGAGGTTAACATGAATAATAGCAGATTGTTTGAACCACTCTCCATAGGCGATCTTCAATTAAAAAACAGGATCGTTATGGCGCCAATGACAAGGGGGCGTGCCGGCACGGAGCGTATACCGAATGAAGTGATGGCAGATTATTATTACCAGAGGTCCTCTGCCGGTCTCTTAATAACCGAGGCGACCGTAATTTCAAAGCAGGGTATCGGCTGGATTGATTCACCAGGGATCTTTACTGATGAAATGGTCGAGGGCTGGCAAAAAGTCACCGATAAAGTCAAACCGACGGGCACTCCCATTTTTCTGCAGCTCTGGCATTGCGGCAGAGCCTCCCACAGTGATTTCCACAATGGTGCACTTCCTGTCTCTGCTTCTGCCGTTAAGCTTAACGACGACAAGATCCATACCCCTTCCGGCACGAAGCCGTATGAAATACCACGTGCACTATCAGTGGATGAAATCAGATCAGTAGTAGACGATTACCGTAAGGCAGCGGTTAATGCTAAAAAGGCCGGTTTCTCCGGGATCGAAGTGCATGGGGCTAATGGGTATCTGATTAATCAGTTCCTTGATTCTAAAACGAATCACCGAGATGATCAATACGGTGGAAGTCTTCAAAATAAATTCCGCTTTTTTAAAGATGTCATTGAGGCTGTTTTGGAGGTATGGGCCCCAGAGCAGGTAGGCGCCCGAATCTCACCAAATGGAGTTTTCAATGACATGGGCGCTGAAGATTTCAGGGAAACTTTTCTCTATGCAGCTGAAGAATTAAACAGATTCGACCTTGGATATTTGCACATCATGGATGGACTTGCATTCGGTTTCCACGAAAAAGGAGATCCAATGACCCTCGCTGAATTCAGATTGGTTTATAAAGGGATTATCCTCGCTAATTGCGGTTATACAAAAGAGACTGCTGAAGAGAGGTTGGCGGAAGGAAATGCAGATCTGGTTGCCTTTGGCCGGCCTTTTATTACAAATCCCGACCTACCCGAAAGATTTAAAAATAATTGGCCATTAAACCCTGCTGAAGACATGTCGCTCTGGTATACTCCGGGATCCGAGGGATATAGCGATTATGCCCCATATACGCCATAAGCAATTTACTCAAAAATAACGTTACGGCCTGGACATCTCCGCTTAAGCTTTCAGCGTCAGCTCGCTTTCCCCTTTTCCGGGAACAGAGCCATGATATCCGCTTCCGTGGCCTTACAAATACCCCTTTCCGTGATAAAGCCCGTCACCAGGCGGGAAGGGGTAACATCAAATGCATGGTTGGCTGCTGGACTGGTTTCAGGCGGCACCAGCACAGTTTGAATTTTACCGTCACAAAGTCCTTGGACATACCGGATTTCATCGGGGTCCCGTTCTTCAATGGGAATGTCTTTGATTCCGTCTGTGATATCCCAGTCAAAAGTGGAGGAGGGCAGGGCCACATAGAAGGGAATGTTATTGTCTCTGGCGGCCAGAGCTTTTAGATAGGTGCCGATTTTATTGGCGACATCTCCCGCCCGTGTGGTCCTGTCGGTGCCCACAATGACCAGGTCCACCATACCGTGCTGCATGAGATGGCCACCGGCATTGTCCGTGATCACGGTGTGATCGATTCCGTGTTTGCCCAGTTCCCAGGCTGTCAGGCGGGCGCCCTGGTTCAAGGGTCTCGTTTCATCCACCCAGACATGGACGTCTATATTATTGTCAAAGGCGGTATAAATGGGAGCCGTAGCAGTGCCATATTCAACACAGGCAAGCCAGCCTGCGTTACAATGGGTAAGGATATTTACCGGTTTTCCGCCTTTCTTTCCGCTCATTTCCTCAATAATGGAGAGGCCGTATTCGCCGATCTTTTGGCAATTGACCGCTTCTTCTTCCACCACTTCCAGGGCCTCTGCCAGGGCAGCCTCCACACGTGCTTTGTAGTCACTCTCTTTCAGGGCCACGTCGCGAACCCGGTCCACCCCCCAGAAAAGATTCATGGCAGTGGGCCTGGCATTCTTGAGCCGATCACATTCGGATTCAAAGTATTCATCGTCCGCACCCCTGTTGTTTTCCTGGACCAGACTGACATAGACGCCCAGAGCGCCGGTAGCCCCTATGAGGGGGGCGCCTCTGACAACCATCTCTTTGATGGCACGGATCACGTCATCTACCGTGTTCAGGTCTTCAATAATGAGTTCATGGGGAAGAAACCGCTGATCAATGACCCTGACGGTTTTTGTAGCCGTATCAAACCAGATGGGCCGCATCTCTTTTCCATCCACTTTCATATTCAACTCTCCACTATCAGTTGGGATTTGTTGTATCTAAAAACAGCAATTAGCTTTTGAGCTATTAGCCGTTAGCTTAATACTGTCAACTATTTACATAAGTTTTTTCCGTATTGCAACTTTCACTTTTTGATGCTGAGCTGTTTCTCCGTAAACGAGTTATTTCTTAGGGCTATGTAACGGCTAAGCGCTAATTCCAGCTTTTACGTTGTATCGTCAGCTCTTTATACGGCGCATCTGCTTTTCGATCACGCCAATGACCTCATCTTTTTTTATGGGTTTGGTCACATAGTCATCCATTCCAGCGTCTATGCATTTTTGCCGATATCCTTTCATGGCATGGGCCGTCATGGCAACAATGGGCAGACTATCAAAACCTGCCTCCCGAATAGCTGCCGTTGCTTCAAAGCCATCCATTACCGGCATTTGAATATCCATGAAAACAAGATCGAAATTCTTTGGGTTTTCCTGCAGGGCATTGACAGCTTCCTGTCCGTTGGAAGCAACATCCACTTTAAATCCGGCCTTGGTAAGCATCATTTTGGCCAGTTTCTGGTTGACCTTGTTATCTTCCGCGATCAATATCCGCACCGGACTCAAACTCGCACCATCATCCTCAACAGGCATTTCTTTGCCGGCTGGAGAATCAGAAGTTGGCCGTTTGCCCTCCTTTTCCTCCGCTTTTAAAAACCATGCTGTAAAATGAAATGTGCTTCCTTCTGAAACTTTACTTTCCGCCCAGACATCTCCGCCCATCATATTGGATATCCTTTTACAGATGGACAATCCCAGCCCCGTACCACCGTATTTTCGCGTGGTGGATCCATCCGCCTGATGGAAAGGTTCAAAAATGGTCGCAAGTTTCCCGGCGGGTATGCCAATGCCCGTATCCCGAATGGATGTGTGGATAAGAACGCGTTCAGATGTCTCCTCATCCAGGAAAAGATGCAGCTCGATCTCGCCGGAATCGGTGAATTTGGGGGCATTCCCCATAAGGTTGATCAACACCTGGCGAAATCGCGTCTCATCCCCTTTCACGCGGGAACACATATTTTTTGAAATATTGCAAATGATTTCCACCGGCTTGTCGCCAACGCGCGGCCGGATCAATTCGCACACATCTTGAACGATCAATCCCGGTGAAAAATCGATCTCCTCCAACCTGAATTCACCGGCTTCAATCTTGGAAAAATCCAGGATATCATTGATTAGCGTCAGCAAAGATCCGCCGCTGCGTTTAATCGTGTCAACAAAATCTTTTTGGGTTTCATCCAAACGGGTTTCCACCAGCATGTCGGTAAAACCAATCACGGCGTTCATGGGCGTCCGAATTTCATGGCTCATATTGGCCAGGAACTGGCTCTTGGCCTGGTTAGCTTCATCGGCCCGCTTAGCCAGTTCATTGGCTTTATTGATGGCATCGCCCAGCTTTTTGTTCATACGGGTCAGTTCCAGATTGGCCTGTTCCACAGAGGTTTTGGCAGCGCTCAACTCATCCGCAGCACGCTTCCGTTCGGCTATCTCCAACGTGAGTTTTTCGTTGATGCGAACAATGTCTTCGGTACGATCCCGGACCAGTTCATCCAGATGGTCCCGGTGAAGTTTTAATTCCTCGGTCGTCCGTTTTCTTTCCTCAATCTCGACTTTAAGGGCCTCATTGCGCTCTTGAATCTGCTGGGTCAACTCCTCGTTGCGCTCGAACACCCATGAAAAGCGCTTCATGAGATTGTTTTTTTCTTCCAGTTTACAGCTCGTTTCGTCGACTTCCAGAGCCAATTCATGGGTTTTTTTAAAAATCAGGGACAAGGCGTGGCTCCAAGGTTCCCACGAAGGAGGCAATTTGCGAATTTTGGGGAATTGCTCACCCCGGCTCTTTGCAACGAGATCGCTGATGAAATATTCAGAAGGAAGAACAAACCGTGTGATAACAAAATATGCGGCGGCACCCAGGATTAAAGCCAGGCCCACCACCATGACAGCTGTCCCCATACCCCCGCCGAGGAGGCGGGGAAAAAACGACGGTAATGGTGTTGCATGGATCAGAAACCCCAGGGCCGCAAACACAAATGCCAAAGCGATGATCCACAAAAAAATTCGCTGATCGTTATGGAGGAAATGCAGGACCGCTCCCATGCGTTTAACGGCAGCGGGCCTCGTATGGGGTTGCCGATCATTCATGCTCAGGTACCGTCTCAGGGGAGTCAATGGATTGAAAATGGAACTGAAGTTTGGCGGAACCAATTTCGATCACATCGAATTCGTTCAGTACGATCTCTTCTTTTACGGTCTGGTAATTTACCTTGGGTTTCGTAAAGCCCTCGGCAGGAACCAATCGAAATTCCTCACCGACCCGGTTGATGATGGCGGTGGTTTTCCCAACAAAAAGACCTTTGACCTGAATATGGTTTTCAGGCGATTTCCCTATCTTTATGGGGAATGCTTTCAGTGGGAAGCTGCGATTGGAACCATCCATGTGAGACAGCATCGCAACGGTTTGTTTCTTGTGGCAATCGTCGGCCAGCTGTGAGACGCTGCTGGCCAGTTTGGATCGATGTTGCCGGGTATCCACTGCCATGGTCATACGTGCGCTGAGGATTTTGGTATTCAGGGGGATTCCCTCGCCTTCTCCGTAACAAAATTCCAGAACATGTTTCCCCACGGTGATAACATCACCATGGGAGAGAATTCGGGAGATGATGAGTTCATCGTTGATGAATGTACCGTTTCGGCTCTGCTGGTCCGTAATGTAAAAAAGGCCGTCTTCTTTTTCAATTTCAGCGTGATGTCCGGAAACGGCCGGATCGTCAATCACCAGATCGTTATCCGGCAACTCCCCAATGGTCAATGTTTTATTTTTGTCAAGCGAAATACTCTCTATGACAGTATTGTCTGACTTCAGCGTTAGTAACGGCATTCTGCCCCCCTATCCAGCGAAACTGACTCTAACTATCAATCTTATCAAGACACTATATCGAAAATTTCCGATCCTGTCGATGGTTTCGGCGAATCGCCGATTCCATTTTTCGAATTTTCAACCGCATATCACGAATGTGCTATTTTTACTGAAGACAATGACCCCAGTCAATACGTTTTCAAATGAATTATAATACAGCACAAGATTGCAAATGCCATTTTTCTATTGACGAGATTCATTTATCGCAGGTAAGTTTCAAAGAATAACACCGTACGCACGCTTGGTGCAAAATCCAAAGACATAAGGACCTTGCCAAAAATGAGTATTTTTGTGGATTCCAATGACATCGTTCATTTTTTCCTCGACCTTTACCGGATCCAGGTCGGGCTCCCCGAACCTGATCCCCGCCTCATGTCCGCGCGTGCCTTATCAGACGTGAAAAGTTCCAAGGAAATCACCTACGAACTGAAAGTCACTCACAGAGGGAAAAATAGTTCTCGTCGAATGAGTCTTTGTCGGTTGGGCGATGATGTGGAAAGCAAGAGCATCTGCTACAAGGTGATATATGACGATCTCCTGGTACTGAAAATTCCGCCCGAACCGGTAGTTGATTTTGGCCAATACCTGAAAAACATCGAACTGGAACGCCGGATAGCCAATCGACTCAACCCTGAAGTTGCCTGCGTCAGCCCCAGTCTTACTGCAATTTTGCAAAAAATTCCGGAATTCAAAGATGACGGCGATCTCTCTCACGATGCGTACGAAAAGATGATAACCCACCGGCTGAATCAATTTCCAAGTCTCCAGAGATATTTGAAAATACGGGGAACCTTTGTCCTTTTCATGAGCCTTTCCAAACACCGGTTCTTTGACCAGGTGATATCCAAAATGCACCAGCATGAGGAACTCCTCAGACATACAATTGCCGGCAGTCTCGATACTATGGACTCCATTTTGGCCTTTGAAACCGCCTTTGGCGAGAGCAAAGATGACCTCTATTTCAGTTTAGCGAATCTCCAGGAAGGCTATCTGCTGGCTATGGATCAACTGCTCCAGCAACATGGCAAAGACAGGCATCACATATCGGAATACCAGAAAAAGCAATGGATGTTCGATGACCTGGCGGGAAAAGAGATCGGCAGAGAACAGGGGCAGCTGCCGGACGCTTTCATCCTTGAACGAAAACAGATTGCCAAACAGGTTTTCTCAAAGAACAAGAAGTCCATTGTACAGTTTATCAAGCTGATACGATCCGATATCCAAAAAACCAGCGAGAATCGCAACCGAAACATGACGAGAGGAATCATTCCCAATTTCGTGGAACTGCTGCTTCGCCTCAAGGAAAAAAAGGCCGCCATCCGCGATTTGAAACCGGATAACATGTTCCTGGTGGGAGATTCAGACAATCCGGAGCACTTTCTGGCATCAGCTGATAAATATTCACTGGGGCTCATCGATCTGGAAACCTCCGTGAATTTCGAGAAAGCCAAATCTCTTCAACAGCCAATCCTTGCCGGGACCCCTTTTTTTGCCACGCCTTCGCACATTTTTGAAAACGATATTCTTGAAGAGGTTTTCCATGACACTCAACGTACCTTTTTCCTGCAGGACTGGTTCGCTGCTGTTGGGGTCATTTACAACGTCGTGACAGGTAAAACATTGTTTGAAAAAACCAGTAAACTACTCCCGGAGGTAGTCCGGGTACGATCAAAAGCCATCACGAACGGCGAACCACTGGAAAACGTCCTGAAGAATGCGAGTTGGGTCTTCTGGCACACGGCCTGCGCTGAATTCAGGGAAATCATGCATTCAGACCAGACGATTTTCAAAAGCATTTCTTTGTCACTTGGGGTACCGGAAAGGAATATGCTGTTAGAGGAAACTCTGGCCTGTGATCGCCTTTTGCTGGATCAAATAAAGCAGGCTATCTTACATCAGTCCTTTTTCAAAGGGGACAAAGAGCGCCAAACTATGTTCATGGCAAATGCAGAAAAAATTTTTGCCGTTGAAAAAAACTGGCGAACCGGTAAGAATGTTTCAAAAACATCGCCTGAAGGCAATGCCGAAGTTGCCGTCTTTCTCCGTTGTCTTGCGCATTTAAAAAAATGCCACGAAATATTGTCGCAGCTTCTCCCCGTCTTTCAAAAAAACGGTTCCAACATAACTGCTCAGCAACTCATTTTCCAGTTGTTCCGGCTGGTATTTTTCTTCATGTACCGCCCGGAATGGACCAACCGGAAACACCCCGAACTCTTTTGATCATTCCGCAGGAAATGCCTTTCTTTTATTCATGTGCATGCTTGACACACAATACCCTTTTTTTATATATCGCTATATGAGAATTACCAGTGGTGATTGGGAATGTCATCCCTTCTGGAATGGGCCTCTCAATCTAATGCAGCAGTAATATCGCGAGGGGGGTGATAATCGCAAAGATTCAGTGTTTCACTTGTTTTCAAATGACCAGAAACAATAAAACCAGGGAGGAGTTATGAAAAAGCTAATGATGTTTGTCGCCGCTTTTGCCATCTTGCAATTTTCCATTGGTGTGGCACCAGCTTTCAGTGATGATACGAAACTCTGGGACATTTACAACAATGTCTTAAAAAAGGCAAAATACGTGGATCTGACCCATGCATTCAGCCCAACCATTGCTGTTTGGCCCGGGTTTGGAAGTGCAAAATTCAAACCTGGCGTAGCCGGCCAGGAAATCAAAGGATACTGCACTATTGGTGAGGTATTCGACTACAAAAAACATGGTTTCGTCTCTTCCTCCTATGAGCTGGTCACAGATCAATACGGAACACAGCTGGATCCACCAGCTCATTTTTATGAATTTGGAGCCACCATCAGCGATCTTCCCGCCACCTACGCCATTCGACCACTGGCGATTATAGACGTTCACGAGAAAGCTGCTAAGGATGAAGGATATCATGCAACGGTCGAAGACATCAAAGCATGGGAAGCCAAACATGGAAAGATCCCAGAGGGCGCTGTTGTTGCCATCCGCTCAGACTGGCATAAAAAATGGAAAGAAACCAAACGTTTTGCCAATGCTCCCTTCCCGGGAATCAAATTGGATGCGTTGAAACTCCTCCATCTGGAAAGAAAAATCCTGTTCCACGGCCACGAACCCCTGGATACGGATACGACGCCCAATCTGGAAGGTGAAACCTGGCTGTTGAAAAACAACTTCTGCCAGGCCGAAGGGATGACCAATTTGGACCAGGTGCCTGAGGCCGGAGCCCTTGTGATTATTGGCTTTGCAAAGCCCGAAGGCGGAACCGGAGGCTACGCACGCTATGTTGCCGTTTGCCCCCCCGGATGGAAGTTTGGCAAATCGGTTGAAGAGCTTCCTGGTGCACCGTTACCCAAACAGCCCTATCCGAACAAAAGAGACAAAAACGGTGTAATGAGACCTACGCCACCTGGAAAATAAACCAACGAAATCGTCTCTTAGCCGCAGCCTGTAGTTGAGAGGCGGTTTTTATATAGCTCATTGCAGGAGAACACGCAAAATGAAGTGGAACACCCTCTATTCCAGTCGTATCAATTCAATAGGGCATTCAGATGTTGCTGCGATGTTAAAACTCGCAGAACAACCTGAGGTCATCTCCTTTGCCGGAGGACTTCCCGACCCGACAATTTATCTCGTTGAGGAGATCAAAGAAATCTATGAAGAAGTTTTCTCTCAACGGGGACGGGCCGCTTTGGGCTATGGACCCGTACCCGGGATCACTCCTTTTAGAGAATGGCTGGCAGAAAATATGACACTGGCAGGCAGGCCCTCGAAAATTGATGAATGTCTGGTAACAACCGGCGGCATTGCAGCTTTGGACCTGATTTGCAAAGTCTTGTTGGACCCCGGCGATATTGTCATTGTGGGCGAACCAGCTTACTTAGCGGCCTTACACGTTGTAAAAAGCTATCAGGGTCGCTTTGCCGGTGTTCCACTGGATGACAAAGGAATGCAACCGGATGCACTGAAATCAACGCTCGAAGACCTGCGTCGTCAAGCCTTGCGCCCTAAATTTATCTACCTGGTTCCTACGTTCCAAAATCCATCCGGTGTTACGCTTTCAGAAGGGCGCCGAAAAAGAATTGTTGAAATAGCCGCTGAATATGGCGTGCCTATTGTAGAGGATGAAGCATACCGTGATCTGCGATTCGAGGGTCAAGATCTATCGTTGTTAGCATCCCTTGACCCGCAGAACGTTATACACATCAATACATTTTCAAAAATATTCAATCCGGGAGTACGCATCGGTTGGGTCACCGCACCCCGCGAATTGATCGAGACTTTGGCATTGGCCAAACAGGGCCAGGACCAATGTTCCACAACGATTGGACAATATGCAGCTTTAGCCTTTGTTTCAAGGGGGTTGTTTAAACAACAGAAGGATAGAGCAGTTTCAATTTATCGTCGAAAAAGAGACGTTATGTTGGCTGCCTTAGAGAATCATTTCCCAGAAAGTGCCCATTGGACAAAACCGCAAGGAGGTTTTTATATATGGGTTACCTTGCCAAAAGGAATTGATACGGAAAAACTTCTGCCTAAAGCCATCAAGGACGTCGCCGTTGCCTACGGTGCGGGTCCATCATTTTACCACAATCGAAGCGGGAAAGAACACATGAGGCTGTGCTATAGTTACGTACCTGATTCACAAATTGAGGAAGGCATTCAAAGGCTTGCGCGTATCATACCCAAAATGGCGATTGATGAAAAATAGAGTCTAGAGGAGTTGTTATGAAAGCTGCAGTTTACGAGGAATTTGAAAAGCCATTAACAATTCAGAATGTACCCGATCCGACTCCTTCAGATCATGGTGTTGTCATTCGTGTAGAAGCAACGGGACTTTGTCGAAGTGATTGGCATGGATGGATGGGGCATGATTCTGGTATCAGCTTACCTCATGTACCCGGCCATGAACTTGCCGGAGTCATAGAAGCGATGGGAAAGGACGTCGCCCAATGGGATATTGGCGACAGGGTAACCCTTCCCTTCGTGTGCGGCTGTGGAAATTGCCCTCAATGCACATCGGGAAATCATCAAGTTTGCGACCGGCAATTCCAGCCGGGGTTCACACACTGGGGTTCTTTTGCTGAATATGTTGCCATTGATTATGCGGACGTCAATCTGGTGCGGTTGCCGGATGCAATTAATTATATTACCGCAGCGAGCCTGGGTTGCCGTTTTGTGACATCCTTTCGGGCATTAGTCGATCAGGGAAAAGTCTCTGCCGGGCAATGGGTTGCCGTGCATGGCTGTGGAGGTGTTGGTTTATCTGCAATCATGATCGCTAACGCGTTGGGTGCAAATGTGGTTGGGATTGACATAAGTGACGAGAAACTCGATTTTGCCCGAAGCATTGGTGCGGCAGCAACTATTAACACCACAAAAACGGAAGATGTTGTTGAAAACATCATAGACCTTACCCAAGGTGGCGCCCATATTTCTATCGATGCCCTTGGCAGTCCTGTCACTTGTTTTAACTCGGTAGCCAATTTGAGAAAGCGAGGAAAACATATTCAGGTCGGATTGATGTTGGCAGATCACAGCCATCCTGCCGTACCAATGGACAAAATTGTTGCCAATGAGCTCGAAATTCTGGGAAGTCACGGGATACAAGCCCATAAATATTCCGCACTGCTGGCCATGATTCAAGCGGGGAAGTTATTTCCGGAAAAGCTGATTCGAAAGACAATAAGCCTTGAGGAATCATTAGACGAGCTCGTCAATATGGATAGTTTCAGAGGAACAGGTATAACGGTCATTAACGAATTTTAACGACTTGGAAACAATTCAACCACTATAGACTAAAAGTCCATAGCTTTACTAAAAAACCTTTCTTTAAAATCTGTGGTAATCTGCGCAATCTGCGGACAATAAAGAATACCGAAATTTTTCATACAGGTTCGTCGAAGCGACAACTGAGGATTACCATACCGTCTTCGAACACGCTTTTGACCTTATATGGTAAAGATTTGAACAGTCGAATCATTCCCCGGTTATTCGGTGAAGTCATTGCAAACACGCCGGAAATACCGTTTTCGAGTGCAGCCTGTGCCAGTTTGAACAGAAGAATTTTCCCAATCTTGTTGCCTTGATATTCCCTGCTCACGGAAAAGGCCACTTCCGCCATGTTGGTTGAAGGAACGAGCAGGTATTCGCCGAGGCCAATGACCCTTCCAAAACCAACTTCTCCAACTACGGCAAGCATAGTCATATCATTGACATAATCGATCTGAAGCATTCCTGAAAGGTCATCCCTGAAAAAGCTGTGTTTTTCATGAAAAAACCTGGCTACCACATCATCTTTATCCAAGGAGTAGAAATGCTCCTGAATTCGTCGTTCATCCACGGGTTTTGCAGGCCGGAAAACCACATCTATGTCGGCGATTTTCCGGGTTTCCTCCAGCTTGACGGGGTAAATGCCATGGATGGACTCCTTCAATGTACGCTCCGGCCCCAGGAGACCCATCTCTTTTGCCCGAAAAAACAGTTCTTCCCTGAAATCAGGGTGCGCGATGCTGATCATCGCCATGGCGCGTTCCTGGAAACTTTTCCCAAAAAGGTTTACAACCCCATATTCGGATACCACATAATGTACATCCCCTCTCGGTACAACTACCGCTGTATTTTCCAGCATGGGTACAATTCGGCTCTGCTTTCCTTTTGCAAATGTTGAAGTCAGCAATACGATCGATTTGCCGCCCGGCGAGCGGGAGGCGCCTCTCATGAAATCGAGCATGCCGGTAACTCCCGAATAATAATTGTGAGAAAACGCATCTGCAGCCATCTGTCCCGTCAGATCCATGGACATACCCACATTCATGCATACCATTTTATTGTGTCGCGCTATGATTCCTGGGTCATTCACATAATCTGAAGGGTAAAAATCAATGGAAGGGTTGTCATGGATATACTCGTAAAGCAATTGACTGCCAATTGCACTGCTTGCAACCAGTTTTCCATCATTAAAGCCCTTTTTCCGGTTTGTGATCGCGCCACGCGCCACGAGGTGCATGACATCATCGGTGAGATACTGGCTGTGGATACCCAGATCATTCTTATCGGAAAGGGCCAATAGAGTGGCCTGGGACGTCACGCCCGGTCCAATCTGCAGGGTTGAACCATCATCGACCAACCTGGCCACAAGCTGGCCGATGGTATTGGCCGTTTCCAGTTCCGGCATTTGACCGATGGTTAAAAGCTCTTCATCATGTTCAACAACCGCGTCCACGTCGTTTACATGGATGAAACTCTGGCCCAGGACACGCGGCATCCTGGAATTGACCTGGGCGATGACCATATCCGCGGATAGGGCGGCCGCCTGCGTAATGTCCACGGAAACGCCCAGGCTTACCCATCCGAAGTCATCCGGAGAGGAAACCTGGATCAGGGCCACATGAATGGGCAACTGCCTGCTTTTGAAAAGACGTGGAATCTCAGAGAGGTTGATCGGCGTGATGAATCTCATCCCCCGGCGGATACTGCTGGTTTTTGCGGATCCCAGGTAAAAGGATCGGATGTCCATAGTCCTGCACATGGTCTTATCCGCAATTAAGCTCAAAGGGGTGCTCTCGAGCGCCATCAACCTGACGATCTCAATATCAGAAAAACAGTTGGAAGTTCCCGCAAGGGCCTTGACGAGGTGTTGTGGTTCGCCACAGGTAGAGCCGATGAAAACACGCTGGCCTCCTCTGATGAGCCTCACAGCGTCAGCAGCACTCTTCTTCTTCTCCACATAATGATCAGCCCAGTGGGTTATTGGCGCCATGTTTTCACCTGTATTTTAATTAGTTATCGGGTTTGCATCAGCATTTGATGGGTTCAGGTTTATCAGAAAAAGAAGAAAAGTTGTACTTTTTTATTATTCTATGATATCTCTTCTCGTCAAATGGGAGAATAGGAACTAAGAAAAGCTTGCAGCATTTCAAAACACACCAACATTATAGATTGAAAAATGATAAGGCATTTCGTGAAATCCTATGAAAGATGAACTGAGCATTCAAATTGATATGTTGCTTTCAGAAGGCAACGACAGATTCAAAATCTGGAAACGACTTAAAGGCAGCGAAAATACGATCAGTCTGAGGCATTATTTGAACAATAAGGCGCTTCTGAAGGATAAGAATACGTATAAGTATCTAAACATCTTTCTGTCTTTGATTCTTCTATTCGTAACGATCAGTCAAATTAAGTTAGCTGTTGATATTGAAAAAGGCATCTATTTTTTTGCTTCTCTCGTTGTCCCCATGATAAATATTTACATCCTGAAAGAAGTTTTCTTCTTTCGACGCAGTGCTTATCTGTTCCTTTTCGTCCTGAGTGCCTTATCCTTCATCCATCAGGAGAATCGGGATTTTCCTGTAATTTTATTTGTTCTTGCAATGATCGCTATTTCCTCGTTCTTATACCTTAAGCTGTTTTCAAAAAAAGACCTCATTCCGGCGTCGGCAGTCGAGAAACAGGCGTAATACCTAAAAGATGCAATTAGCGCTTAGCCGTTAGCTCTTGGCCCTACAATATAAGTCGTTTACGGGCAAACAGCTCAGCATCAAAAAGTGAAAGTCGCAACACAGGAAAAACTGATACAACTCATTTACATCATTGAGCTAACGGCTAATAACTTAAAAGCTAAGTGCTTTTGGGTAATAACAGACCTCGTCAAAGTATTAACAATGCTGAAATTCCTAGCTTCATCCTCCAATTTTCAATTTAGGCGGTTTCATGAACACAAATGCTGTTTCACATGCGGTTGTTCTGGAATTTCTCGGCAACAAATTTCCTTTCAGCGAACTTGATCAACCAGGTCTAAAGAAGTTTGCCCAAAGGGCCACCATCGATTTTTTCCCCAAGGGAACACTCATTCTTCGACAAGGAGAAAGTGAAGTTACCCACTTTTATATTATCCAGAAGGGTGGTGTACGCAGTTACAGACTGGATGGCCTGGGAAATATGACATTAAAGGATTTTCGGGGTGAAGGAGAACATTTCGGCGCCCTTCCCATTATTCAAAATACCAGGGCAAATCTCAATATTGAAACCCTGGATGATACCTTCTGTTTTCTCTTCGACAAAAAGGATTTCTTGAATCTTGTTGAGACGAACCGCAAAGTAAAGCGGCATTACCTCAGTACCATGTCGGAGAAAATGGTCGAGCCGGTATATTCCGAACTTCGGCAGCAGAGAATTTCGCCCCGCGCGGAAGGGGCCCTTTTTCTCTTTAGCGCAAAGGTAGGGGAATTCTCCAAAGAGCGGCTTTTTACCGCGCCACTGCACACCTCGGTGCAGCAGGCATCCCTGCTGATGTCGGAAATGAGGATCGGTTCCCTTCTTTTGACGGATGACCAGGGGGAAATAGTCGGCATTGTCACGGACAAAGATATTCGCGGCAAGGTTGTAGCCAAAGGACTGGACTATCGTACCAAAGCATCGGAAATCATGGAGGCGCCGGTTCAGACCATCTCCGGTCATGCCGTCTGTTTTGATGCGTTGCTCGCCATGATAGAAAACCGAATTCACCATCTTGCCATTGAAGAGAACGGGAAGATCACAAAGATGCTCACCACCCACGATATTATGGTGGCCCAAGGCAGTTCCCCCTACTTCCTTTTCCGAGAAATCCAGGCACAGCAACAGATCAGCAATCTGTATGAACTCAGCAGGAAAATCCCCATGATCGTACGCCCACTCATTAAAGAAGGGGCAAAGGCCTGCAATGTAACCAGAATGATCTCGCTGTTAGACTGCCATGTCCTGGACCGGTTGCTCACGCTGCTTCAGAAGGAAATGGGGAAGCCCCCCGTACCCTTTTCCTGGTTGTTGATAGGCAACGAAGGACGTCAGGAACAGGTTTTTAAAACGAATCAGGCCAATGCCATTGTCTATGAAGACTGCCGGGATGAAAACAGTGCCAGAGAAGCAGAAGAATATTTCAAGACGCTATCGGAACAGGCCGTCAGACACCTGGTTGCTTGTGGGTGTCCATTGGAGCCTGGCGACCCTACGGCTGCGGATCCGAAATGGCGACAGCCTCAATCCGTGTGGAACAGATACTTTCGAGATTGGTGCGGATTTCCAAACCGGGAAAGAAATTTTGACCCTGTTCTATTTTTTGATTTCAGGTCCGGGGCTGGAAACGCTTTGCTTGCGGAAAAGCTAAGAGAGCAAGTACATGCCTTGACCCGGGGAGATAAACAACTCCTGCGTTTTCTGGTCAAAAGCTGTATTTCATCGCAACCGCCTCTCTCCTTTTATGGAAATTTCGTGGTCGAAAAGGACGGCCAATACAGAGATGCTCTCGATTTAGAGTCCAAAAGCCTGGTTTTTTTCGTCGTTTTTGCACGGGCCATGGCCCTGAAACACGGGATCTGTAAAACCAACACGCTGGAAAGGCTGCGCTTGCTGCTGGAGAGGCAGCATATCCCCGGTGACCTGGGATCCGAACTTGTCGAGGCTTATGAGTTGTTGAAGCATTTGAGGCTGATTCACCAGCTCCATCTGATAGAAGACGGACAGGAATTAGACAATAAGATCAATCCCGGAGATCTCTCTGATCTGGAAAAACAGACACTCAAAGAAACTTTCGAAGTTATCAGGCGCTTGCAAGAGTTTGCGCGACATGAGTTTGGTCTTTTGGACAGACGGTGATCCATTGAACCCGAATACATTGGCGATTCATGCCACTCACAAAGTTTATAAAGAATATTTTCACCTCTAAGCAGCCAACGCATCCCTCTATCGCTGCTAATAACCTGATCAGCGTTGCCGTGGACAAAGATCTGCCTGTCCGGGACTGTGAATTTGTGGTTTTCGATACCGAGTTGACCGGTCTAAACCAGCGCAAGGATGAGATTATTGCCATTGGCGCCGTACGCATAAGAAATTTACAGATTTCTTGCGGAGACACGTTTTATGCACTGATCAAACCCCGTGGGAAACTGCATACTCCAAGTACCCTCATTCATCGAATTACTCCTCGCGAATTGCTGGGGGCCGAGAATATCATCGATGTTCTGCCCCGTTTCATTGATTTCTGCGGCGGCGCATTTCTGGTAGGGCATCACGTGTCAATGGATTTGGACTTTGTCAATCGCGCATGTGAAAATTATCTGGGCGGTATCATTCAAAGCTCAAGCCTGGATACCATGCGGCTTGCCATGGCCTATAAAGAGTCTTTAAACGGCCCCTATGTAGACCATCACGAAAAACAGAATTCCTACAGACTTTCGTCTTTGAGTGAAGAATTTCATCTGCCAAAATTTGAGGAACACAATGCCCTGCAGGATGCCATGCAAACCGCCTATCTCTTCATATACCTGATCCATAAGATGAGATATGGAAACACGGGAACTATGAATGAGTATTTTAAGATTGGCGGGAAATAGAAATGGAGAATCTTTTCCCCTATGGTCCAAGGCTATTTCAGCGGGGTGCCAAAAAAGTTTCACAGGAGACCCGCCATTTCCACATTCTATCAGTTTCAGACTAGTACAGCATGAAAAAAACCTTGACATACTAAAAAGCTGTGGTATTAAACAAATATTCCTTGGTAGAATAGCCAAGGAATCCTTTCCAAGCTTTTGTATCAAAAGGCAAATAAGGAAGAAATCAGAAATCGAGGGGGCTTTTGGCCTCTTTGATGGTCTGGCTCTTGAATGGTACGAAGATCCGAAATTGATGAATTCTTAAGAAGTAGCATTTAACTTGTCTTATTTGTCTTTTTTTTTGTGTATTGATTTTTTAATAATATATTATCAGTAACTTAAAACCGAAACCCTTCAATTGAATAGTTCTCGAAATGACCTTTTTGGGGCTTTTCGAGACCATCATAATTGGCCTGCAACAGGTGATTCGCAAGACGCAGGTGAAAGGCAAGGGCTTGGAGTCCGCTTGGTGATTTTCGTCCATACTGAGGTGCTTTTAATGGCTTTTTAAATGTCGGAACGGTGAAAGTGATACCGTCTATGCCTTTGATTTTTGGAGTTTGGGTAAGAGAGACAGTTCGGTCATTTTGCTCTTTCCCTCCCGTTAAGTAAGCTCAGTTAAATTGAACCGCGAAGTCATCCCAGGTATCCAGTGTGAGACTGTTGGTAAACAGAGGTGAGAAAATAGTAGAGATCGATGATTTTAATATTTAAGACAAAAACTGCAAATGTGTGTGGGGTCCCCAATAACATATGGCCGGTACAAACCGTTCTGTCGGGAGGGGGTGGCCGATAAGGCCAATTCCTACCCGGATTATGATTGAAGGAAACCAAGCAAACAACTCTATAAGACCCATTCGGAGTTACTAATGAAACACGTGGCGGAAGATGCGCTTCAAAGTATAGGAGATCTGGTTCATAAGATTGTACAAAAACACCACTTAATCGAAGAGATACCGCAAAATATTTTTAGACTACTCGGTGCCGACTCCGTAATTCTTTATGAGTACAATCAGAATAAGGATGAAGTCGACTTACCACCGATTATAATTGGTCAGTTAAAGAGCAAAGATGTATTAGCAAAGAAAGGTGAACATATCCCACATAAAGAATCGGTCGTTTTCAAACTCATTGAGAAAGGAACGCCGTTTTATGCTTCAAATGCAAAACAAGACTGGAATAAATCAGGGCTCGTTAAACAAAACGACGCAAGAAACAGTAGCGACTTTCTCTCCCGTGAAGGGATTGTATCCTCAGCAGGTTTCCCACTATCCTCAGAAGAAGAAGCGATTGGCGTCGTTTTTTTTAATTTTCTAACTCATCAAACTTTTCCACCCATTCAAAAACAAATAATTGAATTATTTTCAGAAATTGCATCTGTAGCAATAAAGAACAATAGGCTGTTAAAAATATCAGCGCGGCAAAGCGATGCATTAACCAAACTTAATGCTGGCTTTTTGGATATTGCAGCACATCTTGAAACAAAATCCCTACTGAAAGCCATAGTCAGAAGGTCTGCTGAAATACTAGAAGTTAACGGCGGCGGTCTTTATCTATGCTGCCAAACTGCCGAAACATTAAACATGGTTACATCTTATAAAAAGCTTACCATGATTGGGACAAAATTGAAGTTTGGCCAAGGTTTAGTTGGCCGTGTTGCGAGAGATGGTAGGCCCAAAATCGTAAACGACTATCACAATTGGGATGGAAGGGATAGACGATTAGACGAAGAAAAATATCGACATCTCTTCAAATCTGTCGCCGCAGTTCCTCTATTATCGAAAGATGCGGTAATCGGCGTTTTAGCCGTTTCGACGACGGATGAAGATAGAATTTTTCTCGAAGATCCTGACTTAGTTTTTTTAGAACGATTCGCGCTTCAGGCTGTGATTGCTATTGAAAATGCAAGGACAGTTTCTTACCTTTCGACTCTAGTGGATAGCTCCCCAAGCGCAATTATTGCTGTGGGTAAAAATGGTGACATAAAGAAAATTAATCCAAGTGCCGAAGATACTCTGGGTTATTCTGAAAAACAGATGTTGGATATCCACATTGCCGAACTTTATTGGGGAGGCTTAAAAGAAGCAAAGAGAATTAGCGGCCTTTTGCAAAAAAGTACGGATGGAAAGATAAGAAATATTGAGACATCTATCAAAAATCGGCAAGGGCTAAGAGTTCCTATTCTGTTTTCAGGTGCTACACTTTATCAAGATAATGTTAGAACTGGCACAATTGGACACATGCGAGACTTACGTATTGAATCAATGCGAGGTAGAACAAAGCGTCTATTTGATTCCATTAGGAAAATACATCTTAAGAATGAGTTGGATACAATTTTTGATACAATACTTCTTGAAGCAGTTGACCTAAATGAGGCAGATTCTGGCTGCATATATTTGAATATGACTGATTCTATAAAATTAATGTCAAGCTCTCATGATGAAGTTTTTGAAGCCGATATTCCGCTCAAAAAAAGCTTGTTTGGAGAAGTTGTAAAAAACAATATACCAGTTCTTCTTGACAATTCTAGCCACACAGCAGATCTTCATCCAATTTCAAATTCTGCTAAATCTGGAATTATCATACCAATATCCACTGATTCCGAAAACCTTGGACTATTGTACCTAGAAAGTAATAGAAAAAATCGGCATCCTTCATATTTGGGTAAAAGTAGTTTACACTTTTCACCGAACGATTTATTGGCAAACCCATAGCGTCGGGTCACCTCAGCGCCCTTTCTTTACGCGGATGCTTTAGGTAAAGTTTTATTCGGTAGAAACAGAGAAAGAGTTCTCTTTTTCGCGTATGACCTCAGAGAGTAGGTCAACCCAGTCTTTTCTCTGTTTCTTTCCGGTCAATAATTCCATAGGCGTTTGCCCTTTTCTCTTACCACTTTTGTAACGCCTATGGTTGTGGTAGTAC
>Ga0208901_1000468_pt1 | contig 19752 bp, 15 predicted proteins | sample AntAceMetag02UKF_FD_184764 | JGI IMG/M metagenome (GOLD analysis project Ga0208901, IMG submission 184764) | Saline lake microbial communities from Ace Lake, Antarctica - Antarctic Ace Lake Metagenome 02UKF (SPAdes) (version 2) | ecosystem: Environmental > Aquatic > Non-marine Saline and...
ACGGAGGACCGTACAAGCCACCCTGCTCGGAGGCCTAACCATGCTCCAAAGGAGAATATTGTCACTATTGCACTTGCCCGAAAAAATATACGAACTCTCTTTCACACAGGCAAAAATCGAGGGGGCCATTTAAAATGAGCGAAAGGTGAGCGAATATGGACCTTTGACAATTTCTTGTCAGCAGGTCTTTTATGGGTCATCAAAATGCAAACTTTCGTGCAAGAAACCCAATATATTAGCAGGTCAAAAAGGCTGTGATATCATCGAGTCGGAGGAATTGGGTCAACCCTGGAATAAGTGCCGTATTTGAAGGCTCTGTCATGCTGTAATATTTTCTGTATACTCAAAAAAATCAGCACCATCGAAAAGTGGTAATAAGCCTTACGTATCGTTGGCCATAAAACCAGGGCAATGTTCGATAGGTACAATCGTGTTGACGGCCAGGATAAGCATATGGCAATCGAAATGTTCAGCGACTTTCTGTCAAACACAAGCCAAGACATTGAGAAGAAGAAGGCTCGTCATGAATAAAGCGGTCAACAACTTCCTGCGAAATGTTGACCAAAGCGTTGACCAAAGCGCTAATTTAGCAGGAAAATTGCCAACCACTAATCAATTACTTCCTTTATACAAGTGCTCGTGTGAAACTACATTTTGGTTCAAGGGTTCAAAGGTTCAAGGGTTACTCGTTCCCATGCTCCAGCGTGGGAATGCATAGTTTCTTTCTCGATCAGCCCGGCTATTTTTTTCAGCCGGAGGCGGCGCTCATAAGACACTGTAAACTATGGACAATTAAGGAACAAATGATGGCAAAAAACTCTGCAGCATTGAACGAAAGAATCAAAATACAACGTGAATATTCTATTCAGGAATTTGCGGATCGGTTCCACACCATCTATTCCTTGAGTTTTCCAAAAGCAGAACGCGTGGTGTTCCCCACGCTTATCACTACCATTGATGAAGGTAGTCGATGGTTGTTTACCGTGCGTGCGGATTCGCAGTTGGTCGGGTTCGCCACCACCATCCCCCTGCACCGCACGGACATGCATTTTGGTGAGTATATGGCTGTTGATTCGGCCTTGTAGGAAGCCAGTTGCCGGCTATGGCGTCAGGCGCCTACTACGCTATGATGAACGTAGTGAGCCGTCATGTACTGGCCGACACTATCCTCACACTGCGCATGATGATCTGTTTTTACTACGGGCTGACGGCTTTTGCCTGTGTGTTCTATTTCCGACGAACCCTTTTCTTAAGCGCTCGGGATTTCTTTTTTCGCGGACTGTCGCCATTTTTAACCGGAAGCCTTTCGCGTCTCTTTTATAGAGGAGAATCACAGTATTTGCTTGATTCATATTGTCTTAACAATATATTCTGTAGTGAACCTCTAATGAAAGATACCCAAACGAGGTTTGAGGAGACGGCAATGAAAGAACTGTTGAAAAAAATTGACGAGCAGCAGAAAAAAATAAACGAGATGCGTCCTCTTACCAGTGAAACAGTTACGTCTCTGAAAGACTACTATAAAATAGGCCTTACCTGGTCAAGCAACGCCATGGAAGGAAATACACTTACTGAATCCGAAACAAAAATCGTCATCGAAGACGGTCTTACAATCGGAGGAAAACCCCTGAGGGACCATCTCGAAGCATACGGTCATGGGGAAGCTTTTGAAGAAATGATGGCGCTGACACAAAAACGAAAAATAACTGAAGATGACATTCTTCAAATACATCATCTGTTTTACAGAAAAATCGACGTAGAGAATGCCGGTTTCTATCGAAAAAGCAGAGTGTTCATTTCAGGTTCCCATTATCCACCCCCTGGCCCTGATAAGATTCCCGATTTGATGAAAGGAATGATAGCAGTCATAGAAAAGAGCAGAGACACAGAACATCCGGTACTTACAGCGGCAAAGGCGCATCTTGATTTTGTGTTCATTCATCCCTTTGTCGACGGCAATGGAAGAGTGGCAAGACTTATCATGAACCTTTTCCTTCTGCAGGAAGGCTATAATATCGCATTGATACCGCCCGTACTTCGGGCGGATTACATCTCATCCCTTGAGGCAGCCCATGAAAACGATGAGGTCTTCTTAACACTGATTTGCAGATGCGTGTACGAGACACAAAAGGATTACTTGAGAATGATCAATTCCTGAAAGTTTTTATCCTACCTAAAAGCTGCAATTAGCGGTTAGCGGTTACATAGCCACACAATGTCAGGTAGTTACAATGCAATAGGCAAGCATCGAAAAATGAAATCCCAAATATAGGGAAAAGTCATGCAAACGATTGGGATCTTTAAGCTAACGGCTATGTAAAAGCTAATTGCAGCTTTTAAGTCCTACAATATGGGAGCAAAGAGTCCCGCTGCGCGGACCGCCAGTTTAAAGAAAAAGGATCGCTCCGTATAGTCTTCCAGAAGCACCGTACGGCTTCGGGAGAAATCCTTCTCCAGCATCTCCTCTATCTCTTTAATGAAGGTCGGATCGTAATTCAGCAGTGTAAGTTCAAAATTCAGGCGGAAGGATCGGTTATCCAGGTTCGCAGTGCCCACAGCGGCACAGGAAGAATCGATGAGAAAAACTTTCTGGTGCATAAATCCGGCCGTATACCGGTACAACTTGATCCCAAGGGGGAGTATGTGCTGGTAAAAGGCGAAGGACGCCAGATATACGGTCCGGTGGTCCGGTTTTTCCGGTAAAAGGATTCTAACATCCACATTTCTCAAAGCCGCCAGTTTCAGGGCACTCAGGATCTGGAGGTCGGGGACGAAGTAAGGGCTGGCGATCCAGATTCGTTCCTTTGCCCTGTGGATGGCATGGACGAACATAAGGCCGCAGGTATCTAAGGAGTCCGCGGGGCCCGAAGCGATCATCAACGCTTTCTCATTCCCTTTGAAGGCCTTCTCCTGTCTCCAGTTCAGATCGGGAATGGAGGTCGTCGCCCAATACCAATCTTGCACAAAACAAAACTGGATGGCCTTTACAACCGGCCCTTCTATTCTAACATGTGTATCACGCCACGGACCAAGTTTTGGATGACTGGATCTGTATTCGTCCCCCACATTGTTCCCGCCGACATAAGCAGTCTTGCCGTCTACAATAACGATCTTTCTGTGATTGCGGAAGTTCAGCTGGAAATGATTGGTTTTTCCTTTGGTGGTGTGAAAGGCGGAGATGGTGATCCCAGCCCCTTCCATTTCACCAATATAATCCTGCGGAAGTTTATAGCTGCCTATTTCATCGTATAGGAAATAGACCCTGACGTTCTCTTTCGCTTTTTTAATCAGCCTGGTTTTCAATTCCCGGCCCAGTTGATCATCCTTTACAATAAAGAACTGAACCAGAAGGTACTCTTTTGCCAAAGCGATATCGTCAAACATGCAACGAAAGGTCTCCTCCCCATTCACAAAAAGGCGGCTTTTGTTACAACCTGTGACGGGTAAATCAGCCAGCCGTACAAAAGCCCTTTCAGACTCGGACAATTCCTGACAGATCAGATTTTTTTCGGTTGCTTCTTTTGCCAGATCTTCAATGACATGGCGAATCGCTTCATCTTTCGAGTTGCGCAGGATGGCATACCCATTAAATTTGTTTCGGCCAAAAACCGCGTAGAGCGGCAAGGCCACCCATGGGAAGGTCACCAGGGCAATCACCCAAGCAATGGCCCCCTGGGATGTCCGGGCATTCATCATTGCATGCACAGCGGCAAGGACACCCACAATTTCCACGAGTGTAATCAGGACCGCAATAATCATAAAGACCGTATCCATATTCGCCTCCGAATGAGGTTAGAAAACTTATGGTAAGATATTCTGACTGCAAAGTCCATTCTTCCATCGACATCGACTTTATCCGGATGCCTGAGACCCTATATATTGTAATCATTTTGTTCTTGACGAAAAAAATATTTCCTTATATTTTCTTTTAAAGAAAGTAAGGTCTTGTCAAATTCCCCTCAATTGAAGTGGGAGCTATCACTTCCTCAAAACCTCTTTTTTTTTCACCCAAAAATGGGTTTTCTCTCCGAGTCGCAGACCACAATCTCTGCGCCTGCCCTGAAACCTCTCCCTCTCAGAGTCAGGGAGATATAGATGGCCAATAATAAAGGAATCTTGATGAAAATACTACTCGTTCAACCGAAATCCAGCGGCTTCATGGGCCAGATTTCAAAAAGCGGAAAAGCAGGGTTTGCCAGAGTTACCCTCACCACCTTGGCAGCTCTTACACCCGACGGAAATGATGTGCGCATCCATGATGCCCGTCTCAGTGAGCCTGATTACGATGAAGATTGGGATCTTGTGGGATTCACCGGGATGACCTGCGAAATCCCACACGTCTATCGAATGGCCGATTCATTTCGCAAGAAAGGCAAAACCGTTGTCATCGGCGGTTATCATGCTACAGCCCTTCCCGAGGAAGCCCTGCAACACGCCGATTTTGTCGTTGTGGGCGAAGCTGAAGGGCTTTGGCCCCAGATCCTGAAGGAAATGGGTAATGGGGGCCCCAAACAGAGGATATATGAAAACAGGGAACCCATAGAGATGTGCAACATGGCCATCCCCCGCCGCAATCTTTTAGATCTGGCCATGTACTCGGTTCCATACACAATTCAAGCGAGCCGTGGCTGCCCGTTCAATTGTGAATTCTGCACAGTTACAAAATTTTTTGGACGCAGTTACCGTACTCGACCCGTGGCTGAAGTTGTGGATGAAATTAAAAGCAGGCCCGATCAACTCTGGATGTTTCTGGATGACAACCTGGTCGGTGATCCTACCTACGCCAAATCCCTGTTCAAGGCGCTCATTCCTCTTAACATCACCTGGGGTGCGCAGACATCGTTCACCATCACCAAAGATCCTGAGCTTATGGATCTCTATAAAGAGGCGGGAGGGTGCTACGCTTTTATCGGCTTTGAAAGCATATCGGCCGACACCCTGAACTCCGTTCGTAAAAGTTTCAATAAGCCCGATAAGTATGCGGAAGGAGTAAAGGAATTACACCGGCGAGGAATCACGATCATGGGCAGTTTCATCTTCGGCCTGGATGGGGATGACGTGAGCGTATTCAAAAGGACCGTGGACTTCGTAAACGCTGCAAAAATCGATATCCCTCTTTATAATATTCTTACCCCCTTCCCTGGAACCGTACTCCAACAGAAAATGGAGGATGAAGGCCGTATTATTGACCGCGACTGGGGCAATTACGATGTGTGCCATACAGTCATTCAACCCAAGAACATGACACCAGAAGAATTGTTGAATGGCTATTTCTGGGCCGTTCGGGAAACCTACAAACTACGGAATATCCTCTATCGCATAGTTCGATTTCATAAGGGCTGGAAATGGCGTCTGGCAGCCTCTTACAGTTACATGCGAAAGGCATACAAGTTTTGCCCGCCTGCCAGTGATCCGGCAAAGAAACCTTCTCCATAACCCACTCATTGCCGATCCACTGAAACGTCTAGATCACGGTAGGCTTACAAGCCGGTGGTCAGGCGTTTAGCGAGATTGTTTTTTCCCAGGAAAGGCGCGCCTATGACGATTTCATCAGTGGCAACTTTGAATTCGGAGCGCAGGTATCGGCAGTAGCCATTACAGCTGGTGCTCAAGCTCAAGCCGGGACACAGGCGGTCTCCTATAAAAGAGGCATGGCGGTCTTCACGCATACGAAGGGTGGCTTAATGTATGAGGCATCCCTCGGTGGCCAGAAATTCAGTTATGAACCACTGAAATAGATAGTTAGGACCCACTCCCCTTCTCGTAGATCTCGCTGCTTTTCAACGGGAATCGGGGAGGTCGAGTGGGGTAAATATTGAGAACCCCGCCTTCCCGTTTTTTATGCATTCCCACGCTGGACCATGAAAACAAGAAAACCCTCAACCTGGATAGTTTCACATGGCTTCTGAGGAAATCCCGATGGTGCGGAACTGCCCACTGCTTACTGCCTACTGAAGTCTATCGCTTCTTTCTGCGTCTGCTTAATTCTTTCAACATGATGTAATGTTTCGTCTTGCAACATTTTCAACCGGCTTTTGATTTTTTCATTCGGAGAATCGAAATGTGTAAAAATATTCGGCATCCTTCATTTAAGCCAAAAAGTAGTTTACACTTTCGTGATTTCGCGTTTTCGCAGAGAAATTGGAAACTGGAAATTGGAAATTAGAAAAAAACACATTAATTTTGGTGTGTTATCCAATTTCCAGTTTCGAATTTCCAGTTTCAGCATCCGATTTTCAGATTCGACGTCCGATTTTCAACCAGAAAACATACCCCATTTCCGGGAAAAGTGTAAACTTATGGATGAAGGATGCCAAATATTCTTTTCGATGAGAGCCGTTTCGTAATCAACTGCATGGGCAAATGCTGCGGGAAGAGTAAAGTCACCTTTTTCTGCTTTTTCAACAAGCTCCTGTAATCGACCTTCAAGAAGTTCCAGAGTATATGTTTTGATCTTGCCTTCATCAATAGTGGCGCATCGCAGATTAGCATGAAAACCGCTTCCTTATCAACCATTGGGCTGAGGCCAACAGAAGGCCATGGAGTTAATCTGTAAGGATTTTATTGCCAAAAAGTCTAAACCATTTTTTGGCTTATGTGAAGGATATTGAGAATTGTCAGCAATTCTCATTTTGAAAATATATTCCTGTGAGAGAGGCTTATAGCCTCGAAAAATCGTGGCAAAATGCCACTCACACAGTGTTCGGAAATAAATGGGGGACCATAATGAGAATTGCTGGAGAATTGTTTTGAGAAAGGTTTTTTTTATGCTATAAGTTCATTAGGTAAGTTTCAAACTGTCTCACAGGCGCACCCCTACAGAACTGTGGAAAAAAAATTGTCTTCCTGACTTTTCAGAAGACAACAAAACATGGACACTTTAATCGAATGGGAGGTAGACGTGGAATCAAAATTCTGGCATGGACCCCGCTGGCCCGAAGGTGTTTCCTATGAAATCGACGGATATGATAGACCTCTTTTCTCTCTCATAGATGATGCAGCCCGTGATTATCCCAATGCAACCTACACCATCTTTAATGACGCCACGCGTACCTTTGCCAAAACAAAGGACACTGCCGACCGCATTGCCAATTTCCTCGTGTCCAGGGGAATTAAACAGGGCGATAAAGTGGGAATTTTCCTTCCCAATCTTCCTCATTATCCCGATGTTTTCTTTGGCATTCTGAAAGCAGGCGGCGTATGTGTGACCTGCAACCCACTTTACAAGGCATCCGAATTAAATTTTCAGTTAAAAGATTCCGGCGCAAAAGCCGTTTTTGTCATGGATCATCCGGAATTTTATCCCACGGTCACGAAAGCGATTGTCGGGACCGATGTGGACACAGTCGTAATCTGCAATGTAAAATCGTACCTGCCAACCCTCAAAGGACTCTTAGGTTCGCTCTTAGGTAAAATTCCAAAGGCCGAAAGCCATGATCCGGATCACATCATGTTTGACGATGCGGTGAAATCCGCACGCCCCGAACCACCTAAACTGACACTAGACCCGCTCAAAGACATTGCCCTCGTGCTTTACACTGGAGGTACCACCGGTGTACCCAAAGGAGCCTGCCTCAGTCACGCAAATCTACTGTCCAACGTGATGAGCGCATACGAATGGACTCGGTTTGCCGACACTCCCGGGGGAAAAGCCCGACAATTGGAAAAGGGAGGTGCGCATACTTATCTCGGAGTTCTGCCATGGTATCACAGTTTCGGCCTCACCCTCTGTATGCTTAACAGCGTCATCTCCGCTTCCAAGCTGGTGTGTATCCCCGATCCGAGAGCAGGCAACCCTCCCTTTACGGAAGTCCTCAAAGCCGTTGAGAAATACAAGGTTACCGTTGTTGTCGCCGTTCCAACCATCTATTCCGCCTTTATCAATCATCCACTTCTGGATCAATTTGATCTCTCTTCAATTATCGGATGCGGTTCCGGCGCCGCCCCCCTGCCGCTGGAAGTGATTAAACAGTTTGAAGAAAAGACCGGGGCCGTGATTTTCGAAGGCTACGGCCTCACGGAAACCTCCCCCGTCATCACTTTGAACCCCACGAATGTGGAGCAGAGAAAAGTGGGATCTATCGGTTCGCCCTTCATCGGCGTTGACATTAAAATCGTCGACATGGACACCGGACTCCAGGAACTTCCCCTTGGCGAAGATGGAGAGATTGCCGTGAACGGTCCGCAGGTCATGATGGGGTACTGGAACAAACCGGAGACCAACGAGGAGATATTTCGTGAAATTGACGGGAAGCGATTCTTTCTGACGGGCGACGTAGCCCATTTTGATGAAGACGGTTTCCTCACTATTACAGACCGAAAGAAAGACCTGATTCTCGTGGGCGGTTTCAACGCTTACCCCAAGGAAATTGAAGAGGAATTATACAATCACCCCAAGGTGGCCCTTGTAGCGGTGGTGGGAATTCCGGACCAACGCACAGGAGAGTCCATCAAAGCATTCATTCAGCTAAAACCCGACGTAGAGGCAACAGAGCAGGAATTCCTTGATTTCTGTCAAGACAAACTTGCAGGATACAAACGTCCCCGCGCAATCGAATTCAGGGACGCTCTTCCCGTATCTGTGGTAGGCAAAGTCCTTCGAAGAGTGTTGCGCGACGAGGAAATTGAGAAAGCAAAAAAATGAAGGAGAGCCCATGTTTCAAAACATTCTAATCCCTACCGATTTTTCAGGTAGAGACAGTCATGCCATCGATATCGCACGGGAACTATGCTCACCGGGAGACGGTAAAATAACCCTCCTGCACGTGATAGAAGTCATCGCAAACACAACACTGGAGGAGTTTGACGACTTTTACAAGGAGTTGGAAGAACGCTCTCTGAAGCACTTGAACAGACTGGCTTCGTCCCACGATGAAGATACTTTCACCATCGAAAAGCGAATCACCTACGGGAACAGAGCTAAGGAAATTCTCAGGTTCGCTGAAGAAAATAGCATTGACTTGATTATCATGACTTCTCATAAGATTGACATTGAAGACAGGGCACAGGGTTGGGGAACCATCAGCTACAAAGTGGGAATTGTTTCCCAGTGCCCTGTCATGCTGGTCAAGTAGGTCTGATTGAGACATGCCTCTTGAAGAAGCCGGAAAGCCCTGCCCAGGGTTGACACAAACGGAACAACTACACCTTCCCAAATCCCTGAAGGCGGGGCTATGGATTTTCTGTGTTTTTCTGTTCCTTTCTCTGATGGCGGTTTCCGCGGGTTGCAAACGTTCCCTTCCTGAAACGAACCCCGAAAAATTTGTATCGGCAACTCCGGGGAAGCCATACCGGATACAAAAAGAAGCCCAAGAAAAGTTTGCATCCCCCCAAAAGGAAGTTATCTCTCCGGAAACCATGAGACCATCATCCGGGGCCTTTTCCGTATCAACGCTGGTTGATGTAGCTCTCCGCATCAATCCCTCCACCCAAAGAGCGTGGGATCTGGCCAGGGCAGCTGCGGCCCAGTGGGCAGTTTCGCGAGGGGACTATTATCCCACTGTCACCGGCGATGCAAGCGGTATGGGCCTTGGAGGAGATTCTTCCCACGGTTACTACGGCCAGGCCAGTGTCGCTCTGGACTATCTTCTCCTGGATTTCGGCGGTCGCAAAGCCACGGCAGAGAGTGCGCGGCAGGCCCTCATGGCGGCCAACTGGAACCATAACCAGGCCATCCAGGATACCCTACGGGATGTGCCCCAGGCCTATTATACCTATCTGGGAAACAGGGCCAGGGTTCGAGCATCCGAAGCGAGCCTCAAAGAGGCCCTCACCAGTCTTCAATCCACGGAACAGAGGAAGAAAGCCGGCGTAAGCACCATCGCGGACGTCCTGCAGGCCCGTTCAAAGGCAGACCAGATAAGACTGGACCTCATCACCAACCGCGGGGCCGTTAAAATCTCAAAAGGGAACCTGGCAACTGCCGTGGGCTGGCCTGCCAACGCAAATTTTGACGTTGAGGAAGAACCAGACGACCTCCCTCTCAAAACCATGGAGCAGAATAGCAGAGAATTGATTCGAGTGGGATTGCGTGACCGGCCGGACCTGGCATCCTTCAGGGCCTCCGTTCGACAGAGCGAGGCGGAACTGCGTAAATCCGAGTCGGATCTGTGGCCGAAACTGATGGCTACAGGAAATGCGGGCTGGTCGTGGATGAACGGGAGTATGAGCGGCTCTGACTGGTTATCCAACGGTGGCAATCTCAATGATTCCGGTGTCAGTTATTATGGAGGGCTGACACTTCAAATCCCTATCTTTCAAGGCTTTTCCCTTCGAAACAGGGTGAGACAGGCAAAGGCAAACGTAGAAGCCGCCAAAGCAGAACTCAGGATCAAAGAAATATCGGTCATTTCCGAAGTCTGGACTGCATTTTACAACGTGCGTACAGCTGTCCAGCAGGTGGAAACGAGCAAAACCCTTCTTATCAGTTCCGAACAGTCTTACGAAGTTTCCCTCGCGAGATACCGGGCGGGGGCGGCAAACATCGTAGAACTACTCAATGCCCAAAGCACGCTGGCATCCGCCAGGGCCCAAAAGGTGCAGGCGCGAACGGATCTCTTCACCTCTTATGCAGAACTTATTCATGCCATCGGGGCAGAGTTACCCACTGAACCATCCAGGGAGACGTCCTTCTCCCGTGGAAATGATAAAAAGAGGGAGATGCTGTCCCATGCACAGTAACCGCACAAACACACCCTTTTGGATATGGACCGTGTCGATAACACTCCTGCTTTTGATTCCGGTTTGTTTTTCCGCCTGTAAAAAGGAACAGGCGCAGGCGCCAAAACCGCCTCCACCCGAAGTCACCGTGGAAAAAGTAATTCTCAAAACGGTTCCCGTACACTTGAACTACGTTGGCACAACCGAATCCGTTAAGACCGTGGACCTTCGCGCCCGGGTGGAAGGCTTCCTTGAGAAACGCCTATTCATTGAAGGCGATGACGTGAAAAAAGGAGATCTGGTTTTCGTTATCGAACAGGCTCCATACGAGGCGCAATTGGAAAAAAGCCTCGCCCAATTAGCCATGGATGAGGCCGCTCTCGCCTTCGCCATGGAACAGGTGGAACGGTACAGGCAACTGGTGGAGCAGGACTACATCACAAGGGAATCTTTTGATGACTACCAGACCAAAGCCAAAGAAGCAGCAGCAGCCGTAAAAGCTGACCTGGCCCAAATCAAACAGAACAGGCTGAACCTGGGTTATTGTACCATGTACTCTCCCCTGGACGGCCGCATCGGACGAACCCTGGTAAACGTGGGGAACCTGGTGGGAGCCGGCCAGGATACAAAGCTTGCTACAGTCGTGCAATTGGACCCCATTTACGTAACCTTCAGCCCCAGCGTAAAAGACCTCAGGACCATACTCAAATACAGGAAGGAAAAAGCCCCTCCCGTAGACATTATTTTGTCTGACGGAACAAAATACCCTCACCAGGGAAAAGTGGACTTCATAGACAATACGGCGGACCCAAAAGCCAATACCATCAATATGCGTGCCGTTGTCCCAAATCCCGAAAAAGCCCTGTTGCCCGGCATTTATGTGCAGGCGAGCCTTTTCGTTTCCAATATCCCCGATACCCCCCTGATTTCCGAGCAGGCCATTGGGGAAGACCAGACTGGGATGTATGTGTATGTGGTGGGAAAAGACAACAAGGCCGAGCAAAGGCAGGTTAAGATAGGTTTTCTATACAAGCACCAGAAAATTATCTGGAAAGGGTTGAAAGAGGGTGAACTGGTTATTACAGAAGGCTTACAGACCGTGCGCCCCGGCATGGTAGTTCAGCCCAAAATCGCTTCCCCGGCACCCTCTTCGATCCCAGCCACAGAGGAATCCCATGGGAAAAAGAAAAAGGGCAGCACTCCTGCGGGGAAAACCGGCACACCTTCTGGGAAAAAATAGAGGGCCTGGTTCTAACGCCAACTATTCGAATTATTTTCCTTTTTTACTGGCACTTGGAACAAGAACAAGGAAAGTTTCCTGATACGGCAGGACGGCATTTCACCACGAAGGGCACGAAGAGTGCAATTCACAGGTATTAAAATTAGAACCAAACCAAAATAGGCAAGGACTTTTGACTTAACTATGTTTGTTGACTTCTTCATTGATAGACCCATTTTTGCCGGTGTCATTTCGATCGTTATCTCTCTGGCCGGGTCGGTCTGCCTCCTCCTCCTGCCCATAGCGCAGTTTCCCGAGATCACGCCGCCTACCGTACAGGTCCAGGCCACCTACACCGGCGCCAGTGCGGAAGTGGTTGAAAAAACGGTCACGACCCCCATTGAGGAACAAATCAACGGTGTGGAAGGCATGACATACATGACCTCCATCAGCTCCAATGACGGGACCTCCAACATCACCGTAACCTTTGACGTGGGATATGATCTGAACATCGCAGCCGTGGACGTACAGAACCGGGTGACCATGGCCCAACCCCAGGTACCGGACGACGTCCGTAAATATGGGATCACAACTAAAAAACAATCTCCGGACTTTGTAGTGATTATTTCCCTGTATTCACCGGATGACACCTTTGACGACCTCTTCCTCAGCAACTATGCCTCTATCAATATAGAAGATATCCTAAAAAGACTTCCCGGTGTTGGTGATGTAGAAATTTTCGGAGAAAAAAAATACGCCATGCGTCTGTGGCTTAATCCCGACAAATTAACCAGCATGGAAATGACCGCCATGGACGTGATCGCCGCGGTCCAGGAACAAAATGTACAGGTCGCCGCGGGAAAAATTGGAGATCCCCCGAGTCCCCCGGGCCAGACCTTCACGTATTCCATCAACGCCCTGGGACGGCTTTCCACCGTCAAACAATTTGAAGATATCATCGTTCGCACAAAAGCGGATGGTTCCGTCGTGCGGGTCAAAGATGTGGGGCGGGTTGAACTGGGCGCTGAAAACTACGGGTGGTTTGCCCACCTGAACAGCGGGAAGGCCGCCTGTATCGGTGTTTTTCAATTGCCCGGCGCCAATGCCCTGGACGTGGCCAACGCCGTATATAAAAACATGGAGAAGCTTTCTAAACGTTTCCCGAAAGGCCTGAAATATGCCATCAGCTACGATACCACCCTGTTTGTGCGGGAGTCCATCAAGGAAGTAATCAAAACCCTTGCGGAAGCCATGCTCCTCGTATTCATTGTGGTATACATTTTTCTGCAGAACTGGAGGGCGACTCTCATCCCGGCCATCGCCATTCCCGTTTCCCTCGTGGGGACCTTCGCCGTCCTGAAAACCTTCGGTTTCTCCATTAATACCCTGACCCTTTTTGGACTGGTACTCGCTATCGGCATTGTGGTGGATGATGCCATCATTGTGGTTGAAAATGCCTCTCGGTGCATGGATGAAAAGGGTATGGGGCCAAAAGAGGCCACCAAAGAAGCTATGCATGAGGTGACCGGGCCCATCATCGCTACAACACTGGTTCTCATGTCCGTATTTGTGCCGGTGGCCTTCATGCCGGGGATCAGCGGACAACTCTATAAACAATTCGCCCTGACCATTGCTTTTTCCGTAGGGATCTCCGCCATAAACGCCTTAACCTTGAGCCCAGCCCTGTGTGCCGTATTGCTGCGAAAAGAAGAAAAGAAAGTAAACTGGTTTTTTCGCAAATTCAACCAGGGTTTTGACTGGTCCCGCGAACAGTATCTGAAAGGAGTCCGCGGATTCATTAAGTTCTGGTATATTGTCTTCATTGTCTTTGCAGTCCTTCTCGGCGTGACCTACTACATGTTTCAAGTTGTGCCCACGGGATTTGTCCCTTCCGAGGACCAGGGGTATTTCATGGTAATGATCCAAACGCCCGAAGGGACTTCCCTCGGCAAAACGGGGAAAGTCTGCAGCAAAGTCGAAGAAATTCTTTTGAAGAAGACTCCCGGGATCGCCGACGTAGTCATGATCGGAGGGTATAATCTTCTCAACTCAGCCATGGATCCTTCGTCTGCAGCTGCCTTCGTAATGCTAACGCCGTGGAACAAAAGAAAAACACCCCAACTGAGCCTCAACGGAATCATGGGGGCTTTCATGGCCGGAACAGCGGAAATAAACGAAGCCGTCGTCATCCCCTTTCCACCGCCACCTATCCAGGGGCTGAGCACCACGGGTGGATTTGAATTCGAACTGGAAGACTTGACGGGAGGAAGCCTGACAGATCTTCGGACCGTGGCCCAGAAACTAATGGATGAAGCCCGGTCACGCCCTGTACTGACCCCCCTGAGCACCACCTTTGAAGTGAACTATCCCCAGTTTTATGTGGAACTGGACAGGACCAAAACCAAGAGCCTGCAGGTCTCCATATCGGATGTTTTCGCCACCCTCCAGGCTTTTCTGGGATCTATGTACGTCAATGATTTCAACAAATTCGGGCGCGTGTACAGGGTCTTTCTACAGGCTGAAGCCACCTATCGCGCCGAAAAGGAAGATATAAATAAACTCTATGTTCGTGCAGCCGACGGAAGCATGGTTCCCTTGAGCGCCCTCGTCACAATAAAACGGATACGGGGCGTCCAGAGCATTAAACACTATAACCTCTATCGAACGATTTCCATTTACGGGGGCAACGCACCGGGGTATAGTACGGGACAGGCAATCCAGGCCATGGAAGAACTATCCACAAAACTGCTCCCTGATGAATACGGCTACGAATGGACGGGAACGGCGTACCAGGAAATTCAAGCCGGCGGAATGGCGCCGTACATATTTTCTCTCGCGTTAATCTTTGCCTTCCTGTTCCTGGCAGCCCAATATGAAAGTTGGATCATGCCGTTAATGGTCATGTTTGCCGTGCCTCTAGCCATCCTCGGCGCGCTCTTAGCCCAGCATATTCGAGGCCTCTCCAATGATGTCTACTGCCAGATCGGACTGGTCATGCTCATTGGACTGGCCAGCAAGAATGCCATTCTGATTGTGGAGTTTGCCAGGGAACTGAGGATGCAGGGTATGTCCATCGTAGAATCGGCCGTCAATGCATCAAAAGAGAGATTGCGACCTATTCTCATGACCGCCTTCGCTTTTATTTTAGGTGTGGTCCCCATGGTGGTTGCCACAGGGGCAGGAGCGGCCAGTCGGCATTCCCTGGGAACGGCAGTATTCGGAGGGATGATCGCTGCGACTTTTCTCAGCCTTGTCCTGGTCCCGGTGCTATACGTGGTTCTTCAGAAACTTCGGGAACGGGGAAAATCACGGGGAGAGAAGGCAACGAAAGAAACTTCTTTTTGAAACTGGAAATTTGAAACTGGAAACTGGATGCCCCAAACACTGACACCCGACACCTGAAACCTTGTTCTCGAAGTTTCTTTCTTGATCTGACTGGCTCTTTTTCAGCTGGCGGCGGCGCTCATATGAAACTTCATCCGCTTATTGGTTTTTGAACCGCAAAGTCGCCCCGTTTGAATTGAATATGATGAGCTGTCCTTCGGAATTTAACGGGATAAACTGCGGCCGCAAAGCCTTTTTCGAATCGGAACGGACGATTCGAAAAAACAGCCATTATTATTTCTGTGTAAAGTATAACCATTCCCCTGAAATGCCCGAAGGGCTGATTGCTTTATCGAATCGTCCGTTCCGATTCGGTAAAAAAACAAAATCTTAGCGTTCTTTGCGTCTTGAGCGTAGCCCCGCTAGCGGGACAAGCCCCGGCTACGGGACAAGCGGGCGGTAAATAATTGTGCGCAAGTTTCTTTCCCGGTCAGAGGCGGCGCTCATATGTTATTAGATTTTAAATCGACGAGGCCTAACCATGATTGTAAAAAAATATTCTCGAATAATGCTTCTTTCGCTATTTTTTGCATTGCTTTTCATTCACGGATGCACTTTTCTTGGCAACTACGCGAAAGTCAGGATTGCCACCGGCCAATATGCCACTACCGTGACTGATCTTGCAGCTAACTGGAGGGACTACAACGTCTCCTATGCAGGCCTGTCCATCAAGAATCCTTCGGCCCTTCTGTTTGATACCAAAATAGACGGGCGATCGATCACCTATGATAAATGGACACCCGTTACAGACGAAACCGTACTCAATACTATTATGAAATGGCTTGGCGCAGACCCTAATTTCCGCCCGTATCTCTGGAAAATCCTTGCAGACAACGATCAGCTTTTCGGATATGTTTACACATCGGCCGTAGAACAGGTGGTTATGAAAAAAATCGATGACAAAACCCTGTTTGCAGAAGATATCCCACTTCCACCCATCGATTACGGGTTTGGCGGCAGGTTTTGATGATTTTCACGGCATCCTTCATCCACAAATTTACGCTTTCTTCAGATATGAGCGTAGCCTCTGACCGGGAAAAATGGTCAGTCTGATCGAGAAAGAGACTTTTTACGCTATTACTTACCGCCCGCTTGTCCCGCTGGCGGGCTACGCTCAAGACGCAAAGAATGCGAAGACTTTGTTTTTTACCGAATCGGAACGGACGATTCGATAAAGAAATCGGCCCTTCGGGCATTTCGGAGAATGTTTATGTTATCGGAACCATTGTGAGGGATCTCATGAAAAAATGGACTGTTTTTTCGAATCGTCCGTTCCGATTCGAAAAAGGCTTTGCGGCCTTCGCGACTTTGCGGTTCAATTTACCTGAAGTTTCACACGAGGTGCATGATCCAGTTGAAAATGGAACATCGAAAATGAAAATCGGGTGCCGAAACTGGAAATTCGAAATTGGATAACCATCCGAACTATTCTGTTTTTTCTAATTTCCAATTTCAAGTTTCCCCGGTGAAAGCGGGATCTTCGACAAATTTCTCTGCCAAACAGCCAGAAAATAAACGATTAACCCATGTACGAAAGACGTCGCTCTTTCGAGGAGAACCATCTACGCCATGCCACCTATAATTGCCATTGCCGGAAGACCGAACGTAGGGAAATCGACCCTGTTCAACCGTCTTTCCAGATCAAAATCTGCCTTGGTCGATGACCGCCCCGGGATAACCAGAGACCGTATACAAGCGCCTATCTCCTACAACGGGAAGCCGATTATCCTTCTCGATACGGGTGGATTCGAAGACATCGGCCAGGACCCACTGCTCAAAGAGGTAAGAGCGCAGGTAAGGAAAGCCGTGGAAGACGCTGACAGGGTCATCTTCGTGGTGGACGGCAGGCAGGGCTTGCTTCCCGGCGATGAGGAGATGGCTCTTTATCTCCGAAAAAACCAGAAGAAAGTCTTTCTTGCGGTAAACAAGGTGGACAGCCCCGAACATGACCATCTGATCCTTGAATTTCACGGATTAGGCATGGGGACTCCTTTTCCGATTTCCTCGGCACACGGATACGGAATTGCTCCATTCATGGAGGCCGTCATAAAAGACCTGCCCATAACAACCCATGACCATGAAGACCCTGACCAGGTCAGAATAGTCGTGCTGGGCAGGCCCAACGCCGGGAAATCTTCTCTCATCAACAGGATACTGAAACAGGACCGCCTGGTTGTCAGCGATATTGCCGGAACCACACGCGATACGGTGGATTCCGTTTTTCACCATGGGCGAAAAGAGTATGTGTTGATTGATACGGCAGGGCTGCGCAGAAAGGCAAAGGTGAAAGAGAAGATCGACACCTTTTCCATGATTAAGGCTGTCAAGAGCCTGGATCGCTGCCACGTGGCTGTGGTCCTCATCGACGCATGGGAAGGCGTATCGGAACAGGATGCCAGAATTTGCGGTTACGCCCTTGAAAAAGGCCGGGGACTTGTCTTGGCCATCAACAAATGGGATCTGCTCAAGGGGGAAGAAAGAAAGAGGCGCGATCTGGAAAACGACATAGACAGGCAGCTGCACTTCATTTCTTACGCGCCACGGGTGAACCTTTCAGCCCTTACGGGCGAAAGGGTCATTAAACTCTTCACGAAAATAGACATGGTGTTCAAAGAATTTTCCACCAGGGTCACAACAGGGCCTTTAAACAGAGCCCTCCAGGAAACTACCCAGCGTCATCCGCCTCCACGCATTGGTGGAAGAGGAAGGCTCAAGTTCCTCTACGCAACCCAGACCCGTACCAGACCGCCCACATTTACTATCTTTGTCAATAGACCGGACAAAGTACATTTTTCCTATGAGCGTTTGCTGATCAACCAGTTTCGGAGCACATTCCAACTTTCCCATGTTCCCATAAAACTGGAGTTCAAGGAAAGAAAGAGTAAAAACAAAGGCAAGGGAGGTCCAAATTCATGAACATTCTCATTACGATCGGCCATCTGCAACTCACCGCAGAATTGAACCAAACCCCGACGGCAAAGAAGATTGGGACCGCCCTTCCCTTCCAGACTACCTTTGACACATGGGGCGACGAAATCTATTTCGGCATCCCCGTGGAAGCGGAATTGGAAGAAACCGCTATGGAGGAAGTGCAGATGGGGGATCTCGGCTATTGGCCTCCAGGCAAGGCATTCTGCATATTCTTTGGACCGACCCCCATGAGTACGGATGGCAGGATTGTCCCTGCGAGCGCCGTCAACATCGTTGGTAAAGTCCTCGGAGAAGCCGAAACGTTCAAAGAAGTGATGCATGAATCCCAAGTTATAGTAACCGCAGAATAAGTGCATCGAGAAACCCATGGAATATTCCAACATTCTCTACAAAAAATCGGTGCCCATAGCCATCCTGTCCCTCAACAGACCCGAAATAAAAAATGCCTTCACCCTGAAAATGGCTGAAGATATCTATCAGGCTCTCAAAGACGCCTCCAGCGATCCGGCCATAAAAGTCATCATTATCAGGGGAGAAGGAAATGTCTTTTCCGCAGGCGGAGACATAAAAGAGATGTCTCGCGGGAAGCTGACCTCCTGGGATATGAAGGACTACCTGTGGAACCATGTCCAGAAAATCCCTCTGCTCCTGGAAGAAATAGACAAGCCGGTCATCGCCTCTATTGATGGGCCGGCATTCGGCGGAGGGTTCGGACTGGCCTTAGCCTGTGACCTTCGTATCGCTTCAGAAAGAGCCACTTTTTGCGCCACATACGTGCGGATAGGCCTGGCGTCTGGAGACGGAAGCGCCATTTATCTACCCAGACTGGTGGGATTTAGCAGAGCCATGGACATCATCTTTACAGGAAGGGTAATCGAAATGGAGGAGGCCCACGGGTTAGGGCTTGTGAACAGGGTCGTCTCTGCGGAAACCCTGGAAACGGAAAGTCTTGCTTACGCAGGTGAAATTGCCAGGTGGCCCGAAGCCTCCCTGAAAGCAAGCAAAAGAGCACTCTACGATGGTCTTACATCCGACCTGAAAGGGCACCTGGATTACATGTCTTCCCAGTTGGCCCTCCTGTCCGAAACCAGGGAGCACAAGAAGGCAATCAAGGCGCTAATCCACAAAAACAAATTCCCAAAAGATCAATAGTGGTTCAAGTTTTTACTCACGCAAAGCCGCAAACATAGAGACCTACAAACGATACACCGTAGGTTTTTCCTTCATATCAATATCAATGCCGATAGAGTCCCCTGTCTTGAATCCCAGTTTTCGGAATTCCGGGACCACTTCCTCGTCCCTGTCCTTATACCAGAATACCGACCAGACCGGGTTTCGCACCGTGGCAATACCATAAGCATCATGGCTGCCCAGGTTGATCCGAATCTCATCCCTGGCAATCAGGGTGTCCGCCTCTGAAAGAAAATAATCCCGTTTATACGTAAACCCGCCATGCGCCATGCTCTATGCGATTATGCGTGTCCGCCTCTGAAAGAAAATAATCCCGTTTATACAGATTATTGTAAAGGGCCTTGGAGAGTAATTCCTGCATTTCTGGG
>Ga0208901_1000470_pt1 | contig 19676 bp, 17 predicted proteins | sample AntAceMetag02UKF_FD_184764 | JGI IMG/M metagenome (GOLD analysis project Ga0208901, IMG submission 184764) | Saline lake microbial communities from Ace Lake, Antarctica - Antarctic Ace Lake Metagenome 02UKF (SPAdes) (version 2) | ecosystem: Environmental > Aquatic > Non-marine Saline and...
TTGGAGAAATGGTTCAGACTCTTTTTCTCCATCCGAAATCACAATGCGGTAGGTGGCCTTCCAGACCGGAGATTCAGAGAGATAACTTACCACAAGTTTCTGACTGCCTTCTCCGGCAGGAGTGATGGTAACCGTCTTCTCATCCCTTCGGCGGCTTTGGGAGACAATTTTCAGGTAATGCCCCAGGTCTTTATCCAAGTTTTCATCAAGGAATTTGATGCCCGTAATCTCATCTGTATTGATGTTCTGCAACTGTCCCCCGTCATTCATCATCGTCAGATAAAACTCCGGCACACTAATTTGTTCTTTGAGCACAACACGTTTCTCCACCCCGACAATTGTACCGGTTATAGAGGTCCCCCCGTTCAAGAGCCTGATCCTGCTTCCTTGAAACTGCCTGAGTACCTGGGGCAAGCCTTCATCCTTTCGAAGCTGGAAGGAGTAATCCCTTAACTGCTGCGCGGTTGTTTTCTGGCTGTCGTAGACAATACTGCTGATCTTTCCACTGCTCAGATTCAGCACGGTCAGGCTCTTGAGGAGATCATTCATCTGTTTTGTAGAAAAATGCAGATCTACTTTATCCCCTGCAGGGATATGTCCCCCAAGTTCAAAATAGCCGACCCCACTGTTAAACAGGACCACCTTTTTCAGGGAGAGTCCTTCAGTACCCGTTTTGGCCATGGACATGTATGGGACAGTGAGGCAGAGCGCCATCACAGAAATTACCGCGCTGAACAGAAGACGAATTCTTTTCATGACATTACCCCCTCGTTATGCTCTTTGGTTCCACTTAGGCACTTGGCAAATACAACCTTCAACTCATAACTTCCAGGGTGGAACTTGTCAAGCTGTGGATTGAGCCCAAAGCCATTATCATAAATATCTTGAAATGTATGCCTAATGATTGTAATGATCTGAAAATAGAGAAATAGGTAAACCCTGTCTCATATCCCACGATCTTAAAGGAGTTGCAGCCATGTCCCAAATTCCAACACGCGAGGAGGCGTTCGCCCTTCTCAAAGAGTATAACCAAAGTGACAGCCTTATCAGGCACGCCCTTGCCGTGGAAGGGGTCATGCGTTATGCCGCCAAACTCAGGGGTGAAGATGAAGAAGAATGGGGTGTTATCGGTCTGGTACACGACCTTGATTATGAGAAATTCCCCGAGAAGCACTGCCTGAAAAGTGAGGAGATCCTCACGGAAAGGGGCTGGCCCGAACATTACGTCAGGGCGGTGGTAAGCCATGGATGGGGAATCTGTTCCCAGGTTGAGCCAAAATCCCTCCTTGAGAAATACCTGTATGCCATCGATGAACTTACGGGACTCGTGGCAGCGTCGGCCTTGGTTCGTCCTTCCAAGAGCGTAATGGATTTAAAACCCAAATCCGTGAAAAAGAAATGGAAAGACAAGCGGTTTGCAGCCGGCGTAGACAGGACCATTATCCAGAAAGGAACAACAATGCTCGGAATGGAATTATCTGAATTAATCACCGAAACAATCATGGGAATGCAGGAAGTAGCCGAGGGAATAGGATTAAAGGGAACGTTTGAGTAACACCTAAAAGAAGCAATTAGCGGTTAGTGGTTACTTAGCGGTGCAATAACTGCTTTTTATGGTTCAGCAATTCTCATTATGGGGCCGCATTCATTTCCGAACACTGTGTGAGTGGCATTTTGCCACGATTTTTCGAGGCTAGAAGCCTCTCTCACAGGTATATGTTTTCAAAATGAGAATTGCTTTTTATGGTTTAGTAGGTTGGCAAAAAATAAAGAAACGGAGTAATCAAAATGAGTGGTACGGAAGTTACAGTCAAAGGGGATTTTATTCGTAACATCATTGCGGAAGATATCAGAACAGACAAACACGGCGGAAGGGTAGAAACCCGTTTCCCCCCTGAACCGAACGGATATCTTCACATTGGACATGCCAAGTCGATCTGCCTCAACTTTGGCGTTGCCGCCGAGAATGAAGGTGGAATCTGTCATTTGAGGTTCGATGACACCAACCCTAGTAAAGAAGAAGTGGAATATATTGATTCCATCAAGAAAGATGTCCGGTGGCTCGGTTTTGACTGGGGCAAACATCTTTATTATACCTCCGACTATTTTGAGCAACTCTACGCTTTTGCCGTCCAACTCATAGAAAAAGGGGTTGCCTATGTATGCAGCCTCAGTGCCGATGAAACCAGGGAATATCGAGGAACCTGGAAGGAACCAGGCAAAAACAGTCCATACCGAAACCGATCGGTTGAAGAGAATCTGGATCTATTTCATGACATGAAGGCCGGAAAATTTGAAAACGGCGCCCATGTGCTCCGGGCAAAGATCGATATGGCTTCTCCAAACATGACCATGAGAGATCCGGTCCTGTACCGTATTTCACACGCATCCCATCACAGGACGGGAAGTACGTGGTGCATTTATCCCATGTATGATTTCGCACACTGTCTCTCGGACTCCATAGAGGGGATCACCCATTCCCTCTGCACGCTGGAATTCAAGGATAACAAGGCCCTATATGACTGGATTCTGGACCATCTGGATGTACCATGTCATCCGCAACAGATCGAATTTGCCCGCCTGAATCTGACCCAGACGGTCATGAGTAAGCGCAAACTTCTGGAACTAGTTAAAACGAAGGCAGTCAGCGGTTGGGATGATCCCCGCATGCCGACCCTGTCCGGATTAAGACGCCGGGGATATACACCCAAAACCATCAAAAATTTCTGTGAGCGAATCGGAGTGGCCACAAGAAACAGCACAGTGGAGATGGCGCTGCTGGAACATTGCCTGCGGGAAGATCTGAACGAAATTGCTCCCCGGGTCATGGGAGTGTTAAACCCCCTGAAGGTCATCATAGACAATTATCCGGAAGACGTTACGGAAGAGTTGGAATTCATGAATCACCCTGGTGATCCTTCCATGGGAACACGAAAGGTTCCTTTTTCAAGGGAACTTTTCATTGAGCAGGAAGATTTCAGGGAAGACCCTCCGAAGAAATTTTTCAGGCTGGGGCCCGGAAGGGAAGTGCGGCTTAGATATGCCTACTACATAACCTGCACCGGTGTCGAACGGGATGAGAAAACCGGGGAGATCTCCGCACTGCATTGCACCTATGATCCTGAAACCAAAGGAGGGGATTCCCCGGACGGTCGAAAAGTCAAAGGGACGCTGCACTGGGTTTCGGTTGCCCACTCACTGAACGCGGAGGTCCGCCTCTATGACACCCTTTTCCTGGACCCGGAAACCGCAAAATCAGAGGAAAGCTCCCCCATTGAGAACAGATTGAACCCGAAATCCCTCGAAGTGCTTTCAACCTGCCGTGTTGAACCCGGCCTTAAACGGGCTGAACCGGGAAGCATATTTCAGTTTGAAAGGCGAGGCTATTTCTGTGTGGATAGAGCAGACTCGTCCGAAGAAGCCCTTGTATTTAATCGAGCGGTGAATTTACGCGATACGTGGGCAAGGATTCAAAAGGCGCAGAAGCAGAAAAAGTAGTTTTTTCCAGCAATTCTCATTCCGAAAAGATATCCTGTGGGAGGGCCCTTGCCCACAGTCGGTTGGGTGGGCTCCAGCCGCGAAAAGTCGTGGCAAGATGCCACTCACACAGTGTTTTCCAGTAAAACAGAATCCATAATAACGATTGCTGCGTTTTTTTCTTGACCCCTATAAAGGGCATGGTTTAGCATAAAAGACGGTGGTTCAGCGACAGGAAGGGATTCGGTTTTATTGAGCAGGAAAACGGCCAAGACCTGTTTGTACATCATTCAGCCATCGATATGGTCGGTTTCCGCACCTTAAATGAAGGAGACAGAGTGAGCTTCGAAATAGAAGACACTGATCGAGGCCCCAAAGCCAAAAATACTGTAAATCTCTGATCTCATAATAATAACCTGAAATGGGGGTATCGTCTCCGCTGAGGGACAATGCCTTTTTTGCTATTAGAGTCACCCCATGCCTCACACCTCACCTTCTATTGAGAACATCCTCGGACCGGGCGGAATGCTGGCCGAAAACCTCGAAGGTTTTGAATTCCGACCATCCCAACTCCAGATGGCCTTAAACCTCGGGGAATCTATCCGTGAAAAAATTCCTGCCCTCATGGAAGCCGGTACCGGAACCGGCAAAACTTTCGGATATCTCGTTCCGGTGGTGTTGAGCGGGAAAAAAACCGTTATATCCACCGGCACAAAAAATCTTCAGGAGCAAATATATTTTAAGGATATTCCTCTACTGAGAAATTCCGCGGACATGAAAATCGATGCGGTCATCATGAAAGGGAGAAAAAATTATCTTTGTCTTCACAGATATCGGCAGTTTTTTTCGCAGCCATCCCTCCTGAACAGCGACCTGAGCGAGAAGGGGTTCCAAATTGAAAAGTGGATTCACAAAACCCGGTTCGCAGATAGGAGCGAGGTGGAATGGCTTAAGGATGACGATCTCCTGTGGGATTCCATCTCCTCCACCTCGGATCAATGCCTTGGATCGGAATGCATGTTTCTTGACGACTGTTTTCTGGGAAAGCTCAGGAGCAGGGCCGCAAGGGCCAGAATCATTATCGTAAATCATCACCTCTTTTTTGCAGACATGAAGGTGAAAAAAGGCGGTTTTGGAGAGATCATTCCCCGTTTCCAGGTGGCCATATTCGATGAAGCCCACACGGTGGAAGAGATCGCCGCATCGTATTTTGGCGAAAGCATCAGCACGCACCAGCTTATAGAATTTACAGGAGATCTTGAAAGGGCGGTAACAAATAAAAAAGAAGGCTTCCTCACAAAAGCAACAGGACACACCAAAGCAATGGGGCACCTGAAAACCATACGTGCGGAAACAGAAAGTCTAAAAGCCTTTTTCCCAGGTCGGAATGAAAAAGGGAAATTGGAAGACAACGACCTTTTAAGAATAGAAGAAGGCCCTGTTCGGAATATAAAAAACGCCCTTGAATCGATCAAGGAAAATTCCAAACTCAAGACTTCCGAAAATGATAAAATCAAGACCTTGTTGATAAGAGCAAAGGAATTGAAACAAACGCTGGAGGAGATTCTGAAGAAAAAAGAAGGGAACTGGTTAAACTGGTATGAGAGGCGAAGCAAAAGCCTCGCCCTTCACACATCTCCCCTTGACATATCCCAATCGCTGGAGCAAATGCTTTATGAAAAAGTGGAAGATGTTGTCTTTACCTCGGCAACCCTTTCCACTGGCGGGACTTTCACCTATATCCATTCCCGCCTCGGCCTTCCCGAAGAATTCATACAGGGAATATATCCTTCTGATTTCGATTTCAAAACCCAGACTATGATGTATATCCCGGCAAAGATGCCCCTTCCCGCTGATCCAGGTTTCAGCCGGGCGGCGGCAGAAAAAATTTTAGAGATCATAAAAAAAACAAAGGGGAGAGCTCTCGTCCTTTTTACAAGCCATTACAATCTGAACATCGCACATCAGATAATTAAAAAGCAAATTCCCTACACCCTCTACAAACAGGGAGATGCTCCCAGATCGATTCTCCTGGAAGCCTTTAAAAAAGACATCAACTCGGTTCTTATGGCTACCGGATCCTTCTGGCAGGGAGTGGATGTACCGGGCGAAACTCTGAGCTGTTTGATCATCGACAAACTTCCCTTTGGTTCTCCCGGGGAACCGCTTGTGGGCGCAAAAATAGACGCCATTCGCAAAAAAGGCGGAAACCCATTTTTTGAATACCAGGTTCCCTCGGCTATTATATCCCTGAAGCAGGGCCTCGGACGGCTGATCAGGAAGGGTTCGGACAGAGGCATACTGTCCATCCTGGACATCAGAATCCGTAGCACCAGGTATGGGAAACTTTTTTTGAAAAGTCTCCCTCCCATGCCCATTACCAGTGAATTAGACGAAATTGATACTTTTTTCAGGAACAAAACGCCATGATGATGAAAGATGGGGCTTGGTCCTAACTTCACCCACCTGATGCGATCATCCATGAATACATTCAACAGTTCATAATCTTAATCGTAATCATAATCATACTCCTTTTGACCTATTCCAAGGCTCTTCGATTATGATTACGATTAAGATTATGAGTAAGAAAACAACTCTAATGGCCAACTTTAGTTCATTTTAGGCACTTTAGCAATTGCAGCAGGGAGAATCATCAATGCCCCCAGAACCATGGAAAGTTGTCTCCAGCCAAAAAGACAAATCATACAGGATTTTCAGCCTTCGAACTGACCGGGCCGTATCTCCACGAACCGGAAAAGAGCACAGTTTTTTCATCCTGGAATCTACATCCTGGGTCAATATCATTCCAGTTACCGACGACGGCAGGGTAGTCATGGTCAGGCAGTACCGCCACGGTACAGGCGAGGTTACCCTGGAAATTCCAGGAGGCCTGGTGGAAAATACCGATACTCCGGAAACCGCTGCCATGCGGGAGCTTGTGGAAGAAACAGGGTATACAACCCAAGAGGTCATTTCGCTTGGAAACGTCCAACCCAACCCAGCCATACAAAATAACCGATGCTACTCTTTCGTTGCACAAAATGTTCGTCTTACGAGAGAACAGTCACAGGATGAAAAGGAGGATATCGAGGTGGTTTTAATGCCACTATCTGAAATCCCAAAGGCGATCCGCAATGGAGAGATCACCCATGCCCTTGTGTTGGCAGCATTTTACAGATTTTACATGGAATATGAACCGGGCATTCTGATGCATAGGGAGGCTTAGAAATGAACAGACAAGAAGCCATGGTAAAGAAAAAACGTCTAAGGGATTTAATAGGCAAGCTGGATTCTCTCCTGGTAGCCTTTTCCGGGGGCGTTGACAGCACTTATCTGCTGGCCGAAGCATGGGAAGTACTCGGAAAGAAGGTTGTTGCGGTTACAGCCACCTCCCCCATACATCCGGATCGTGAGCTACAAGAGGCGGTTCAATTTGCCAGGGACATCGGTGTAGACCATATTGTTTTTTCCTCGGAAGAAATGGATTCTCAAGTATTTCTCGCCAATGCGGGCGACAGGTGTTACCACTGCAAAAAGGGGCTTTCAGAAAAACTCCTTGCCATTGCTACAAAACGGGAAATAATCCATGTGGCCCATGGGGCAAATATGGATGATCTAGGTGATTACCGCCCTGGGTTTAAAGCCGCGCAGGAAGCAGGAATGATCGCGCCTCTCATGGAGGCCGAGTTGGGGAAAGACGAGATCCGATTCTTAGCAAAAGAGATGGGACTCGAATTATGGAACAAACCCGCGATGGCATGCCTGGCCAGCCGAATTCCATATGGGAACCCGATCACGGTCCAGACCCTCCAGATGGTTGATCAAGCTGAAGATTTCCTGAGAGACGCAGGATTTGATGAGGTAAGAGTCAGACACCATGGAAGTGTGGCAAGAATAGAGGTAGCGCCCCACCGGATAAAAGAGATGCATGAAGATCCTGTAAGAAGCGCTTTGATCAGGACATTCAGAGAGATAGGCTTCGAACATGTCGCCATTGACCTTGAGGGATATAAACAGGGAAAAATGAACCGCGAACTGACTGAAACGCTGCCAGACTCAGGTTCAGATTGATCTTTACCATATTTTTGGGTACTATCGCTTTGAAGATAACTTTTCTGGAGAAGGAGAAGTACAACAACCCAAAAGTTTTTTCTTCCTTAAAAATCGCAACAAGGAGTTCCGTGAAAGACGCGCTTGTTTCTCAGTGACGGAACCGGTCTGTTTCTTCCCGGAAAACAACGGTTATGCCATGATTTTAGGACTTGATGTGGGGGGCACCCAGACAGATACGGTGCTTATCGACGGTGGACAGGTTGTCGTTGCAAACAAGACGCCAACAAGCCAGGACCTTCTGGAGACATTACGGGAGGCCATAGAGAAAGTCCTGGACATTGTGGATCCTGCCAGTGTAGATCGCATGGCTTTCTCCACTACACTGGCAACCAATGCCATTGTGCAGGATGATCTGGAAGATACCGGAATGATCGTTTCCGCAGGCCCTGGAATAGATCCCCAATCCCACGAAGTCGGGCCATCTTACCATGTAGTGGATGGATGCCTTGACCATCAGGGCTTTGAAGCCTTACCCCTTCGGAAAGAATCGGTCATGCATGCCGCTTCCCGCATCCGGGAAAAAGGGATCAGCCTGGTGGGAGTTGTCAGTAAATTTTCTGTCCGGAATCCTGCCCACGAATTTCAAGCCACAAACTGGATCGAAGACCTTTTCGCGCACATCGCCCAGGGACACAAGGTTTCGGGTACGCTTAACTTTCCGAGGCGAATCACAACGACCTACCTCAATGCCGCCCTCCACAACGTGCACGCAAATTTCACGGATGCTCTCACGCAGATACTGAAAGAGAAATCTCTTTTTTCGCCGAAATATCTCCTGAAACCCGACGGAGGAACGATCGTCCTGGATGAGAGTGCCACTTCTCCCGCATCCATGGCCCAGTCCGGTCCCGCAGCAGGGGTGATGGGCGCCCTGGCCTTAGACAGCTGTGCAGGAACCACTCTTGTGCTTGACGTGGGCGGCACCACCACTGACATGTCGGTGGTCCTCGATGGGGCGCCCCTTCTCAGCCCATCCGGCATAAGAATTGGCCCTTTTCAAACCCTTATCCGATCCCTGTTGACCCATTCCATGGGAATCGGCGGAGACAGCGAAGTCAGGGTTGATAAAGAAAATACCTTTAGAATCGGTCCCTTTCGAAAAGGAACCCCGGCCGCTCTCGGAGGTCCCGCACCCACGCCGACCGACGCCATGATAGCTCTGGGTCTGCTGAAAATCGGAAATCGAAATACGGCAGTGAACCAAATGAAGGACTTGGGGAAAATCATGGGGTTGGATACAGTGAGCACTGCAAGAAAGATTCTGAAGCTCACGGCAAAGTCCATTGCCGATTCTTCGGAAGCCTTCGTGCATGAAATAAATGCCCAGCCTGTATACACGATTCACGAAGTGTTGCAAGACCAGAAAATTGAACCCACATCTGCAATTATTATGGGCGGGCCTGCCCCTCATCTGGTAGACTACCTTGAAGCGGCACTGGGTATACCGTGCCGCGTTCCCGATCATTTCGAAGTCGCCAATGCCGTAGGCGCCGCAGTTGCAAGAGTCACCTGCGCTTTAACTCTCCAGGCAGATACCTCCCGGGGGTTTGTGGTCATCCCAGAAGCAAATATTCAAAATAGAATCGGTTCTGGTTTCAAACTGGAAGACGCCATCCTGCTAGGCAAAGAAACCCTTGAAAAACGGGCAGTAACAGTCGGAGCACTCCGGGGAAAATTCGATATCACTGTAACCGAGAAACAGATCTTCAATATGATACGCGGGTACTCGATGGCGGGCCGAAATATTCGACTGAAAATGAGCCTGACACCGGGACTGATTCAGGAATGGAGGACCAGGGATGACGCTTAAAGCTGGACGGCGAACAGGTCTCGTTTTTTTCCCAGCCTTTGACTGGGCCATAAGCCCGACCCATCCCGAACGGGAAGAAAGACTTCTTTATACGATGGATCAGGTACAGGAAGAAGGGCTGTTGGACGTAAAAGGAATTGTTGAATATAAGGTGCGACCAGCGACCTACAGCGACATTCAAAAGGCCCACATCTGCGTGCCTGACGAGGCGGCGGTTACAACGGAAAGCCACCTCATCTCTGCGGGCGGGTGCCTTGTGGCTGCAGACGCAGTCATGAAAGGAGAGGTGGAAAGCGCATTTGCTCTCGTACGGCCCCCGGGACACCACGCAATGAAAGTGGTTCATGGAAACAGGGGATTCTGCAACATCAATATCGAAGCGGTCATGATAGAATATATCCGGGAAAAATACGGAATTCGAAAGGTCGCCATTGTGGATACGGATTGCCACCATGGAGACGGAACCCAGGATATTTACTGGCATGACCCCAACACCCTATTCATTTCCATACACCAGGATGGCCGCACCTTGTATCCCGGGTCCGGTTTTCCCCATGAAGATGGAGGCCCCAATGCCAAGGGAACCACCGTCAATATTCCATTGCCTCCTGAAACAGGCGAGAAAGGTTTCCTATACGTGATGGAAAGGCTGGTCATGCCTCTTCTGGATCAATTCAAGCCGGAGCTCATCATAAATTCAGCGGGCCAGGATAATCATTTCAATGACCCCATTACCAATATGAATTTCTCCGCCCGCGGATATGCCCAGCTGAATGCACTTCTGAAACCGGATATCGCCGTCCTGGAAGGAGGATATGCCGTAGAAGATGCCCTCCCCTATGTAAATGTGGGAATTATCATGGCCATGGCCGGCATGGATACATCCTTCGTTAAAGAACCGAATTACGATACCGACTACCGACCTCAATCGCCCCTTGTTACGCGAAAAATTGAGCAGATATCGGAAAAAATAGAAGAAAAATTCCTCAAGAAGCGCAAAAAAAACTCGGAATTTACAGAGGGAGACATTGTAGAAAGGACAAGGGATATTTTCTACGATACGGACAACATCAGCGAACGGCAGCACGAAAAAATCAGAAGCTGTAGTCGCTGCGCAGGGGTCCTCTCCACCGTATCCACATCAAGCCTCGGGCAGCATATTCTGGCCGTTCAAATTCCAAAGGGGGCCTGCAAACCCTGTCGGGATCAGGGGATCGAATGGTTTCGTGAAGGCGGTAACGGGGCTTACACTCACCTGTATCTGCAAGACCGCGACAGGGAAATTTTTGAGCGGATTTGAAGAAAAAACCAAGGAGGGATAGATTATGAGTAAGGATGTAACAGCGGACCAGGCATTGCACGATGCGATTTCAAAACTTGTCGATGGATGGTCTGAAGACCCAGGGAACATCAAAAACGTGTTTCTGCAACTGAAAGACAATATCTCAGGAAAGGCGGGGGTTGAGCTGGATTTCAAGTCACGACCGGGGGTGAGTTATTCTCTCAGAGGAAACGCCGGGAAGGATCCTGAAAAAGAGGGAACTTTTTTTGTTATGGTAGACATCATAGACGACGATCCGGATAACCGCTGGTTATCCGTATGTTTCTACGAAGAGGGGATCACAGACCCGGATGAAGCGGGAGACTTAGTCCCGGGCGGACTCTTCGGAATGGATGGATACTGTTTTGATATCTATGAATATAATGAGTCCGAGCTCTCTTACCTTTCCCAAAGAATAGATGAGGCCTATGCTCATACCGTATAACCGCCGCCTCTGATTGAAAAAGAAGTCAGTCAGATCAAGAATGAAACTTTTACGATTCCACTCTCGAATGTGGGAACGAAAGGTCCGTAACCCGCAACTCGGAACCCAATGCCATTCAATTAGCTGCAATACTCGAATAACGAACAATCGATTGACGAACATTCGAACAGAATGGCAAGAAGACAGATCACCACTTCCTTACCCTTAGAGAGTCTTTTGTTCAATTGTTCAATTGTTCGATTGTTCGATTGTTCGATTGTTCGTCAATCGATTGTTGTCTTTTAAGATGTTCTTAAGTTAATGACCCGTAATCCGTAACTTGTAACCCGAGTAGTTTCACAAGAACACCGCGTTCCCGCTTTAAGGCGGGAACAAATCCAGAAAGGAGCTCTCAGGTTTCATAGCAGCTTTCTGTGCGAGCAGCCCTGTCCACAATCCGTTTGGTGGGGTACCGCCGCGATTTTTCAGGTTGCTCGAACTATCGACTCCTGATCCATGCAGATCCGGTCGTGGCAAGGATGCCACTCACACAAAGTGGAAACCCATGACCCAAATCTTGTCGAAGATCCCCTCTGAAGCGAAAGCGGGAAACCTTAAACCCAAATGGAGTGCATGGAAGGCTTTTGAGGATACCCTGGTGCTGCGGGACTGCCTTCTGCCTGACTGCCTACTGCCTACCGCTTACTACCTACTGAACTTTCATATGAGGTTCCCATGGACAGCAAAACCTTTCCCGAAAAGCAATCCCCAATGGAGCAGAATCCCGGAAAAACCCGCAAAATGATCGGCGACAAAGGGGATTATTTTTTAAATAGGTTCCAAGGGGAAACCGGCGAGAACATCTCCGCATGCTACCAGTGTGAACGCTGTACCAATGCCTGTCCTGTAAGTTCCTATATGGACATCATGCCCCATCAGGTGATCCGTCATATCCAGTTAGGGTGGCGTGAGGACCTGATGAAATCTTCCACCATCTGGATTTGTCTCTCATGCGAAATGTGCACCACCTACTGCCCCAACGAAGTCGGGGTTGCCGAGACCATCAATCACCTGAGAAATATGGCCGCCCATTCATCCATACCTCCTAGGGAAAAACACCTGGCTGTATTTCATCAGACCTTTTTAGAGGAACTCAAGCGTTTCGGCCGGGTAAATGAATTCTGGTTGATGAACGCCTACAATCTCAAACCGAATATTCTCAAGGAAAAGATTCGGTCCGGTCTGTTTGCAAAAGAGTTGCTCATGGGGTTGACCCTTTGGAAAAAGGGGCGGCTTCATCTATGGCCCCGAAGGTCAAAAGCGATTGGGGAAATCAAAAGAGTCTATCGTCAGGGACGGGGGGACATCGTCTGATGAAAATCTCATATTATCCGGGTTGCTCTCTCGAAGGCATGGCCAAAGATTACGGCATTTCCATTACGGCAGTATTTGACCGCCTGGGAATTGAATTGGTAGAGATTGACGACTGGTCCTGTTGCGGTTCCACAGCGGCCCACAGCCTGAGCGAAATAATGGCCGTGGCCCTTCCGGCACGGAATCTCGCCGCTGCTGAAAGTATGGATCTGGATATCGTCACTCCCTGTGCCAACTGCTTCAACCGTCTCGCCCATTCCCGCAAAATGATAAAGAAGGGGTTTCTGGATGTTCCGTGGAAGGTAACCGGAAAGAGCCAGGTATACGATATGACGCGCTTCCTGAGCACTCCTGACATGCTTGCCCGTATCAAAGAGCGGGTCCTTAAGCCACTCACCGGGTTGAAGGTGGTGTGCTATTACGGGTGCCAGACAGTACGATCTCCGAGAATCACCGGATACACGGATTTTGAAAACCCCCAGGCCCTGGATCTACTTGCTGAAGCAGCGGGCGCCCAGGCCATAGACTGGTCGTTTAAATCCACCTGTTGCGGGGCAAGTATCGGCATTGCACGCAAGGATATCCAGGAATCCCTGACACGGCGCCTGTTTTTTAAGGCACTTGAGGCCGGGGCCGAAGCCATTGTGGTTTCCTGCCCTCTCTGCCAGGTCAATATGGATATGATTCAGAAGGATACGGGAAGATCGACGGCTCCGGTTTTCTATTTTACCGAGTTGCTTCGGATTGCTTTTGAGGGCGGGGGGCGGAAAGAATGGTTCAAGACGCATATCACCGATCCGCTTCCACTAATGACCGAAAAGGGGTTTTTGATATGAAGACACCGACCAGAAAAGACCCCATCGGAAAGGTGATCGTAATCGGCGGCGGCATCGGCGGTATCCAATGCGCTCTGGATCTTGCCGATACGGGATTTTATGTATACCTGCTGGAAAAATCCCATACGCTCGGCGGAAACATGGCGCGGTTGGATAAGACTTTCCCCACCAACGACTGTTCCACCTGCATGTTTTCCCCGAAACTGGTACAGGTAGCCGGCCATGCCAATATCGAAATACTTACAAACTGTCACATGCACCATCTCCAGGGAGAGCCAGGAAATTTCTCAGCCACAGTTGAGATTCAGCCTCGATATATAGACGCTGAAAAGTGTATCGCCTGTGGACAGTGCGCAGCAAAATGCCCGAGCAAAGTTCCGGATCCGTTCAATGGTGAACTCGCGCCTCGAAAAGCGGCTTTTCTGACCTTTCCCCAGGCCGTTCCCCTGGCCTACGCCCTGGATGCAGAACACTGCTTTTATTTGACCACAAAGAAGTGCGGCCTGTGCAAAAAGATATGTCCCACAAAGGCCGTAGAATTCGACCAACAGCCCCGGAAAACCATGCTGAATGCGGGGGCCGTCGTGATCTCTACCGGTTTTTCCCCGGCTTTAACGGCAACAGAGGGGGAATTCGGCTACGGGCGCTATAAAAATGTAGTCACCTCCCTTCAATACGAGAGGATATTGTCTGCAACCGGGCCTTATCAGGGGCATGTAAAACGACCATCCGATGAAAAAATTCCGGAAAAAGTGGCCTGGATCCAGTGCGTCATGTCCCGTGACGCATCAAGGAAACGTCCTTTCTGTTCGTCTGTCTGCTGCATGCACGCCGCCAAGCAGGCTGTAATGACCAGGGATCACGAACCGGATACGGAAGCTGTGATCTATTTCATGGATGTTCGAGCCCACGGAAAAGGTTTTGACGACTATGTGGACCGCGCTCGGCATTCCCATGGAGTTCAATACCGACGCTCTATGATTTCCCAGGTATATCTTAATCCCACCAACGACAACCTGATCATTGAAACATTTGACCACCACCTCAAGCGAAAGATAGAAGAAGAATACGACATGGTGGTCCTCTCCACCGGTTTTAAACCGTCTGAAGGGCTTGCAGATCTCGCCGCGAACCTGGGCATTATCACCAACCCGTATGGTTTCATTGAAACAGAATTTGACACACCGGTCTCCACTTCCCTCCCCGGTGTTTTTGTCTGTGGCGGTATCGAGGCACCCAAAGATATTCCGGAGACAGTAATTCAAGCCGGGGCAGCAGCAGCCGAAGCATCCGTAATTATCAGCAGCGCAAGATTCTCTGAGACAACCACAGTTGAAACACGGGAAGAACGACCCATAGACCCGGAGCCCAGGGTGGGGGTCTTCGTGTGCCATTGCGGAACCAATATTGCCGGTGTCGTGAGTATTTCTCCTGTTGTGGAATACGTAAAAACACTTCCCCATGTGGCCCTCGCTACCGACTTCATATTTACCTGCTCTACGGAAACCCAGCAGATTTTGATCGATCTGATCCAGGAACATCATCTCAATCGGATCGTAGTCGCTGCCTGTTCCCCGAATACCCACGAGCAACTTTTCCAGGAAACCCTTCGGAAGGCCGGCTTGAATCCGTATCTCTTCGAACTGGTCAGTATCCGGGAACAATGTGCCTGGGTTCACGGGAATGATCCGGAAAAGGCCACAGAAAAATCGAAGGATATTATTCGAGGCGGGGTCGCCAGGGCAGCGCGGCTTGAACCGCTGATTGAGAACACGTATCCCGTTGTAAACGAAGGACTTGTTATCGGTGGGGGCGTAGCCGGAATGACTGCAGCCCTTTCCATAGCCGACCAAGGTTTTCACGTGCACCTGGTGGAAAAAAGCCATCAGTTGGGCGGGTTTGCCAGAAACCTCATCAAAACTTTAGAGGGACATTCTCCCACCAGGTTGCTCCGGTACGCAGAAGAGCGAATTCGTCGTCATCCGCACATTACCTTACACATGAACAGTAGCCTTGGTTCTCACGGTGGTCAGGCAGGTGCTTTTGAAGGAATAATTCAGGGAGAAAAAGAAGATCGTACCGTTGGCTATGGCGCAGTTGTAGTGGCTACCGGGGGCCGCTCCTATGAACCGGATGAATATCTTTACGGAACCGATGAGCGGATTTTGACACAGGTGGAACTTTCCAGGCGTATCCATGACCGCCCAAACTGGGCGCAGGGAATCAAGCGGGTAGTTATGATCCAGTGCGTGGGTTCGCGAAATGAGGAATTCGGTTTCTGTAGCAGGGTCTGCTGTTCAGCGGCAGTCAGGAACAGTATCCTGCTCAAAGAACTCCATCCGGACATGCAGATTATTGTGCTGTACCGGGATATACGAACTTTTGGCTTCAAAGAACTACACTACCTCAAGGCCAGGAAGAAAGGCGTCCTGTTTTTCCGCTATATCCCGGAAGATAAACCGATCGTATTCGACAGCAACGGGACCCTGACAGTCAATTTTTCAGACAGGAGTTCACACCAGGATTTCGCCGTGGAACCCGATCTGGTGGTTCTCAGTGCGGGTATGCGACCGGGCGATGGGACCAAGCAAATCGCTGGCCTACTCAAACTTCCCCGAGGTCCCGAAGGGTTTTTCCTTGAAGCCCACGTAAAACTCAGGCCATTGGAATTTGCCTCTCCGGGTATCTTTCTGGCCGGGTTGGCCCACAGTCCAAGATTTCTTGAAGAAACCATCACCATGGCCAAAAGCGCCGCCCAGCAAGCCTTGAAAATCCTCTGCAAAAAAGAGATGAAGACGTTAGCAGCGGTGGCCCAAGTGGACCCGGATACATGCTCTGCCTGCCTGGTGTGCGTCCGGGAATGCCCCTTCCAAGCCCCGTTTATCAACGCAGAGGGCGTTTCGGAGATCCCACCGTCCAGGTGCAGGGGATGCGGCATCTGTGTTGCGGAATGCCCGGCAAAGGCAATCACCCTCAAACACAGTACCGACGAACAGGTCCTGTCCAAAATCGACGCACTCCTGGAATTTGCCCTTGATTGAAGCCGTGCAAACAAAACCGGAAACCGCACCCTTAATAGTTCCCTTGCATTACGACCTTATCCCGCGACCATTAAGAACGATCCTGATATCTTAAAATATCGATCAAATCCTCGGAAGAATCGGCAATCCTGCTGCAAGAACATTCAATCATTGCGTTGACTATCGAATTTTCGGTTTCCCCGGCATTTCTGAAATCGGTTCTGATACCAATGATGGGTCGTTTAGTAGAGTGTTTACAATAGAAATACCCGATCTCCCACGCCGTCCCATCATCGACTTGTGAGCCGTCAAGGACACAAACAAGGACATCTACCTCATTGAGATAAGATCTGCAAATTTTAAATATGTTCTGTTTGTTGTGAGAATCTGGATCGTCATGGGGAATCAGTTCGTAAGGCCAGATAACAGTGGTGTCCTGTGATATTTCCTCAAGCCTTTTCTTAACACCGGCAAGCCAGGCCCGATCAGCTTCAGAGAACAAAGGCCCTGCAAGATAAATTTTCATTTAGAGCACACTCTTCCTTGGGGAACTATTTGTTTTTGGAAAAATTGATCTTAATCGATGTCCTGTTTTCTCTTGAAGTATCCAATAAAATTTGTCCGCCTAATGTTTCGGCAATCAGTCTTGCGGAGTATGTACCTAGTGTTCTGTCATATCTATAATGTCGTAAAGATGCCGTCATTCCGGGCTTGACTCGGAATCCAGAATCTCCGAATTAGCCACAAATACCGGAGTCTCGCAGGCTCGCTTACCCGGAGTCTCGCAGGCTCGCTTACCCGGAGTCTCGCATGCTCGCTTACCCGGAGTCTCGCAGGCTCGCTTACCTGGATTCCGGCTTTCGCCGGAATGGCGTGGATGATGCTTCATTTTCTTTCATATCAGACACTTGATATATGACACGACGCTAACCCGGTTCCCCCGGATTTTCCGGCCGTGGCGTACTTTTCGAAAAAGGTGTCTCGAATTTCTTCGGGGACGGATCCCTGGTTATCTATGCTTACGGTATGAGTCTCTCCGCGCTTTATAGAAATGATTATTTTTTCTTTTCAAGGGGACGCTTCTACTGCGTTCTTAAATAGATTGGACAGCATGGAATACAAAAGCAATTTTTCAAAGTCGATATGGGGAAAGTCGCGGAGTTCTTCTCTGTTGCCGCAACTGAAGATAAGCAAAAAAAAAGTAATGGGGATACTAACAGCAGGAGTAGAAATCCCCAATAAAGGGTCTTCGGGAAATTATGTGTGTATCGTTTTAGATGTAGCATTATTGTCATTGATTACAGGCACGATTTTAAAATTTGAGATGGATATTCAACAAAAAAACCTTGCCCGAGAATCCACAGAAGGGCAGAATATGATATTACTCTGGAACAGATGTCTTGAGAGAAAAATGGGATACCATGGGATCAAAATCTCGATGATCATGGAGTAAAGTTAATCTTTCCATAATACAGAAAGTCGCAATTATGATATCAATTGTTTTTCGAACCGTAACGCCAGCTTTTCGAAGAAGTCGGTAATTTTGGGCACTTTGAATGGCAACATCGTAACCACCCATTTGTCGAAATGGAAGAGCACTAAGGAAGGTCTTGGCTGTTTCATAATCCTTATTAGATCTAAAACCCTGAAGAACCTCTGTGAGAATTAAATCCCCAATGATGACGGGAATATCCGAGAGGCAATTGTCAAGCAAATCAGTCTGCCAGGTGGGAATGCCGTTGAAATAGTCGATCCATACGGATGAGTCGATGAGTATCACGGATCTGACCTCATAGCATTGAGGTCACCTTCCCATTTCAGTTTTCCACGCAAACTTTTGATTTTTTCTTGTTTCTTAATTTGAACCAATAACTTAAGTCCGGTCTCAACAACGCCCTTTTTGGTTCTTATTTGGGTGAGTGTCATGGCTTCATTCATGAGTTCGTCATCTATCACAATATTGGTTCGCATTATTTTGTCTCCTGCTTTTAATGTGTATAATTTGAAAATACATACACATTTGGCAAATGTCAAGCCCCGATGTATCCTGAGAGATTTGCGCTGTACCGTTTTTTACCGGGCTTGCTGATCCGCTGTGCCCACAAAAACGAGGTAGCTAGCCTTGATAGGGCGACATGACAGCAAAATATAAGATTATAAACAGATATGCCCAAAAAAGATCCGGGAATTGGACACGCCACCCCCTTTAAACCCAATCTATAAATCGTAAGCATTGGGTATTGTTATGTTTAAGCGGATATGGCTATTGGCCGCACAAGAGAGTACATTTGCTCGATGCGGCCAGATCTTACATGACCAAGGGCCATTGCCATCATTACGGCAGTGGCTAACCCAACTCTTGTTTGCATCTTGGCCTTGCCGCGTATGTAATGTTTCTCAAAATCAAAATCATTATCAAGCCGACTATTGATTCTCTCCAGGGAAGAACGTCGATTATACGCCCGGTTCCGGCTCGGACCGAGTTAACCTAATTAGTGGCCGTGTATGCCTAAATTAGTGGCCGTGTATGCCTAATTCTTTTGAAATACGTTCAGCCAGAAAAATTTTCATTAAAGATTGGTAAGGCACATCGCGTTTGTTTGCTAAAACCTTCAATTCTTCAATCATGATTTCTGGAAGTCTGAGGGATATTTTTTTAGTTGATGGCTTCAGGTTTGAAAGGGTCACCTGTTCTGCAGAATTCCAAACAATAAAATCAGTGGAGTCATGCTTAGACCAAAATTCTCTTTCTTCATCCTCGTTCATAAATTTCGGTATTGAATTTTTCATAATGACTCGTAGACCTCTCTTTCTTTCCGATTCATATCCCTGGCTGATATGATACGAATTTGATCTTTACGAACTGTGAATGCTATAAATAATTTTCTTTTCTCGTCAGTTTTTCCAAGAGCGTAAAATATCGATTCATATTCTGAATGCTTAATGTCGTTTTTTACTATCAATGGTTGATTAAAGTATATTTGTTCACATTCGGACGGGGTAACATGATGTTTGACCCAGTTTTTTCTGGAATTTCCCTCATCCCATTCAAAGCCAGTGCATTGTGTTAGTATATTTTTATTATCATCGCTCACACTATTAAGTATATTTATGGGATGCACATAAGTCAAGGTTGAATTTATTCAGCATGACCTCAACAAAAGAGTTTTTGAAAATTATCCGTTTATTGAGGAATTCACCTGTAAAGGTTTTATGGCTCATCGGATTAACGTGATTTTTGGGTGAAAAGGGCTTAACGTCATTCCGGTCCCGGATCACGTCCGGGATGACGGACCCGGAA